>CEWF01005529.1_pt1 | contig 91487 bp, 80 predicted proteins | sample 531331 | NCBI WGS metagenome assembly CEWF01 (sample SAMEA2622676, study PRJEB7988) | marine metagenome | biome: marine biome (ENVO:00000447); feature: mesopelagic zone (ENVO:00000213); material: "saline water (ENVO:00002010), including plankton (ENVO:xxxxxxxx)" | depth 600 m | reverse complement strand
GATGCTATCACCTCTAATTAGGTGGCCAAATTCACTATGCCACTACACTTGTAAGCGGTTTTGTAGGTGGTGTAGTTCTGGAGTACATCAAGAATGAAGCCCTCCTCAATCGCCTGCCGCATGCTGTACACATGGAAGGCTTCAGGCTTGTTGTCGTCCGAGAGCGGCTTGTCAGGCGCTGGAGGCCGCCCGAAGAGCTCCAAAGTCTTCCCCTTCGGCGTCGCGGTGAAAGCGTAGTAACTGATGTTCTCAGAGCCCTTACGGGCCTCCAGGGTGGCATCCAGAATATCCTCGCCGGTCAGCTCGTCATCGTCTTCCAAGGTTTCAGCCATCAGTACTTCCCGGAGCTTTCTGGCGGTGGAGCCAGTCTGCGAGCTGTGCGCCTCGTCGGCAATCACCGCAAAGCGTTTATCCTTGAGCCCCGAGGACTCCTGAATGGCCTGAAGCACAAAGGGGAAGGTCTGAATGGTGACGATGATGATGCGCGTTGCGCCGGTCAGTGCTGCGGCAAGCTGTTCTGACTTGCTACCTTCGCCTTCCTCTCGGTTGATACGACAGACTACCCCGTCCTGATGCTCAAACTGATAGATGGTGTCCTGAAGCTGTGAGTCGAGCACCGTTCTGTCGGTAATGACGATGACTGAATCAAAAAGCTCAGTGCCATCAACATTGTGAAGGGCCGACAACTGGTGGGAGAGCCACGCGATGGAGTTGGACTTACCCGACCCCGCTGAGTGCTGAATCAAATACTTCTGCCCAGTGCCCTCGGTAACCGTAGCCGATAGCAGACTCCGCACGCCATCCCACTGGTGATACCGGGGGAATATTAGGGTCTCCTTCCTGACCTTCTTGCCGTGAACATCTTCCTTGATGGTCTCTTCCAAGTGCAAATAGCGACCGAGAATGTTCAGCCAGTTGTCCCGCTGAAGTATTTCTTCCCACAGGTAAGCCGTGGGATAGCCGTGTCTCGGTACGTCATTGCCTGCACCACCATCGTCGGTGCCTTTATTGAAGGGCAGAAAGAAGGTGTTCTTGCCCGCGAGCTTGGTGGTCATCGCCACTTCGCTCTGACTGACCGCGAAATGCACCAGCGCACCACGTTTGAAAGTCAGTAGCGGCTCGGCTTTGTTGCTCTTCTTATCTTTGGGCAGCCGGTCGAACATATACTGCTTCTTGGCGTTGTCCAGCGCCTGCTTGAAATCAGACTTCAGCTCCATTGTCGCCACGGGAAGACCATTCACGAATAGAGTCAGGTCCAAGCGGCCATCGTATCCATTGGGGCTGTAGATGAGCTCAGGAACAACTCTAAGCCGGTTCTTCGTATAGCGTAGGGATAGCTCAGAATTCAGGTCGTGGTCGGGCTTAAAGCTGCACAGACGCAGTCGAGCGCCCCGGTCTTTCACTTCATTGCGCAGTACCCAAAGGGTGCCCTTTTTGTCGAGCTGACTGGCAACACTTTTGAGAAGGGCTGATTCGGAGTCGGTGGCATAGTGTTTGGTAAAGCGCTCCCACTGATCGGGCTGGGTGTCCTGGATGTAGCCAATAACATCCTCGGGGTAAAGGGCCAACTCGCGGTTGTAGTGCTCAGAGGAGCCTAACAGCCAACATGAGGCGACCAGACTGTCTACGATGTCATTCTGAAACTCGACCTCTCTGGCATCAGCCATAGGGCCTCCTGTTGTTATTGGCTGTCGTCCGGCTTCCAGTTCCTGACGTCTATCTTGCCAGTAACGGCGGCTGAGATTAAGGCTGTGCGGCGTTCTTTGAGTAAGTCTACGGCTTTCGCCGAGCTTGCGCTCAACACTTCGTACTTTGAAATTTGCTCATCCAGATACTCTGTTATCGATATTTGCTCTTTCAGCGGGGGCATACATACAGGAGCCTCGCCTACATTTGATAGGCTTAGTCCCTCTTTCAATCCATATTGAGTAACGCTAAAAAACTCACGACCAATTTTGGAATACAGCATGTAACCCAAGTATTTGGAAGCTATAAGGGACTGAACAGGACGAATCAAAGCCAAATGTTGGTTGATATAAACTCTACCTGGCAGCTCTGATGCAACAGCGACGCGCCCGGTCTTCGCACCTGTTATGCAAACAAGCACATCCAGCGGATTAAGCATTGTCCTTACACCTTCAGCATTTACAGGCGGCTCACAACGCTGCGCATCTTCAAAGCTAATTGTCATTTCGTCTGTCAGGTCGCCGCTCTGTAAGAAGTAATCTCCTGATTCCTCCGAAAAATGCTCAGACCAACCTCTGGGGCCAGATGTAAGAAAAGTCATAACCTGCTTTATACGAGAGACTTTCCAATGCTCCGGAACCTCCCCAAGCCATTCGACACCTGAGTCCTTCATCGGCGCATCAGGATTCAGCCCCTTGGTCACCGCATGAGAAATCACCGCCTGACGCTTTTCCTTCAGTAACTCGATGAGTCGCCCCTGTTTAGCGATGAGCTCGTCTATCTTGGCGGTCTCGTGGTCGAGGAAACGAGCGATGGCCTTTTGTTCTTCAAGGGGTGGCAGCGCGTGTTTATAGTTTGCGACAAACTCATCGGGCACACGCTTCTGGCCTCCTGCCCCATACATACTTCCTTCAGCAAGCTTACGGAAAGGGTCGCACGCAACCATATAGTTTAGAAAATCTGCATTTAGAGCTGATTTGGTTACTCGAATCGGAATAACTTCTGTAGTCGCGAACCCAATGCCATTTTTGAGCTCTCTTGCAAGTCCGCCCTTACCATTTTCAAAGCACGGAGTAATCTTAGCTATTAGTACATCATTCTCTGAAATGTAGGTATAGCCTGAGAGAACGTCACCGAGCTTCTTCGTTCTTGACGCATCGACGACATCACCAAGCCCGACCGCCTCCATAGGAACAAAGGATACTTCAAGCTCTTTAGGAAACTCAGAAAGCCCTGACTTTGAAGGGTTTAGCCGCGAAACAAATTTAAGGCGCTTAACGGACCAGCCTACAGGGATAGTCTTGATATGGGCTACATCCGAAGAAACATATTCTGGGTAAGACTGATACCGCCCGACCATCAGGAATGCACCTCCTGAAGCAGCTCCAGTATCTCCGCACTTACCTTGTCGAGGTCGGCATCAATCTCTTCCAGTGACCTCGGCGGCACATATTTGTAGAAGTGACGATTGAAAGGAATCTCATAGCCGACAATACCGACCTGGCCATCTATCTCGTCCTTCTTGTTTTTATCAATCCACGCATCAGGCACATGGGGTATGACTTCCCGCTGGAAGTAATCGTCGATGGACTCAGAAAGGGGAACGTTCTCGTAATCCCTAAGCTCACTTGCAGGCTCGGGTTTGCCCTTGGTCTTGCATACCTCGGCGTCTTCATCCTGTTCGCCCAAATGCTTGTGGAGCAGCTTCAGGACGGTTGCCGGTAGCTTCACGCCCTTGAGGTTTGTCTTGAGCTGTTTATCGAATTTTGAGCGCGACAGAAGCTTCTCGTCTTCGATGGCATCCAGTGCCTTCAGGATGTCTTGTTGCAGACTCTCGTCCAGCTTTGCCCAGGCCTTATCGGTCACCAGCGCTTCCCGCTTTAGCTCGTCTTTGGGATACAGGGCCAGTTTCAAAGGTCGCTCGACAGTAATTCTGCGGTAACCAAAGTCTGTGCTGTCGAATATCTTGCTGGTCTCGGACTCCTCGAAGTTACCGTAGAGCCGCACGATGTCTTCGATTTGTTCTTCGGTGAGGTACTTGCGCTTGGAGCCTAGCGACTTGCGCATTTTCTCAAAGCTGTCGGTCGCATTGATAAGCTGAACCTTGCCCTTTCGCTCCTCGGGTTTGTGGTTACTCAGCACCCATACATAGGTGGCAATGCCGGTGTTGTAGAACATATCTGTCGGCAAGGCGATGATGGCCTCCAACAGGTCGTTCTGGAGGATAAAGCGCCGGATTTCGCTCTCACCACTGCCCGCACCGCCGGTAAACAGCGGAGAGCCATTTAAGATAATCCCGATGCGCGAGCCGCCGTCCTTGGGCAACCGCATCTTGCTGATAAGGTGCATCAGAAACAGCAGGGAGCCATCGGAGACTCGTGGCAATCCCGGTCCAAAGCGACCGCCATAGCCTTTCTGCTTGTGCTCATCGACAACCGCCTTCTGAACCTTCTTCCATTCAACCCCGAACGGGGGGTTGCTGAGCATGTAGTCAAAGGTGTTGGTGGGGAGCTGGTCATCTGACAGGGTATTGCCCTGCTTGATGTTAGAGACCTCCTGCCCCTTGATAAGCATATCGGCCTTACAGATGGCGTAGGACTCCTTGTTCAACTCCTGCCCGAAGGTTGCCAGTCGCGCGCCTTCATTCAGCTCGTGCAGGTATTCCATGCCAGACGACAGGAAGCCACCCGTCCCCGCCGTTGGGTCGTAGATGGAGCGCACCACCCCCGCCTTGCTCAGTACTTGGTCGTCGCCACAGAAGGCTAGAGACGTAGTCAAACGCACAATGTCTCTCGGGGTAAAGTGTTCCCCTGCGGTCTCGTTGGACGACTCCGCAAAGCGCCTGATGAGCTCCTCGAAGACCAAGCCCATATCGTGATTGCTGAGAGTCTCAGGGTGCAAATCCATCTCAGCGAACTTACCGGCTACCCGGAACAACAGATTGGCGTCATTGAGCTGCACCAGAAAATCCGTGAAGGAGAAGTAGTCAAAGATTTCCCGCGCATCGGGGCTGAAGGAGTGGATATAACTCTCTAGGTTCTCCAATACCTGATTCTGGCCCAGCTTGCCCAGATCCATATGGGAGGTATTGTAGAAAGGCTGAGCTGCGGAGTGCAGCAGAAGCTTGCGGGCCGCTTCCTCCGGCATATCCTCTACGGCTTTTGATTGCTTGAGCACTGCGGCCTTGGTGGGTTCCAGAACACACTCCAGGCGCCGAAGCAGAGTGAAAGGCAGAATAATACGACCGTACTGGGACTGCTTGAAATCACCGCGAAGCAGGTCTGCTACGGACCAGATAAACGCAGCGGTGCCGCTGAAGGTGGTGGCAATAGAATTCATTAATGGCTTCCGGTTACGGCCCGTAGGCAGAGTTCTTTTTGTGCTTGGTGGAGTGCGCAAGAGGATACACTTCAGGCCTCCTAGCCCCTAGAGATCCCTCCCTGCAAATGACCGAATCGTAATGAGGCAAGGTGCCAATGTCGATGATAATACTGACAAATGTAAATCGACCCTATGCCCTGTGCATAAGAGGAGCAATCCCCCTTCAGAGCTTTCCCCCAAGCACCATCATGTCGATATATCGACATTTTTTCGACACAAAACCTTGTCATGTCGATCCAATCGACCTATTCTGATCTCATGTCGATCAATCACCAGAATTTAAACACGATGTGGCAAGCTGACCAACCCTACAACGCTCTCCCTCCACTGCCACCAAACCGTGACGCAGTAGAATCGATTGCCATATTGAAAGCCTGCATACCCGCCAGAGCCGCCTTGGCAGAATTGAAGCAAGCCGGGGAGCTGCTGCCCAACCAGGGATTGCTGATCAACCTGCTGCCGCTACTTGAAGCCAAAGACTCCTCCGAGATAGAGAACATTGTCACCACTACCGACAAGCTGTTCCAGTACGCCAACGAAGACGACAGCGCCGACCCCGCCACACGAGAAGCGCTACGCTACCGCACCGCACTCGCAACCGGCTTTCGTAGGCTGAGTGAGCGACCACTTACAGCAAACACTGCCATAGACATTTGCAGTACGATCAAGTCAGTAGACATGCAAGTTCGCAGAGTACCCGGCACCAAGCTGATGAACCCAGCCAGCGGAGAAGTCATCTACACACCACCGGAGGGAGAAGACCAGCTCAAGGGGTTACTGAGCAACTGGGAGCAATTCCTCCACGCCGACGATGGGCTCGATCCCTTGATCAAGGTGGCAATAGCCCACTATCAGTTTGAGGCGATTCACCCCTTCACCGATGGGAACGGCCGCACAGGACGCGTACTCAACATCCTGTACCTGATCCAACAGGGCCTGATCACCCTACCCATCCTTTATCTCAGCCGCTACATCGTGCAGAACAAGGCCGATTACTACCGGCTACTGCTGGGGGTGACAAGGGAGCAGAACTGGGAAGAATGGATTCTGTACATGCTGGCTGCGGTAGAGCAGACCTCACAGTGGACGACAGCCAAAATTGGGGCCACTCGGGAGTTAATGGAGCACACCGGGCAGCACCTACAGGCCGAACTACCCAAGATTTACAGTCACGAGTTGGTACAAATCATCTTCCAACAGCCCTACTGCCGCATCCAGAACCTTGTGGAAGCAGGCATAGCCAAAAGGCAGACGGCTTCGGTCTATCTCAAACAGCTCTGTGATGTCGGGGTATTGGAAGAACGACAAGTGGGTAAGGAAAAGCTGTTTATTCACCCTAAACTGGTGCAGCTGTTAAGCCAGGACAGCAACGCAGTAACTGGGTATGAGGGCTCTAGGAACGCATAATTTTTGCGAGATAATTTTCAGCCCAGCAAGCCCCCCATATTACTCTGACGACCGGTATAGAAATAGGTGCGCTGCCAACAGACGAGCCCTCCTGCAGCACTTAATTACCAAGGTACACTAGCACGCGCTCTACACAAATAAGGATACAGGACACGACATGGACATAGGCAAGACGATCCGAATATACCTAGCGTCAGGCTCAGTTTCAGGCATACGTCACGCAGAGATCGTCAACTGGACAGGGCAAGCAATCTCATCGCCAAGGACTACGGTAAAAGCACTTAACGCATGGGAAGAAGCACACAAGCCAGGCGTGTATTTCCTGTTCGGTGATGATCCAGAGACTAGCCAGCCAGCCGTGTATATTGGGGAGGCTGAATCTGTATACGATCGCCTCTTGAATCATCTTGCCAATAAAGACTTCTGGAACGAGGTCACACTGATCACAAGCAAGGACGAAAACCTAACCAAGTCACACGTCAAGTATCTCGAGTCAAAGCTTATACGCCTTGCCAAGGCTGCAGGCCGCGAGCCACTTTTGAACAGCACGGAGCCCCAAGAGCCAACGCTACCCCGTGGCGACAGAGCCTCTATGGACGAGTTTGTTATCAATATAAGGACGCTCTTAGGGACACTAGGCCACAAAACGCTAGAACCACTGGGCACACCGTCCTTCAACACCACGACAGACGCCAAGCCTCCCTCCGCAACCGCCGAAGAAACTCAACAAAGTCAGTCGATGGAAGTACAACTAAAGGTCAACAACATATCAGCACATGGTCTTGTGACGAATGAAGGGCTTGTTGTGCTTGAGGGGTCCGAATTCTGCCAAGAAACTAAGCCCAGTTTATCAGAGGGATACCGAAAGCTTCGCCAACGACTGATCGACAACTCAGTCGTAGCCACCACACCCAACAGCACGCAATATAAATTCGTGAAGAGATATGTATTTTCAAGCCCCTCTCAAGCAGCAGCCGTCATTGTTGGAACATCAATCAACGGCAGATGGAATTGGAAGCTCGCCGATGGACGCTCTATCAAGGAATACGAGGAAGGGTAACCAATCCTGTCTCGACTCAGGCGGTAGTCTAGTGGCACGCCGTGGATATGATATTAAAATTAGAAGTTGTACAGCCTAGCAAGGCAGGCAATAAAGTCTACGCGAGCTTTTCAAGAAGACTGAAACCTAGTAGTGGAGTACGATTAAGGGACTTGAATGTAGTATTGAAACCCCTCGTACCGGTGGTTCGATTCCGCCTCTGGGCGCCACTCTTCTTCCCCCCAGTTTCTCATAACTCACGCCCCCTCAATCCGCCCGTATTTTGCTGCGACTTGCCGGCGCAATATCGCTTTCCCTGAGCCAAATAAAAAAGCCCCGAGAGCTTAACCCCCGAGGCTTGTGTTATTCGACGACGCAGGGCTTAAAGCTTGCCGTCAGCTGCCATTTTCACGTAGCTGGCATCGAAGTGCAGTTTGATATTGCTGTTGTCGCCCAGCACCGAGCCATCAGAAAAGCTCATACCCACCACGTCAGGGCTGGGACTGGCTTCACCGAGCAGGCCTTTGTCGAAGGAGAACTGACGGACTTTGTCCATCACCACGGGCAGTTCGTCGCTGCTGGCAAATTTGTAGGCATCAGCGGGACTGTAGAAGAGCATGGTGTCATCCAACTGGGCATCGTAGCCTGCCAGATCGGTACCCGCCTGCTCAGCCATGTAGCTGCGCGCGGCGATGGCCTCGGCGGAGTCGCCCTGCATCAGCGCAAGGGTTTCAAACCATGCGCCGACCAACGCTTTGCCGAAGGCCGGATTGGCTTTGAGGGTTTCGGTGTTGGCGGCCATCATGTCGATAATTTCGCCGGGGATTTGCTTGGAGGTAAAGACTTCAATCGCGTCTTCGGCATTGTCGAGGATAATACCGAGCTGCGGATTCCATACCGCAGCGGCGGTCACGTCGTCAGTCATGAAGGACGATACGGCGTCGGCATCCGAGGTGTTCACCACCGTTACGTCGCGCTCAGACATACCATTCATATCCAGTGCGCGGGCAAGGAAGTAATGGGAAACAGACAGTTCCACCAGATTTACCTGGCGGCCTTTGATATCGGCAATGCTCTTGGCGTCTTTCAGTACCAGGCCATCGTTGCCATTGGAGTAATCCCCCAGAATCAGGCCGGTGGTTTCCACGCCGAAGGCGGCCGGGATAGTCAGGGCGTCCATATTGGTCATGGCGCAGGCGTCAAATTTGCCGGCCGTAAACTGGTTGATGGATTCGATGTAGTCGTTCATCTGCACGACTTCAATTTCGATGCCGTATTTGTCGGCCCACTTTTTGATAATGCCTTTATCGGTGGCATAGGCCCAAGGCATCCAACCGGAATAAATCGACCAGGCAACCTTAAAGGACTTTTTCTCCTCGGCGTGGACAGCACCAACACCCATTGCACACACCATCAGGCACAGGGCGGCTGCCAGTCGCTTTCGACTGTTTTTCATTCGCGTAACAAACTTCTTCATCATTTGACCTCTCGGCATCAGTAACAGGGTTGGGTATAGCGACACAGGGTTTCTCGCTCGCGCTCAAACCACTGGTTTGCCTGTGCGCTTGTCTGAGTGAATTGTGGGAAGGCGCAGGTCGCCTCCAGAGTGTCGATGGCAAATCGCCGCTCCATGGTAGTGCCGTCTTTTTGCGTATAACGCTGTGTGAGCTCGCGACCATTGGCAGCCACTGAAAAGCCGTCCAACGACAACAGTGCCTGCCCTTGTCGCGCAGGGCAGGTGCTTAGCTCAACGGTATAGCCTTGAGCCGACGAGCCACTGGCGACGGAGGTTTCGAAATTGAACAGCTGCCCCAGCGCAGCGGCATCGCCCGCCGCCTGTTCAGCTTTCTCGCGCAGGGCATTGTCTTTTTCGGCGCGAATCGGATCGGGCCGCGCCAGCACCAGCGCTGCATAGTCGCCACAGATGATGAGACCACCATCGCGGGAATACCGTTCTCCCGTGCTCAGGCTTTTCTCTTCCAACAGCCGCAGGCCAATCAAGGGGCCGGGGTGACTGGGTTGGAGCCGCCAGTCCTCGACGTAAACATTGCTGGGGCAGAATTCCATCATGCAGTTGCCCACCCGTTTTAAATAGGCGGGCTCCTGCCAGCGGCCGTGAAGCTGCAAGGCCTTTTCGTTCTGCCATGACAGGGTTTCGCCATTCCATACACTGTCGGCCACCCAGCCTTCGTAGTTGCCCAAGGCGCGCAGCTCTGCCGCGCTGTAATCCTCCCAGGCTTTGGCCGCCACCTGCTCGGCGGCCTCCGGCAGGCGCAAGTCGATAGTGAAGTTGCGACTTTGCAACCAGCAGACGTGGGTGCGGGTATCCGTATCGCCATTGGCAAAGCTGATGCTGCGGCGCTTGAAATAGCCCAGCATCCAGTCGGGTACACCGCGTTCTGGGCGGTACTGATGATGTTGCAGAAGTTCAGCTAAATGCATGCTCCGCTCCCTATTGTCCGTGATAGCCGAAGCTATCCACGCTGCGCGCATTCTCGGGCAGGCAAATTTCGCCACTCGCCAGACGCTGCTTTAAATAGGAAAAGGTTTGAATGGTTTGAGCGTAGAGATGATCGCCGCATTTCAGGCTGCCGTAGTCGCGATCTTCCCGGCCTTTGGGGAGGGACGCAATCGGCGAAATCTCTGCGTCATAGTCGCAGGCGCAAAACAGCGGAAAGGAATAGCGCTCTTCCTGCACCTTCCGTACCCGGTGCGAGGTAGCCACGAACTGTCCGTTGCTTAGCACTTCGAGCATGTCGCCAATATTGATCACAAAGGCGTTGTCTTTCAGTGGCACATCAATCCACTCTCCCGCGCCATTCAGCACTTCCAGGCCGGGAGCCGTTGGCATGAGAATGGTGAAGCACTCGTAGTCGGTGTGCGCGCCAATGCCAGGGCGGTCGTGAACGACATTTTCGTTGTAGGGGTAGTGAATCATCCGCAACTGACTGGGCGGGTGATTCACCATGCGGCTCAACGCGTCTTCTTCGAGGTTCAGCGCCAGCGCAAAACCGCGGAACAAGGCATCCGCCACGTGGAGCGCCGCCTGATAATAGGCCTGCACGTCGTCCTTAAAGCTCGGCGCATCTGGCCATTGCGTGGGCCCCAGCATGGGACGACGACCGAGTTCGGCGCGGTAGTCGTAATTGATATCGTAGGCTTCTTTGCAATCGGCAACGCCATCACCGAAGCGCTCCTCACCTTCAGGTACGTAGCCGCTGTGGTTCTCCGACTGGCCGATGTAAAAGCGCATTTTGTCGTCCAGCGGCTGGGCAAAATAGGCCTTGGCCTGCTCGATCAAACGCATTTGCAGGGCGGGACTGACACCGTGGCCGGTGATGTATAAAAAGCCAACGTCGCGTGCCGCGCGGCTCAGCTCATTGGCCACCGCCAATCGGCACAACGGGTCATCACTGAAAAGACCGCCGATATCGACGGTGGGTAGCTGGGTAAAGGCAGAGTGTGGCGAGGATTTGTCTGACACTTTGGCAACCTCCTGAATAATGTTGAATATTCAAAATGTCGCCTGGTCGTCCAGACAAAGAAACGGCACTGACCGCTCCGGGTCGTCCCGGATACTTCTTGCCCTAGCTAGAGCAAGGCCTGTACCAACACCTGAAAATAAACCTAAGAGATTGAGCAGCAAGCAATTATTGGAAAGGCGCGAAAAGCCGGGAACAGTTCAATAGGTGCCATTGCAGTGCACGGGAATATAGCAGCGCACCACAAAAGGATCGTTTTCTACGGGCTGCGCTACCGAAAAACCTGCACCACGGCACCGGCCTGGCACAAAAAAGGGCGGCCTAGAGCCACCCTTATTGCTTGAGCGGATGGGACCAACTCAGCAGACTTTCACTCGACGATGGGTATTGGCCACAATCTTGACCTTACACTTTGCACCATTATCGAGCTCAGAAACCGCATTGGACTGACGGTTTTGCTGATCGGGTGTCGACGCACAGCCCACTGAAAGCACCGCCAGCAACAACACCGTCATCATGGAGAAAGAACGCATAACTACCTCATTTACTGATATAAGAAAACGTTCCGAACGCCCTGCTCTCGCCATCATGGGCCTATTGGGTTGTCGTCCGGCTGCGACAACACCCTGTCGACGCACCAAATAAGATCATATGTCCCAAAATATAACATCTGGCGCACTATATCTGAACAAAGCTCTTCCGAAACGATACGGTGTCAGCGTGGACGTCTCTACCCAGGATGCAACAACGAGCTTCTCCAATACCTAAGCAGCGGAGAAACTAGAGCGAAACATCAGCGTTACGCTGCCTAAGCAGAGACATTACAGTCGCGGTGTAGACAGGCTCCTGCCCCAGCACTCGGCAGCGCTCGACCACTGCACCGCAGATGGCGTCTATCTCCAGCGGTCGCTGTTTTTCAACGTCCACCAGCATAGAGGTTTTGATAGCGTTAAACCGGCTGATAAGTTCAAACATCTCGTCGCGGTCACAGGCAGTAAGGTTAACGCCGTCGGCAGCGGAGGCTATAACCACTTCATCCATCATACCCAGCACAATACGGCTAAATTCGGCGTGATGAGTAAGCTGACGAGTATCCAGCCCTGTAAGGGCAGAAAGGGGGTTTACGCCGTTGTTAATAATCAATTTACGCCACAATGCGTGGCGAATGTCGCCACTTATATCAGCGGGGATTCCCGCGACATCAAAGGCGCTCTTCATCCTACCCAGCAGCGGCATGCGACGGTCTGCCACATTGGTATAGTGCGGCCAACAGCCCATCACCACCCTGGCCTCCCCCTCGGCGCTGATCACACCAGGGGCGACAATATGCCCACCGATTTTCACTGCAAGGCCGCCCAGTGTGCGTTCATTGCCGAGCTGTGCAGCAATAACCCCCTCATTGTCCACACCATTTTGCAGCGATAGTACCGGCACTGCCGCATTTGCCAGCCAGCCGTCAAGCGCCGCCATGACCGCCGCCGTGGCGCCCGCCTTGATCGCCAGCACAATGACGTCGAAATCCTCGGCACGGTATGCCCGAATCAATGTGGACTGATCCACTGCCAGCAGCCCTTGATGCAGCTCACCGCCTTCCCACTTCAGCCTGAGTCCGCGCGCCTGTATCGCAGCGAGATGTTCGCCACGTGCAGTTACCATCACCTGATCACCTGCGGCAGCGAGCCGGGCGGCGTAGTATCCACCAATCCCCCCCGCTCCCAGAATCAACCAGCGCATCACTAAAACCAGCCGCAGCCGTTAAAGGCTCGCTGACTGTCGGCGGGGGCACTGCCGAAAAGATGCGAGGGCGCCAAACGACCGGATATGCCGACCGCTATGTATATGAGATCGCGAACCAGATCGCCGGGCAACGACGTGCACTTCCCTGACGGCATTTTTAGCCCCTTCAATCGCTGCAAAGCCGACTGCACATCCCGATGCCCTGTCAGGTTTTCGCGACTGCCCTGACGGTCGAGACAGACAACGGCTACACCGTCCTCCACCCCTTGGGCAATATGCTCACCCAATCTTATGTATTCCTCAGCAGGTCTCCCCGGTGGCAAGCGCAATTCCATCACTGACACCTGCCTTTTTGGAAGCAGAGAACCGGCCAGCAAGGTCAGGCTCGAGGAGATGTATCTGTCCATCTCCACATCAATACCTGCCGCTGCGCACTTGGTTTTAAGCCGCGATGCATAGGGCCCGCCCTCGCCGCCATGGCAGATTTTGACGGAATATCCCAAATCACTTTGCGAAACGAAGAGCAACGCTTCAACCTCGCCAAGCGGTGCAAAGACCTGATGAAGCGGCGAGCGGCCATTGCTGCTCAGCAGAACTTCCATGCTGGATGACAGGTAAATCACCGGCACTCTCTGCATACGCCGCTCGCCCTTCTGGTTTTAGTGTTACGGAGCGCCGTTCAGCGCCCCAGTTGCTTGGCCGACTGCCCGGCGATCCCGAAGTGTTGCTTGGGCATTTCGGTAATCATCACGCGGATGCGCTCCACCGGCGCGTCCAGCGAGCGCGACATGGCCTCTGTCACTTCGCGGATCAGCGTTTCCTTTTGCTCATCGCTGCGACCTTCAATAATGTAAAGCTGTGCTATTGGCATACCCGCTCTCCTTATTCAAAACGTGCCGAGACTGAACCCAGCCCCTGATAACGCACGCAAATATTATCGCCCGCTTCAACAGCAATCGCTGCGGTAATTCCGCCGGTCATAATGAAGCTGCCCGCGGGAATATGCTCGCCGCGCTCGGCCAGCAGGTTTGCCAGCATGGCAACGCTGGATGCAGGGTGCCCCAGCACAGCAGCACCGGCACCAACTTCAACAATTTCACCGTTTTTCTCAACGACCACACCGAGGGTTTTCAGATCGACATCTGCCACATCGGCCATCTGCCCGCCGGTAATGAAGCGCGTTGACGAGGCGTTATCGGCCACCACGCTGACCAAATCGAACTTGAAGTTCTCGTAGCGCGAGTCGATCACTTCCACAGCGGGAATCACGAAGTCGGTGGCCGCCAGTACGTCGCCGATGTGACAACCCGGCCCTTCCAGCGGCGCCTTGGTGACAAAGGCAATCTCCGCCTCAATTTTCGGGTGAATCAGTTCTTTGGTGTTCACCACACCGCCGTCGGGCACGCTGAAGTAGTCGGCCAGAAAACCGTAAATTGGCGTTTCCACACCCATCTGCGCCATTTTGGCCCAGGAGGTCAGGCCCATTTTCAGGCCGATAACCTTGTTGCCACGCGCTTCTTTGCGACGGCGGATTTCCCACTGTACGTCGTAGGCATCCTCGAAATTCATCTCTGGATACTGATTGGTCACTTTGCTGATGTCATGGGCCTGCAACTCGGCATTCTCGATGTGCTCTGCAAGCGCCATCATTTGCTCGTTAGTCAGTGTTCTTGTCATTTGAATTAACCCTCTTGCGCGGCGAGGAGGTCCAGCGCCACATCCACAATCATGTCTTCCTGACCACCCACCATCCGGCGGCGGCCAAGCTCAACCAAAATATCCACAGTCTTCAGACCGTATTTCTTCGCCGCCACTTCCGAGTGACGCAGGAAGCTGGAGTAAACCCCCGCATAGCCCAGGGCCAGCGTTTCGCGGTCTACCCGTACCGGGCGGTCCTGCAGGGGACGCACAATGTCGTCGGCCGCATCCATCAGGGCGTAGATGTCGGTGCCGTGTTCCCAGCCCATTTTGTCGAAGGCGGCAATGCACACTTCCAGCGGGGCATTACCGGCACCCGCACCCATGCCCGCCAGGCTGGCATCCACCCGGTCGCAGCCTTCTTCTACCGCAACAATGGAGTTGGCCACGCCCAGCGCGAGGTTGTGGTGGGCGTGAATGCCGGTCAGGGTGTCGGGCTTGAGGACGTCTTTGAGGGCGCGGAAGCGGGCGCGGATGTCGTTCATGTTCATGGCACCCCCGGAGTCCACGACGTAGAGGCAGGTCGCGCCGTAGTCTTCCATCAGCTTGGCCTGCTGCGCCAAGCCCTGCGGGGTTTGCATGTGGCTCATCATCAGGAAGCCGACGGTGTCCATGTCCAGTTTGCGGGCGTGTTCAATGTGCTGGCGGGAGACATCGGCTTCGGTGCAGTGGGTGGCGACCCGCACGATGCGGGCACCGGCGTTGTAGGCGGCGTCGAGGTCGTGAACGGTGCCGATGCCGGGCAGCAGCAGGGTGGCGATCTGGGCGTGTTCAACCACTTCGGCCACGGCTTCAATCCACTCCAGGTCGGTGTGGGCGCCAAAGCCGTAGTTGAAGCTGGAGCCTTGCAGGCCGTCGCCGTGGGCCACTTCGATGCTATCGACCTTGGCCTGGTCGAGGGCGCGGGCGATGTCCTGCACATTTTTCAGGGAGTATTGGTGGCGAATGGCGTGGCTGCCGTCGCGCAGGGTCACGTCGGAGATATACAGCTTTTTGCCGGGAGTAAATGTCATGGTGTGCTCCTCAGTTGACCAGCGATTCGGCGATGCGCTCAGCGGTACCCATTGCCGCCGAGGTCATGATGTCGAGGTTGCCTGCGTAGGCAGGCAGGTAGTGGGCGGCGCCTTCCACTTCAAGGAAGATGGAGGTTTTCAGGCCACTGAAGCGGCCGAGGCCGGGCACGTTCATGGGCTGGTCGACGGGAATGTCGTCAAACTGGACTTTCTGTTTGAGGCGATAGCCGGGGACATAGCTGTTCACCGCCGCGACCATGGCTTCCACGGAGGCTTCCACTTCGGCTTTGTCGGCGGCCTCGGAGAGCACGTACACAGTGTCGCGCATCAGCAGCGGTGGCTCGGCGGGATTGAGAATGATGATGGCCTTGCCTTTTTGGGCGCCGCCCACCACTTCAATGGCCTTGGAGGTGGTTTCGGTAAATTCGTCGATGTTGGCGCGGGTGCCCGCCCCGGCCGACTTGCTGGAGATGGAGGCCACAATCTCGGCGTAGTGGACCTTGGCAATGCGCGATACCGCGGCCACCATCGGAATGGTGGCCTGGCCGCCACACGTCACCATGTTGACGTTACCCTCACCCAGATGTTGTTCCAGGTTAACCACCGGCACGCAGTAGGGGCCGATAGCTGCCGGGGTCAGGTCGATGATTTTAAGATTCGGTTTGCGGCTGCGCAGAAACACTTCGTTGTGCATGTGCGCCTTGGCCGAGGTGGCATCAAACACGATGTCGATGTCGGCAAACGTCGGCATGTTCACCAGTCCCTCCACCCCTTCGTGGGTGGTGGCCACGCCCATGCGGGCGGCGCGGGCCAGGCCGTCGGAGTCGGGGTCGATACCGACCATCGCGCCCATTTCCAGGAACTGCCCCTTGCGCAGAATCTTGATCATCAGGTCGGTGCCGATGTTGCCCGAGCCGATGATTGCGGCTTTGAGTTTCTTGCTCATAATACGTCCTCGATAGATTGCCAGCGGCCTTACACAAACCGCACGGAGGCGCTGCCGATACCACCAATGTCCACCCGCAGGCTGTCACCCGCCTGCACCGGCTCCAGAGGCACCAGCGAACCTGACAGAATCACTTCGCCAGCCTTGAGGGAAATACCGAATTCGCCCAGCGTGTTTGCCAGCCAGGCCACACAGTTCACCGGCGAGCCCAGCGCGGCACCGCCAGCGCCGGTGCTGATGAGCGCACCGTTCTTTTCCACCACCATGCCGCAGGTAACAAGATCAACCTTGCGTGGCGATACCGCTTCGTCGCCCAGCACAAACAAGCCGCATGAGGCGTTGTCGGCCACAGTGTCCTGAATGGCAATATTCCAGTCCTTGATGCGGGAATCGACAATCTCGAAGCAAGGCATCACGCACTCGGTAGCCGCCAGTACATCGGCGTTAGTCACGCCCGGTCCGCTCAGGTCTTTCTTCAGGATGAAGGCAATTTCGCCCTCGGCACGCGGCGCGATAAGACGCTCGCTGATCGGCATCACTTCACCGCTGTTAAACACCATGTCGTCAGTCAGATAGCCAAAATCCGGCTGATGTACGTTCAGCATGGTTTGCACCGCCTTGCTGGTGACACCGATTTTTTTGCCGATGACCCGTGCGCCCGCCGCTTGACGTCGCTCCAGCATACGCAGGGAAATGTGGTAAGCATCTTCAATGCTGATGTCTTCACCACGGCTGGTCAGAGGTGAGACCGCTTCACGGGCGAGCATCGCCTCGTAGAGTTCATCACCGAGTAACTGAATTTTTGACGGCTCCATCAAGCCCCTCCTGTCGCCGTGTTATCGGCTTCGTTAAGAAAATCATTCACCAGCCGCGCAAAGCGGTCGGCGTGTTCGATCTGAGTCCAGTGTCCGCAGCGCCCGAACACATGCAGCTGAGCGCGGTCAATCAGTTCGGCCAGCCGCAGCGAGGCGCTGAGCGGAATCACCTCATCCTCGCGTCCGTGCAGAATCAGCGTGTCGTGGGGCAGTGCGCGAATGGCCTCTTCCGGGCTGCCGAGCGCATCCACCCAGCGTTGGCGCGGCGCTGGAAACATCGCCGCAAAAGACTCCTGAAAGCCGGGGCGAATACTGGCCTGATAACGCAGCTCAGCCAGCTCGTCAGTTACCAGACTGCGATCATAGGCAAACACGTCGAGCAGCTTGCGCATGGCCTCCAGCGACGGTTCATAACCCCATACGGCATCCAGTCCGGCGGTAAGCGGAAAGCTCACCCCCACCGACCCCATCAGCACCAGTCGGCGCACCCGCTGCGGGTGCGCAATAGCCAGTGCCAGTGCCAGTCCACCACCAAAGGAATTACCGATCAGATCCACCTGTTCCAGTCCCAGCGTATCCATTACGCCGATGGCATGGTCCACCCAGCGCTGGCGGTTGTAGACGCCATCTGCCGGGCGCTCGCTGTAACCAAAGCCGAGCATGTCGGGGGCAATAACGCGGCGCGATGTTGCCAGCGACGGCATGACCAGTCGCCAGTTGGCCCAGGCGGTAACGCCGGGGCCGGAGCCGTGAATCAGCATCACAGGAAAGCCTTCGCCCACATCATGCAGATTGGTGCGATAACCCGCCGCGCTGATTTCCCGGCCCATTTCAGGGCTTTCTATGGCAGCACTCATAGGTACCTCACAACTTGATGCACACGTTTTTCATTTCGGTGTAGAACTCCAGCGAGTGAACCCCACCCTCGCGGCCGATCCCCGACTGCTTGCTGCCACCGAACGGTGTGCGCAGGTCGCGCAGGAACCAGCTGTTCACCCAGACGATGCCCGCTTCAACCTGTCCGGCAACGCGGTGGGCGCGGCTGACGTTCTCTGTCCAGATTGCCGATGCCAGACCGTAGGGCAGGCTGTTCGCCAGGGCGATGGCCTCTTCTTCGGTGTCGAAGGGGCGAACGTGGCAGCAGGGGCCGAATATTTCTTCGGTGACAACGGCGGAGTCATCCGGCAGGCCTGTCCAGATCGTCGGCTGCACCCAGGCGCCTCCCGCCAACGCGGCGGGCATATCCGGCACGCCACCACCCGTAACGACCGTAGCGCCGTCTTCTACCGCTTTCTGGTAGTAAGACATCACCTTGTCGCGGTGTTTGTGGCTGACCAGCGGGCCGAGGTTGGCAGCCGCGTCCTCCGGCGGGCCAATTTTCAGCCCCTCCGCCGCCGCTTTCAGCCGGGTGACAAACTCGTCAAAAATGGCGCGCTCAACATAGACGCGCTCGGTGCCCAGACACACCTGGCCGCAGTTGGCAAAGGCGGAGCGCATCGTACCTTCGATGGCCTTGTCCATATCGCAGTCGGCAAATACCAGCCCGGCGTTTTTACCACCCAGCTCCAGCGAAATATCGCGAATGCCTCTGGAAGCCGATTTCATAATGACTTCGCCGGTGGTGGTTTCGCCGGTAAAGGTAAACCCATCCACATCCGGGTGCTCGGTTAGAAACGCGCCCGCCGAATCGCCGCCAAAGCCGTGAACCACGTTGTACACGCCTGCGGGCACACCAGCTTCGTTCATCACCTCACCCAACAGCGCGGTGGTGGTGGGGGTTTCCTCCGAGGGCTTCACAACCACGGTGTTACCGCAGGCCAGTGCCGGACCGACCTTCCAGGTCATCAGCAGCAGCGGCAGGTTCCAGGGACTGATCACACCGATCACGCCCTTGGGACGACGCACGGCATAGTTGAGCGCGCCGGTGCCGTCGGGGGTCGCCATCTCGAAGGACTCTGTCGGCACGTTCTTCACCATGTCGGCAAACACTTTGAAGTTGGCTGCGCCGCGGGGAATATCGATATGGCTGGCCATCGATCGGGGTTTGCCGGTATCGCGGCACTCGGCCTCCAGAAACTCCTCGAAGCGGGCGTTAATGCCGTCGGCCACCTTGTGCAGAATCCGGATGCGTTCATCCAGAGTCATTCGCCCCCAGGGGCCGTGCAGGGCCGCGCGGGCCGCTTTCACAGCGGCATCCACTTCCTCGCGCCCGGCCTCGTGAACCCGGCTGATCAGCTCGCCGTTGGCCGGGTTCACATTGTCGAACAGCTGCCCGCTGGCGGAGCCGACATACTGTCCGTTGATGAAATGCTTAACGTCATTCATTACTGAATAATCCTGTGCTGGTTCTTGATCAGGTGAGTACGGTCAGGAATCGCTCGTTCAACTGGCGGTCGTGATAGAAGATCGCCTTGCCCAGTTGCTCCGCCTGCCAGGTGGTGGGCTTGTGATCGGGGTAGATGTAGTCACCGCCGCAGAACACTTCGTTGCGGTTGCCCGAAGAGTCGAAGAAGTAAATGGTTTTGCCGTGGGTCAGGCCGTGGCGGGTGGGGCCGATATCAATCGAGGTATCGGTCATGGTAATCAGATCAGCCGCGCGCAGAATGTCTTCCCAGGTTTCGAGGAAGAACGACGCATGGTGGAACATGCCTTTTTCCTCGTGGTGGATAAACGCCACATCGTGCGCCTTGGTAGACAGGGTCAGGAACTGGGCAATGCGGTTGCCATCCGGTTCCAGTACCTGCTCGGCCAGATAAAAGCCCAGTACGTCCACAAACAGATCGTAGGTGGCCTGCAACTCGGGGCCATACAGCAGGCAGTGGTCAAAACGCAACGCTTTCATGCCTTTCAAACCACGCGGCCAGGCCTCGGGGTTGATCTCGCTCACGCCCCACTTACCCAGATATTTCTTCTCACAGAACAGCTCAAAGCTGTGGCCTGAGGGCGATACAAAACGCACCCGGCGCCCGCAGTCTTTCAAGTCGCCTGCCGGCACCTGTTCCAGTTCGACACCATAGGCTTCGAGGTCGCGCTCCAGTTGCTGCAGGCTGGCTTCGTCTACCACCTTGAAGCCCATAAAATCCATGCCCGGTTCGTCAGCCGGACGCAGGACTACCGAAAACTTGTCTACTTCAGTCCAGGCTTTCAGATACACCCGGCCCTGTTCGTCGCGGTCGGTCTCGATCAGCCCCAACAACTCCGTGTAGTGTTTGACTGCCGCATCCATATCAAGGACGCGAATTTGAACGTGCCCAGGGCGCATTACACCTTTTTTCATATCAGTTACCTCAACGCTTTTATTGTTGTGTGTTTCTCAAAGGACGCCGCCGCTTGGGGACGGCACTCAATAATCAGATCAGTCAGCGGGTAGACGCGGCAGGCCAGCACTTCGCCCTGCTCCACAGCCTCGGGAGGAGCGTGAACCCGACTCATTTTTCCGCACTCGAACTGGCCCTCCAGCACCTTGACCTTGCAGAAGCCACAGCCACCGCCCCGACAACCTACCGGCACGCAGCGCATACCGTTTTGCTCCATTGCCTTGAGCACGCTCTGCGCCGCCTCGCAGTCAAAGCTCTGGCCGCTGCACTGTTCTAAAACGCGAAATACTCTGCCCATGACGGCTCCCGCTATATCTTCTTGAACAGGGCTGAACGCTGGGCTTCACCCGCGCCATCAGCGGCGGTCAGGAAGCGCTCCATGAAAATGTCGCGCTCGAACAACCGCCCCTGCATCAGCGCGGTAATCGCGGCATCAATCATGGGCGGCGGGCCACAGAGGTAAGCTTTATGACCGGCAAAGCGGCCATCGAAATGCGCCTTGGCGGCCTCGTGAACAAAGCCTCGCTGCCCATCCCAATCGTCGCCGTCAGCCACATCGCTAAGAGCGGGCACATAGGTGAAGTTGTCGTGGTCGCGCGCCAGGGTTTCAAACAGCTCGCGGTTGTAGAGTTCGGCGAGATTACGCGCGCCCTGGAACAGGGTGATATGACGGCTGTCGCCCTGCTCCAGCAGATCGAGAATCATCGACTGGGGGCTCGACAGCCCCGAGCCACCGGCAATGAAAATCAGGTCGCCGTCCTGCGAGTTGCGGACAAAGAACTGGCCGTAGGGGCCGGACAGTTTCAGCTCCTCGCCCACCTGCAGCTGCTGGTGGATGTAGCCGGTGGCCGCACCGCCCTCAACCAGCCGCACATGCAGCTCAACCTCGTCGGCGCGCCCCGGAGGATTCGCCAGCGAGAAAGCACGAGGCCCCTCGACACCCGGCAGTTCGATATTGATGTACTGACCGGCCTGAAACGTCATTGGCCGGTCCAGCTTGAGATGAATACCCTTGATGGTGGGCGACAGCTCGACAATGTTCGTCACGGTCGCCACGTAATCTTCAACCGGGTGGCCTTCAAAATCGGGGTCAACGTCAATGTCGGCCTCGATTACCACGTCGCTTTCCACCGTGGCACAGCAGACCAGCACCTTGCCTTCGTCGCGTTCAACATCCATCAGCGCGAAAGGCGAGGCCTCGCCTACGTCAACATCGCCTTCCAGCACTTGTACCTTGCAGGTAGCGCAGGTGCCGTGGCCGCAGGCAAAGGGCAGCCACACACCCTGGCGAAGGGCCGCCTGCAGTATGGTCTGGCCCTCTTCCACCTCAATCTGTTCGCCAATCGGCTCTATGGTTACGGTATGAGTCATAGCAGTGCCCTCAGGAAGCCGAACCGTCGATGCCGTTCAGGCCCTGGGTGCGCACCGTCAGCATACTTTTATGATCAATACCGCTGTCTTTCAGACTCGCGGTCGCATCCGGCACAAAGGCTTCGTCATTCAGCAGCCAGTCAGCGGCCAGAAAATCCGCCTTTGCCGAATCGGGGTGCGCCGCAACGGCGGGCTTGAGTACGGTTTCGACAAACTCACCAAAGCTCATGTCCGGCGCCACCAAAAAAGCAAAGGGCGCGCAGAACAGCAGATGGTTGGGCCAGTACACATAGAGCAGCTGCATACCGTGGAAATTTTCGACCTTATCCTTGGGTTCAAACTTGTAGTCGTATAAGGCTTTAACAGTCATCGGTGTCACCTTGTTATTGTGGGTCGTGGAGCCGCCCGGTCAGCTCGCCGGGCGGCGTGCGGATCAAGCCGCGTCCTGTTTGTCTCCGCTGTGTTTGGCGGCGGGCGATTTGCCCTGAATCTCCAGCCAGCGGCGGTGATCAGGCGAATCGACATACTCCAAATTGTCGGTGCCCGGTTTGATGTGGTAGTACTCCGAAACCACCGTGCCGACGTCGGCACCGCCGCAGTTGCCCTGATAAATCTGGTGTACCGGCAACCAGGCCTGCACGTATTTCTCCGGCTCGTTTTTGAAAATGTCGCAGCAACCTTCCGAGCAGAAGTGGTAGCGCTCGCCCTCGTATTGCCACTGGCGATGGCTGAAAGCGGTGGGGTCGTCTTTCTCGGTAAAGATGACGGGGATCTGGCAGACCTGACACAGTTGCGGCAAGGTGTTGTTGTAGAAACGGCGCCCCTCGGCATGCTCGTTTCTCAAATACTCGAAACGCGGGCGGTAGTACTTGTCGAAGGTGTCGGGATACTTCTCTGACAGCCAAGCCATTTCCTCTTCGTCGGGCATCCAAGTGTGAAAGTTGGTGGCATGACTGTACTGGTAGAAAGTCGACCAAGTCTGGTGGCTGACGTGGTGCTTGGCGTCGTTGGCAACATCCTGATACTTGGGCGGACGAATGCCGTAGCGCTCAAGGTCTTTGAACAGGGCGCCACCGTTTTGCTCGTAGTACACCTCCCAGGCCTCCGCCCAGGACATCACTTTGTTCGGCAGCATGTAGTCCATCATCATGCCGACCAGACTCAGCAGGCGGAATCCGCGCCAGAACCACTTGTCGATCCACTGCTGAATAATCGGCACGTTGTCTTCGTGCTGCTCAAGAATGAACTTGATAACTTCCAGTCCCAGCGTCATGTGACGCGCCTCATCCGACTGGGCAGAGAAGCCGAAGGTAACGGTTGCCATGTCGCCGTTGTAGGCCGCACCCGACATAAAGGGCACAAACAGCAGGTTGGTCAGCACATATTCGAAGGAGAAAGAAATCGCCGTCAGGAACTCGAAGGGACCTGCGGAACGGGCATCGTCAAAGAAAGACTTGGGCACCGACAGGAACCACACGCGGTCGTGCATGTGCGCGCCGTCGTGCAGGCCGTTAAAGTGCTTGTTGTAGTGACTCATGGCGTGCTGCTGAGTTTGTGAGTGGCGCAGCTCGTCGATGGCCTGCATCTGACAGGCAACTCGGGCACCGGCGCCGCTGAACTGACGTCCCACCTTTGCATAACCCTGAAAAGCGGCGTGCTCAAGGGGCGATACCCCGCTGAGGAACAGTTTCAGCGCGTTTACATAACGGGCATCGGAAATATTCTGGTGGCCGTTGTTCTGGGCAAAGGCGTCAAAAATGGCGTACAGCTTTTTCTCTTTTTCCGCCTGGTATTTCCAGTAGGCATCCATCGTCAGGCGGAACGGGTCTTCCCACTGCGACCAGTCGGTTATTTTGATCCCTTCAAACTGTTCTTCGGGGAAAATATCTTCTTTCTTCTGGTAGGACGGCTCCCAGGCCATGTCCCGCGTCAGGTACTGGTATTTGTCTTTAAGATTCAGTTTCTTCTGCTTGATGCTCATTATTCTTCTCCCGATCAATTCCACTGCAAAATAAAGTGGTCGTCGTCTTCGTCCACGTTTCCGCCGATACTGATGACATCCACCAGCATTTCCTGCACATCCCAGTCGCGGCCGAGTTTTTCTTCCATCGTCTCGCGGTTAATCACCAGTCGTTTTTCCGCCTGAATACGGATCATGGCGGGCTGGTACTGCACCTCGGCGTGGGGGTTGTCCTCAACCACGGCATCCACCAGATAACGGGCGTTGTCGTTGTCCTGAAAGGCAATAAATACGAGCTGGCTCATGCGGAAACTCCCTGGCTGTTGAGACCGAATTTACTGAGGCGCGCCGCAAGCTGGGCGCGGGTTTCGTCCAGTGCCTCAAGGCCGGAAGTGGCTTCGGCAAGAGGGGTGAGGGCCTGGTAGATTTGCGGTTCCCACTGATTGATCCAGGCTTGCAGCTGCTCGCGGTTGGCATCGCTTTCGCCAGCAACCGCCTTGACCATAGCGTTAGTCCAGCGCAGCGAATCCTTGTACCAGTCGCGCATAAACTCGGTGAGCATCGACACATCTTCCGCGCCCTGCTCGCCCAGCCACTGATCCATCTTGTCGTACACCAGCGGGTAGAGCAGGCCGTCGATCAGCACGTTCTGCACCAGCGTCAGCTCAAACCAGTCGTGAACCACCAGCGTGTCTTCCACCAGCTTGCGCAAGGGCTGCCACAGCGCGTCATCCATCCAGAAGGTTTTGGATTCATCCAGACCGGCGCCGGTGCTGCCGTCAATCAGCAGCGCAATGCGCGACAAGTACTGGCCAATCCCCAGCCGGTCCATCGCCTGATACATGTGCAGCTGCGCTACAGTGGTGGCGGTAGCATCACCGGCTACCATGCTGTTATTCATATTCGCGCCCAGCTCAACGTGGCGCAGAGGCACCAGCAAACGCAGCAGTTGCTGTTGGGTCGCATCCGGCAGGCGGCCCAGCAGATTGCGCTTGTCGCAGAAGGCAAAGCTGCTTTCTGCCGCTTCCTGCATTTTGGCGCGATTGCCTACATAAGCGCCGTAGTAGAACTGCCGCGGATCAGACACGGCGTACCAGTCGTCCATGCGAATCGCGGTACGCTCAGGATCGTTGAGAGTGTGCTCAGCATCCCACAGCGGGCGGTAGTGGAAGTTGGTCTTTGCTTCGAGGTCATAACTGGCTTCCTGATAGCGGGTAGCCGGTTTGTCGCCAAAACGCCGGGCGATGTGCGCGTAGGTTTGACGGATCGGTTCCATCGAGTGGGTTTTAATTTCAATACTCATGCTAAATCCCGTTATTGGTTTTATGGTGTTCAGCCTGCTTAGGGCTTGGTTTGTTGAGGCTTAATAACGCTTGCCTTTTTCACCGAAGCGCCACTTGATCATGTCTTCATCAATCTGGCGGATGGTGTCGGAATCCATGTGCACGACGTTGTTACACCGGCAGAAATCCTCGAAGGCGTCTTTGGGCAATACCAACTCGACAAACAACTCGGGGTGGCCAATCGCGAAATCAAATTCAATGAATTTTTCGCCGGGATCACTGCGCAATCGGATATATCGTGTGAGCTGATCGAACGTGGGTTGATTGCCTGAATTCATTGTCTGCCTCGTTTTATTTATTGGCGGCTGACGGTCTTAGAGCAACGGCTGTGCCACAAGCAAAACATGCGCAACAAATCTCAATAACGCATTGTTTTTTATTAATTTATTTGAAATAAGGAAAAATTCAGGCCGATAAATAGTTCAGCTCTAATCGCCGATTTTTTATCAAATGATTAATTTTTTTGGGGCGAATGAGCATTTGCTCACTTCCATTGACCACTGCCCGAGGGAATAAAATTTCATCATATGGTTGAATTTTTCATCGCAATCAGTGTTAGATGGCGCGCAAGCGTGCTGTCGCTAAAAATCATTACTGACAGCTCCCCATAAAATTAAAATAACGGGGTTTACGGCATGGCCATTAGTTACAAACCTCAGCTTCGTATTGAAGATTTCCGAGATCTCACGGAACAGATTCGTTTCCAAAGCGCGGAAGGCAAAATATGGTTAAGTGAGCAACGCATGCTGCTGATGGACCTCAGTGCACTCGCCGCCTTTCGCCGAGAACTGGTAAACACCATGGGAATCGAGCGTGCAAAAGGCTTTTTCCTCCGGCTCGGTTATCAATCCGGACTGAGAGATTCCGAGCTGGCCCGCAAGCTTCGCCCCCACTGCAGCGAACTGGATATTTTCTTGGCCGGCCCACAGCTGCACAGCCTGAAAGGCATGGTTAAAGCCGTACCGTTGGAAATTGAAATCGACCAGGAAAACGGCAATTTCTATGGCGAAGTCGAGTGGATTGATTCTTTCGAGGTAGAAATCTGCCAGACCGAACTGGGGCAGATGAGCGAGCCCGCCTGCTGGGCACTGCTCGGTTATGCCTGCGCTTATACCTCGTCGTTCATGGGCCGCGAGGTGATTTTTCGGGAGGTCAGTTGTCGCGGCTGCGGCGATGAGCGCTGCGTGATTGTCGGTAAACCCGCCGAGCAATGGGACGACGCCGAGGATTTTTCCCGCTACTTCAAAGCCGACCCCATCGTCGAAGAGCTCTACAACCTTCAGGCGCAAGTCAATTCCCTGCGAAGTAGCCTTGAAAAGCAGGAAGGCCAGTACTATGGCATCGGCCAAAGTCCGTCTTACAACAAAGTCTGCAAGATGATCGACAAGGCCGCTCAGGGCCGGGTATCGGTGTTACTGCTGGGTGAAACCGGGGTCGGTAAAGAAGTGATTGCGCGAAGTGTTCACTTGCGCAGCGAACGCGCAGAAAAGCCCTTTATTGCCGTAAACTGCGCCGCCATTCCACCCGACCTCATCGAAGCGGAGCTGTTCGGCGTGGAAAAAGGTGCTTACACGGGCGCCAACCAGTCACGCGCCGGACGCTTTGAACGCGCTAACGGCGGCACGATTTTTCTCGACGAGGTGGTGGAGTTAACTGCCCGAGCCCAGGCAACGCTGCTGCGTGTATTACAGGAAGGTGAGCTGGAGCGCGTCGGTGATTCCCAGACCCGCAAAATTGATGTGCGCATCATTGCCGCAACCAATGAATCGCTGGAAGAAGCCGTGAACGAGGGGCGCTTTCGAGCCGACCTATTTTACCGACTGAATGTGTTCCCGGTGAAAATTCCACCGCTTCGCGAACGACTGGAAGACCTGCCACTGCTGGTTGAGCATTTCCTCAACAAGTTTCACTCCGAGTATGACAAGCGCACGATGGGCCTGTCGGACAAGGCGCTGGATTTATGTATGCGCTACCCCTGGCCCGGCAATATCCGCGAGCTGGAAAACGTGATTGAGCGCGGCGTGATTCTCACCGACAACAACGACACCATCAGTCAGGATTATCTGTTCGCGGCACCGCCCGCCGAGAGCCTGGACGGCCCCGCCCAGCGGCTGGACGACGGCGGCAATATTTCCTCTGCCGCCGACGGCAGCACCGGGCACTGGTCTACCGATATTCTCGACAGCCAGATCAGCCTCGACGACGTGGAAGCCACGCTGATTCAAAAGGCCATGCAGCAGGCTAACAACAATGTATCCGGGGCCGCCCGGCTACTGGGGCTGACCCGCCCGGCCCTCGCCTATCGCCTGAAAAAACTCGGCCTGGAGGCCTGACTCCCTCTCTCCGGCAGGACAGTTGAGCATTTCGACAACTGCCCTGCGGAAACTTCACCATATCATTAAAAATTGCCAAAACCCTCCCGCTTACAACCGCGCGCAACGCTCGGCTTGCATCCAATATTCTCCTTATATTTCAGTGCGTTAAAAAAATAAAACCGTTATGGCATAGGCATTGCTCAAACCGCCCTGCCGAGACTTTCAAATAACAATGACGGTACACATTCATGACGCACTTTTTTACGCAGGCCCTGCGCCCGCGGTATTCCGTATCATCACTGCTGGCACTGACAGGCCTGCTGATCACTGGCTGCGAAGCCCCTCTGGAGCTGGAGGCGGTTCATGAGCAGGCCAGCCAACCTCTGCAACGCACTGACTTCTATCAGGCAATGGCCGACAACGGCGAGCTGACCCTGCTGGCGGGCAACAATGGCACGCTGCTCGCCAGCCGCGACAGCGGCAACAGCTGGCAGCGGCAGGCACTGAACACCAGCGAGAGCTTTATCGACCTCGCCAGTTGCCCCGACAACAGCTTCATTGCACTGAGCTTTGACAACCACCTGTGGCACGGCGACGGCCAGACCTGGCAGTCCCATGAATTGCCCAGCGGCGAGCAGATGATGACGGTTGCCTGCGCCGACAACGGCTGGTGGGTGGCGGGCAGTTTCAGCACGCTCCAGCACTCCGGCGACCAGGGAGCGTCCTGGCAGGAATCGAGTCTGGATGAAGACGCCATTATCACCAACCTGCAGTTTCTCGACGCGCAGAACGCGGTAGCTACCGCCGAGTACGGCATGGTGATCACCAGCCGCAATGGCGGAGAGAACTGGGCGGTGTCGGGCTATCTTCCCGATGAGTTCTATCCCCACGCCAGCCACTTCACCTCTGCCAGCGAAGGCTGGGTCGGCGGGCTGAACGGGTTCATTTACCACACTGCCGATGGCGGCGAGTCCTGGCAGCGACAGCACACCGACACCCAGGCCCCCATTTTCAATTTTATCTACAGCCCCCGCGGCCTGCTGGCACTGGGCGACAACGCCACCGTGCTGGCACTGAGCAATACCCGCTGGTCTTCCCTGAACACTCCCAGCATTCCGCTTTATCTGCGTGCAGCGACCACTCAGGGCGACACGCTGATTGCCGCTGGCGGGCGTGGCTTGCTGTTGCGCATCGCCCTGAACGACAGCGCAACTCCCGATACCAATAATAAGTAATCAAGGAACACTATCATGGCTGGACTGCACCGTTTTACGCACGCCCTGCACCTTCTGGAACTGTGGATTTTCAACAACCCCCGCAAGGTGCTGACGCTGATTGCCCTGCTCACGTTATTTTTCGCCCTGCGCATTCCGGGGCTGAAAATCTACACCGATTTCGCCGACCTGCTTCCCCAGCAGCACCCGTATATTCATCTGCACAACAGCATCAAGGACGACTTTGGCGGCGCCAACGTATTGGTGGTGGGCATTGAGTTCGACGAGGGCGACATCTTTACCAACGAACGGCTGGCGCTGATCGACCGCGTTACCCAGGCCGTCGATAACCTGCCCGGCGTCAACCACAATCTGGTGTCCAGCGTCACGCATCGCAACTCGCGCAAAATCTGGCTGACGGAAGTCGGCAGCATCAACTCACAGCCCTACTTCGACGCCACCAAAGGCCCTTACGACGCCGAGGCACTGGCGGGCATGAAGGCCGATGTGAGCGCCAATCCGCGTGTATTTGGCCCTTTGGTGGCTCCCGACTTAAAGATGGCACTGGTCAAGGCCCAGCTGATTGAAGGCCAGCTCGACTACGAAAAGACCTTTATCCAACTGCGCGACCTGCGCGACGAGGTGACAGCCGACGGCATTACCCTGTACGCCACCGGCCAGCCAGTGCTGGTGGGCTGGGCCTACACCTATATGGATCAGATTCTGCAAATTTTCGCCTTCACGGTACTGACCATGCTGGCGCTGCTGATCTTCCACTTCCGCAAGGCCTACGGCGTACTGATCCCACTGGGCGGCGTACTGATTTCCACTGTGTGGGGGCTGGGGATTATCAGCCTGCTGGGCTACAACCTCGACCCGCTGGGGCTGGTTATTCCCTTTCTGATTGCGGCGCGGGCCATGAGCCATGGCGTTCAACTGGTCGAACGCTACTATGCCGAGGCGGCGAGTTCGGGCAACGGTCCCGCCGCGGCCAAGGCCACCTTTGACAGTCTGTTCCGCCCAGGCTCGCTGGGTGTGGTGTCTGACGCCATCGGCCTTCTGCTGATTGCGGTTGGCTCTATTCCTCTCAACACCCACCTCGGCATCTACGCCTCTATGTGGGCGATCACCGTGGTGTTCAGCGTGCTGATCGGCGTACCGCTGCTGCTGTCGATTCTGCCCACCCCGCGCGAACCACGCCTGAAGGAAACCATTCTCCGCCATATTGGCGCCAGTAGCTCGCGCATTGTCAGCCGCCCCGGCAGCGCCCGCACCTTGCTATTGATTGCCGCCGCCGCCGTGGTATTGGGCATGGCCGCCGCCTCCAATGTGCAGATCGGCGACTCCGAACCCGGCTCGCCAATTCTGTATCCCGACCACGATTACAACATTTCCTCCCGCGTGGTGAACGAGCGCTTCCCTGGTTCGGAAGAGCTGTACGTGGTGGCGGAAACCGACGAAAAAGGCGGCTTGAAACGCCCCGAGGTGTTGAAAGCCCTGGCGGCCTTTCAGGCCCACATGCTCACCGATCCCGGCGTGGGCGGCGCCAAGGGGTTGCCGGATTTGATCCAGCAGGTGAACCGCCTGATGCACAACAACGACCCGCGCTGGTATCAGATTCCCCACGACGAGCGCTATGTGGGCGGCCTGATGTTCACCTACATGGCCTCCAGTCCCATTCCCGGCGCTCTGGATGAGTTTAATAACACCGACGATCAGGTGGCGAATCTGGTGTTCTACTACAAGGATCGCCAAGGCGAGACCATTCGCCGCGCCATTCACATGGCCAAGCAGTGGATAGATGAGCACGGCGATGAGGTGGAGGGCCTGACCATCAAACTGGCGGGCGGCACCCTGGGCGTGGCAGCGGCCATGAACGAGTCTGCCTACCAGACCAATCTGATCGTGCTGCCGCTGGTATTCCTGCTGATTTTCGCCTTTGTCACCCTGTTCTATACCTCCTGGCACGCCGGGCTGATGATGCTGCTGGCGATGCTGTTTGCCACCACCCTCACCTACGCCTACATGGGTCTGTCAGGACTGAATATCGACATCAATACGGTGCCGGTTATCGCGGTGGGGATCGGCGTGGGCATCGATTACTCGATCTACATGATGGACAGAATCCGCGAGGAAATGGCGAAGTGCCGCGACCTAGCCCACTCGGTACAGCAGGCCATCTCCACCACCGGCATGGCGATCAGCTTTACTGCGCTGACGCTGATGGCGGGCATCGTAATGTGGGTCATTTTCTCTGACCTGCGCTTCCAGTCCGACTCGGCCCTGCTGCTCTGCGTGATGATCGTAATCAACGGCATTACCGCCATGCTGCTAGTGCCCTCCTGGGTGCTGCGCTTCCAACCTCGCTTCATCACCGCTGTGTACGCCGATGACGACGGCGTGCTCCACGCCGGCTCACCGTCTAGTTCTGGCAATACCGTAGAAAACGCCCTGGGCGTTTCTCAAACCTGAGTGGCGCCGGATGCGAAGCACCTGGCACCTATTTTTCCAAAACGAGGATCTGCTATGAAAAAAACAATAAAAGGCCTGCGATTCTGGTGTGCTGCATTCAGCGGCGTCGCCGGCATGTCGATGACAGGGGGAGCCGCGCTGGCTGATGACAGCACGCGCGTTGCTGGCTTCTATGAAAACGCCACCTTTGTGCGTGATGGCATCGGGCTGTCGAAGTTTCGCAACACCGTACAGCTCGAAGCCGAGAAGCTGTTTGGCGACGTGGGCAGCTTCAGTAATGTCAGCGTTAATGCCACTTTCCGTGGTAGCTACGACGGCGTGTACGACCTTAACGACGACGAATACGGCAAGAACGCGGGCGGTCCGATTCGGCTCCAAGATGCCGCACAGGGCTATGTCGATCACGGCGATGGTCTGTCCACCTCCAACACACCACTGCCGCCCGGTGCAACGCTGGAATTCAACAACAACCGCAACCCAAACGACGGCATGATGGTGCTGGGTGAGAACCTGCACGGCCAGAACCACGGCGTGGCCTTCGGTGTGCCGGTACGCCCCTGCGATGTCGATAGCCGCGGCTGTATCGACGACTACCTGGATAAGGACCGGGACGAACTGCGCTATCAGGAATTCAACGACCGCTTCGACTTTATCCGCGAACTGTATGTCGATTTCGACCTGAATTTCAGCAACGGTGACATCCTCAGTACCCGGCTGGGTAAACAACAGGTGATCTGGGGCCGCACCGATCTGTTCCGAGTGCTGGATGTAATCAACCCGGTGGACTACTCGCGCAATAATATTTACGACGAACTGGAAGATATCCGCATTCCCATGTGGATACTGAAAACCGATTACCGCATGGGGCCCACTGAGGTCTTCGACGGTCTGGCCTTTGACGATCTGAACATCCAACTGGTGTGGAACTTCGACCAGTTCCGTCCCCACGACATCGGTCAATGCGGCCAACCCAACGTCATCCTCGACGCGGGCTGTTTCTTCCGCGGTATGAATAACTTGTGGGAAAACGGCGGCACTGTGGCCAACTTTGCCGGGGCCAACCCCAGCGGCGGACTCGCCACCGATTTCGGCCCTGGTCAGATCGGTATTCGCAAGGCCCATATGCCGAGCTGGAGCCTGTCCAATACCCAGGTCGGCCTGAAGTTTGAGGGGGTCTACGGCGATCTCGGCTTCTCGCTAAATGCATTGAATTTCCGCTCGCAACTGCCTTCGTTGCGCGGCGGCATTCCTGCTGAGAACGGCTTCACCGGACAGACCGACGTGTGGCCGTCGCTAATCGCCTTTGATATCTACTTCCCCCGTGTGACGCTGCTTGGCGGCTCGCTGGATTATTATCTGCAGGGTGTCGATACGGTTATTCGCGCGGAAGTCGCGCACACCAGCGGCGAGGAGTTTGCCAACACCCTGCGCAGCGAGCTGTATTCAGAGTCCGATGTTCTGCGCTATGTATTGGGCGCCGATAAGAACATTTTTATTCCCTTCCTGAACGCTCGCCGCGCCTTCCTGTTCTCAGGGCAAATTTTCGGCCAGCACATTCTCGACCATGAAAGTGAGCACCGCCTATACGGCGAAGCGGGAATCCCAGACTGGGAAGCCAACTGGACAGCCACCCTGCTGATCAAGGGCTGGTGGATGAACGATCGGCTCAGCCCACAGATTATCGCCGCCCACGACTTCCGAGCAGGCTCTTCAACCATCGCCCCCAGCATCGAGTGGCTGGTCAACGATCAGGTCCGTATCACCGCAGGCTTCAACGTGAAAATCGGCGCAGGCGCGCAGAAATTTGACGACTGCCGCACCTGTAATCCTTGGGCACCATTCACCGAAGCCTATCCCGGTCAGCCCGCGGGCGAAACCGCAGGCTTGGGCGGCTATGAGCCCCTCGGTCGCTTCCGCGCAGGCCCGATTGGCATGGCACAGGAAGAAGACGAATTCCAACTGACCCTTCGCTACAGCTTCTAATAACGAGAGAGGACACATCATGTTTAGCTACCAACGCCTCAAACGCACTCTGCTCGCCAGCTGCGCCGCCTGTCTGCTGACTGGACAAGCACTGGCCGATGACGCCGTCATCGATAATTCCTTTCACCCCTACCAGGCAAAACTACCGAGTTACCCCGGCCTAACGTCTGGCATGGTTATCAATAAAGAGAATGTCGCCCAGTTCAAGGACATTATCGACCCGGCTTTCCTGCGCTTTATTGAAGAGGGCTGGACCACCATTACCGTTGGAGACACTACCTCGTTCGATTTGCACAGCAGCTATATCGACGCTACCCGCAACTCGCTGGGCAAGGTCTCGTTGGGTGAAAAAGTCGGTGAAATCAGTGGCTGGCATGCGGGTCGTCCCTTCCCGCAGGAACCCAGCGCCGACGACCCGCGCGCGGGCGAAAAACTGGCCTGGAACTACAAATATGGCTACAACTGGGGAGACAGCGCCGCCATTTATCCGTTCTATTGGAAGTACCGCGACATGAATACCGCGGCGGTTGAACGCACCATCAAGTTCAACTTCCACTTCCTCAACTTTAAGGGCCGCGTCAACCAGGAACCGACACCAGAGATTACACCCAACCCGTCCGACCTGTTCCGGGCCATCTACGTGCAGGTGCTTGACCCCTACGACGTGCGCAACACCCAGTTGCTGATCCACCGCGCAGCCGATGACCTCAAGCGGGATAACTCCTGGCTATACCTGGGCTTCCAGCGTCGAGTTCGCCGTCTGGCGACCGGTCAGGTGACAGACGCCTTCCTCGGTTCCGATTTGATGATTGAGGATTTCGAGGGCTATAACGGCCGTATCTCAGACATGAACTGGCAGTACAAAGGCACCCGCTACATGCTGATGCCCTTCTACAACCACAACGCGCTGCAACTCGACAGCAAAACCCATCAGGACGAAGACGGCTATCAGGTTGTCGCCTTCAGCGGCAAGGGCGGCTGCTTCCCGGACATTACCTGGCAACTTCGTAAAGTTTATGAAGTAGAAGCCACACCGGTCGATGAAGGCCACCCGTTGTCCAAGCGCGTGCACTTCATGGATGCCCAGACATTTACTATTCCGCGAACCGTGTCCTACGACCGCAAGGGCAGCCTGTGGAAGACCTTCACCATCGGTCAGGCTCACCCTGATCACCACCTGCCCCAAAACAAGGGCAGCGGTGTGTCTATTGACGACAGCTTCAGCATGATTGATGTCCAAGCCAGTCATTGCACCACTGGGCAGTTCAAAGGTCAGGTCGACCCTGAGCTGTCTCCCGCCAGTATGTTCAGCGTTCAGCACCTGCGCGCAACGGGCAGCTAAGTGGAAACCAGCCACTGCCTTCCGGGACGTTGCTCAGTGGCTGAAGCGGGATGATTGTCGGTTCACCCCAGTGACCGACCCCGCAGAGAGTAGCAGTGCTCTCGCTCTTTGGGGCTACTCCCCGTAGCCCCCTTTTTGTTTTCTGACAGAGGTAAGCGTCATGGCGACACAGGGACAGGCTTCCCCCGATTATCCCCTTACAGTGGTGATTTCGCGCCAGGTAAAAAGCGGTAAAGAAACGGAATTCGAAGCCCTGAGCGCAGAGATGACCACGCGCGCCAGTCACTTTCCCGGCTACCTCGGCGCAACCATGTTTCGACCTGCCTCTGCCGACGACCCGGAGTACCGCATCGTCTTCAAATTCGCCGGCCAGGCCGCCCTCTCCGACTGGGAGCAATCACCCGAACGCCTGGAAGTGCTGCAACAAATAGAACAGCTGCTCATTACACCCAGCGAGCGGGAAACCGTCTCTGGGATCGTGAGCTGGTTTACCCTGCCCGGCCATAACCCTGTACAACCACCGCCGCGCTACAAAATGACGCTCGTTAGCTGGCTAGCGCTCTACCCCGCCGTAACCATCATCTTCTTTTTATTCGGCGACTGGCTGGCGGCAATGCCACTGGCAATACGAACATTGCTAGTGACGGCCTCGGTGATGCTACTGATGAGCTATGTACTGATGCCAAGAATGACACGCTGGTTTTCACGCTGGCTGTATCCTACCTCGCGCAGCCGCAGTCGCTGAGTACGGCCGCCGCTGTATTCAGCGTTGAGAATTCACTAGTATTAGCCGGGCGATCTCTCCTCGAACTCCACAGACGGCCGGTCATGCCCCAAAAGCTCGCAAAGCACTGGACTTCAATCGGCTATTTCAGGCCGATCTTTGACTATTTACGCGCCGCCGGGCAGCCGCGAGCGCCCTACCTGAAATTGCTGGGGCTGAGCGAAGCGGATTTGTCCAACCCCGACGTCCGCATCGACAACAGTCTGTTACACCCGCTGTTCCAAATGGCCGAGCAAGAGTGCGGCGATCCGAATATTGGCCTGCATGCCGGCCTGACGATGCAGGTCCAGCATATTGGTATTGTCGGGCTGCTGGCGATGAGCTGTCAGTATGCGCGGGAAATTTTCGAGCTGCATGCGCGCTACCAGAGCCTGATCGGCGATGGTTTCGTGTTCAACTATTATCTGATCGACGATGCCTTCTGCGTGGACGCCGCCGTTGCCACGGGTCACCCGCCGCTGGGCCGACAGGAATATGAATACAGCCTGGCGGGACTCTATCGACTTCAGTCTCAGTTGATTGGCGGCGACAGCGCATTTCAACGCATCGAACTGCCCTTCGAGCGACCACCGGCAGGCAGTGCCATTGAATCGCTGTTGGACGCACCGGTGAGTTACGGCCACGACCGTATTCGGATTTTTCTGGCAAAGTCGGTTTATGACGCGGAGCTGCTTGGCGCCGACCCACATATTAAGCAGCTACTGGAAACACAGGCCCATCAGCGTCTGCTGCAACTGCGCGGAGAACAGGCCAGCAGCGACCCCATGCTAGCCCGAATTCGGGAGCTGATCGCCGAGCGGCTGGCCTATGGCACCGCCTCGCTGGAGAGTATTGCCGACGCCATGCAGGTGTCGGTGCGCACGCTGCAACGGCAGCTAGACCAGCACGACACCCGCTTCACCCAGCTGCTGGACGACACCCGCCAGGACCTCGCCCGGCGGTATATCAGCAATGCGGAACTAAGCCTGCTGGAAATTGCCATGATGCTTGGTTTTGCCGAGCAAAGCAGTTTTAACCGGGCGTTCAAACGCTGGTTTGGTGAGTCACCCGGCGCCTATCGACGGAACAGCTAGGCCTATTCAGGCAAGGTATCGAGAAAGGTCTGGTAGATTGCCGCCGTTTCTTCAGGTGCCTCGACCATCGGCATATGGCCAATCTCCGGCATCAAGCGAACATACAAATTCGGCACCTGCTCGCGCCACACACTGACCGCGCTGACATCAATCAGGCGATCCTGCTCGCCCCAAATCAACAGGCTCGGCACCTGCATCTCAGACAAGCGCGCAGTGAGACGCGGCTCACCATGAATGTCTTTAAAAATCTGTGCATAACGCTCGCGGCGATCCATATACGTCTGCGCAGTGGCATCCAATACCATCTTGGGCAAATATGGCGGCTTGGCCATGGTCATCGGGTAGAAGTGCGCAAAGTCCTCCGCAGACGCAATCTCGAAGGGGTTTTTGCCCTGCTCCAACAGGCGCTCCATATCGCTGCGCTCCGGAGAGATGACGCCCGCAGGATCAACCATCGTCGCCGACAACGTGCGCTCCGGGAACGCCAGAGCAAAGTAGGCGGCGATGTAGCCTCCCATGGAATTCCCGATAATGTGGATACGCTCAATATCCAGCTTATCCATCAGTGCCACGATGCGTTCCGCCTGAGCCTGCTGACTGTAGTCCCAAGTTGGGTCGAAAGCGGCGTCGCCGTGACCGGCGAGATCGGGAATGATGACATCGTAACTGTCGACGAAGAACCGGGCGAACCGCGGCCAGACGGTTTTATCCGCGGTATAACCATGCACCATCACAATGGCCTGACCACCTTCCGTTCCGCCACGATAATAGGGAATGGACAGTTCGCCGATATCCTGTTGATGCGCTTCCAGGCCGTAAAGCTTGTTCTCAAGTGAGATGCCCGCAGCAAACACAAGCCCGCCCACCTTGGGATAACTTACGGCGGCGGCAATAAGGCCCGCAGCCAACACCGCGACCAGCAGCCAGAGAGTTTTTTTCATCGAATGACTCCGTATTGTCATTATTTTACGAGGGGTAATGAGCGCCATCGAGTACATCGCGCATTTTTCGCCACAGTATCCAATTCCTTAACTTGAGCGGCAACAGGCCACTGGCAAGGCGAATACTGAAGGCTTGATTCCCGAACACAATGCGCGGACGTTTGCCCAGGACCGCACGAATCACCACCTCGACAATGTCCTCTGGTGCTGTCGTGAGGAACTTCCGATTGAATGCCTGCCCCTCGCGTTTTTTGACAATATTGGTGGCGATGCCCCCTGGGTGCACCAGATAGGCATCGACGGGGCTATCCTGCAGTTCCACCATCAGCGCCTCGGTGTAGCCGCGCACCGCAAACTTGCTGGCGCAGTAATCACTATTGCTTGGTGTACCAATCAGGCCGAAAACACTCGATACATTGATCACCGCACCCTCGCCATTGGCAAAAAGCTGCGGCAGAAACAGGCGCGTTCCATTGACTACACCGTAAAAGTTCACCGCCATTACACGTTCGATTTCGCTCTTGCTTATCGCCCAGATAGGTTTGACGGCGCCCTCAATACCGGCGTTATTAATGATCACATGGGCATTTCCCAAGGACTGTTTAACCGCCGCCGCGAACGCGGCAAACGCGGTCTCGTCGGCAACATCAAATGCCTGGTGAAAGCAATCTGATCTTGCAGGCTCGGGCAGCAAGGCAACGCTCTGCCCAAGTGCTTCGCGGTCATAATCGTTAAGCGCCAACTTCGCACCCAGTCGGGCAAAGGCCATGGCATACGCTCGCCCCATCCCCGACCCTGCGCCAGTGATCACCACAACTTTGTTCTTGAATGTTTTCATGATTCCGCGCCTCCCGCTGCAGGCGTTACCAGAGCTGCCTTGGGCGCGGGCGCGTCTGAAAAACGGTGATGCCGACGCTTGAACGCGTTCGCCATGCGCCGGTACGTAAAGGAAAAGCCGGGGAACATTGCGATCACGTGCCCACTCTTGCTTTGATACCAGCTATTGCAGCCACCGGACTTCCACACCGTTTTCTCCATCTCGCGGTGAATCATCTCCGTGTACTCCACTTCGGCTTCCTCGGTCACCTCAACCGTCTGGTGCCCGCCCTTCAGTACCTGCTTGATGGCTTTCGCGACATAGTTCAGCTGTGCCTCGATGATAAAAATCGCCGAGGTATGACCAATACCCGTATTGGGTCCGGTCATAATAAAAAGGTTGGGGAAGCCCGGCAGGCTGGTGCCCAAATATGCACGCGGATACGCCTCCCACTGATCGGCCAAAGAACGGCCATCGCGCCCCTCTACTGGATAGGAGATTACGCCGTCGGTGGCGCAGTAGCCTGTGGCGTAGACAATCAGGTCCACATCCAGCTGCTTCCCCTGCGTTGTGCGAATCCCCGTCTCGTTGATTTCGGCAATACCGTCGTCCTTGGTATGCACGCTGACATGCGGCTGGTCCAGTGCCGGGTAGAGTGTGCTCGACAAAATAATTCGCTTGCAGCCGATGGTGTAATCCGGCGTCAGCGCTTTTTGCAGTGCCGGATCGCCAATCGTCTTTTTGATGAAGTTCTCGGCCTTGCGTTGGGCAACGAGCTTCAACATGGTTTTGGAGTATTTGAAGCCGATAACACGGTACTCCAGCGACCAATAGATCAAGCTGCGCAGCAGTTTGTACATCGGCTTAACGCCCAACAGATAGCGCTGGAAGCGAGAAAAGCGACGGTCCGGCCTGGGCAGAACCCAGTGCGGGGTTCGCTGGAACACATGCATTTCTGCCACATCATTCGCCATCGCCGGGATCACCTGTGCCGCACTGGCGCCACTGCCGATAATCGCCACACGCTTGCCTTTGTAATCGTAGTCCCAGTCCCAGTTATTGGTGTGAAAGGCCGCGCCCTGAAAGCGCTCGCGCCCGCTAAAATCCGGGGTAAACGGTGTACTCAGGGGGCCTGAGGCATTGATCAGAAACTGCGCGCGAAACTCACCATTATTGGTCGATACGACCCACTGCTGCCGACTCTCGTCCCAGTGCACCCGTTCAACATTGGTCGCAGTGCGGGTTTTCTCACGCAGACCGTTCTTGTCGATAACGTGGTTGGTGTAGGTCTGCAGCTCGGCCTGTTCGGCAAACATCTGCGACCACTGATAGGGCTCGGCCTCAATCGAGTACAGCGGCGATTGCACATCGACCGCAGCACCGGGGTAGGTATTCTGGCACCAGGTGCCGCCCATGAAGTCGCGACGTTCCAGAATAAGGTAGTCGTCGATGCCCAGTGTCTTGAGCTTCATGGCAGCACACTGGCCACCAAAGCCACTGCCGATGATCAATACCGTGTGTGTACTCATGGAGATTCCTCAAACGCGAACGGACGCATAGTGAGGCTATTCTTTCAGCGCAGCATCGCCGCGTATTGACATGGTGTGTCAATTTTAAACTTGATGTGACATGGCCGCCACGCACCAGCGGAGGCCATGACTCAGTGAATTAGGACTTCAATGACGCGACGATCCCCGTCCACATGGCATCACTCGCCGCATAGGGCGCGTAGATTGCCAGTCGGTCCGCATACTCGCCATAGCGCGCCTTGAGTTTTGCGGCGATGTCACCGGGCTCTCCCCGCACACAGAAGGCGTCGAGAAACTCATCGTCAATGTAGTCGCCGAGCTGGTCCCATTTTCCCTCTTTGGAAAGCGCATTGAGTTTGGGTTGCAGCTCGCCCAGCCCCACCGCTTCCATCGGCGGTCGATAGGCCGGGGTGGAGGCGTAAAAGCCCAGCAATCCTTTTACGCTGTTTTCAGCGGCACGGTATTCCTCTTCACTTTCACCAGTGATGACAATGGCATTGACCTGCAGAAGGAAGTCATCGATGGATCGCCCCGCTTTGTCGAGGCCACGGCGCACGGCAGGCAATGCGCGCTCTTCCAGGAACGGCAGGCTATTGAACGGGTGTACGATCAGACCGTCGGCGACCTCGCCCGCCACTTCGGTCATTTTCGGCCCCAGTGCGCCGAGCATAATGGGCGGCGGCCCGTAGGGGTTGGGACCGGGGTTAAACATCGGGGTCATCAGTGTATGGCGGTAAAACTTACCCTGAAAGTCGAGTTTGCTGCCGTTCTGCCAGCAGTCAAAAAAGGCTTTGACGGCCTGAATGTACTCGCGCATCCGCGACGCGGGTGGATCAAATTCCAGCCCAAAGCGCTTCTCGATATGGGCTTTGATCTGCGAACCGATACCCAGCATAAACTTGCCCTTCGAGAAGGTCTGCAGGTCCCAGGCCTGATAGGCGATGTGAGAAGGGTTTCTGGGAAAGGCGACGGCGATACCGGTGGCAATATCCAGCGAGGGTGCATGCTCGCTGGCCAACGCCAGGGGCAGAAACGGGTCCCAGCTCCCCTCAAGGGTGTAGACCCCATCGTAGCCGATAGCGGCCAGCCGTTTGGCTTCGGCGGCGGCACCGCCCAGCGTCGCATAAAATGGACCATCGATTTTCATAGCAAGTTCTCTTCGTGTATGACGGGGTATCAGCTCAGCACCGTGACGACACCAGTTTCCGCATCGAGCCGCACACGGTCGCCTGTGCGAATGTGTTTCGTCCCCAAGCGAGTATTAACGATGGCGGGCAGACCGTATTCCCGCGCAATCACTGCACCATGGGATACCGCACTTCCGACGTCGGTAATGAGGCCGGAGATCAGGCTGAAATACGGGGTCCAACCCACATCAGTGATTGGCGCGACCAGGATTTCACCGGGCTGGAGCGCCGCAGCTTCCGATACGCTGAAGGCGACCCGGGCCCGACCTTCCACCACCCCTCGGGATACCGGCCTCCCCACAAGCTCGCCCTCGCTATTGGCCAACTGGCCGCGAAGATCAATCGGCTGCGGAGTGCCCACGCAGATCTCATCAAACTCCAGTCGGTCCTGAAATGACAGCGCCAGCCGCCGCTGCTTTGCTCGCTCGCACCAAGCCGCCTGACTCGGCGCCGACGCATCGCTGCGCACAAAATCCACCAGCTCTTCGTGCAGAAAAAAGAACACCAGATCCGCGTCATCGAGCCGCCCTTCCGCGACCAACTGTTCCCCCAGTGCGCGATAGCTGCGTTTGAAGCGATTGGCAATATCCACCAGCAGAGATTTTGTGGCCTCGCGTCGACGAACAGCATTGTGCGCCTTGGGCACAATCCAGCGCAGCGCCCGACTGAGCTCGTGGAGGTTGACCGCGTCCGGACGGGGCGCTGCCTCGCGCCCCTGAAGACGCGCATTGACCGACGCCTGCATGGTGGCGATCAAGGTTTCGGGATCATCCGCCCAGCACCGCTCGCGCATGCACAACTCCCGGTAGGCGCGATGACCGTGGCGCTCAAGAAAGGCGCGATACGCTGCGGTAATGGCATCCGGCGCCTCGTCCTGAAGCCAGAGCAAGGCGTCTTCGCAACGACAGTCGACAAACTTCGTCAGGGCATCGGGATGAGCCGCAATCTCATCGACCAGAGCATCGAGCTGATCGACCAGTACGGCCGACTCCACACCTTTGGCCCCGGCCATCAGCCGCGCGCCTTCAGCCTCTTCTTCCGGACTGCTCTCCTGACCGCCGGAGATGATGGCCTGCAAGATATTGCTGGCGAAGCCCGACGTGGCAGAGGATTGCAGATGTACCGCCATCGCCTCAACGTAAAATGCCTGCGCCTGATCGAGGGCCTCCGCCAGCTCAATACTGCTGCCACGAACGGGAAGACTGAAGCCCGCCGCGCGTTGCTTGAAGGCGTCAATGACGGCATCGGCACGCCGTAAATAACGCAGCAGGCGGAACATGCCACCAAGCCGAATCAGACCATTGCGTTTCGGCGGCTCTTTAAGCTCTTCAACAATGCGACCGCAAATACTCAGCCCCATGGATTTCACATCGGTCCCCAGCACGGTGGAAACCGTGGCTGCCGAGCCACTGAGGTTCAAAAACATTTTGCCACTGCACATTGCGACCTGCGTCCACTCGTCGGTAATTGCGGGACGACCGGCATAGCTGACATGCATATGCTGCATGCCTTTTTCGATGCTGCGACCGGTAGTGGAGAATGTCAGCGGGCAACTGGCCCCCGGCATCATCTCGCCGATATTGCATCGGGTCACCACATCCTCATCAGCCAGTGGCGTATTCAACTCGTTAAGGTCAGAGCCCAGCGTCGTGATGGGGCGAGCCTGCAGCCACTTGAGTTGCCCCTCATCGTCGAACGCCCACTCCATATCGAGAGGCTGACCGGCGGCAGCAACCGCCGCGCGCGCCTGTTCGACCAATTGCTGACGCTGCGGCGGCGAAAGTATTGGCGCCTCGCCCACCAAGTCCTCAAAGCAAAGCGTATCTTCGAGGTCGTACTCATAGTGATCGGGCGTTTGATCCCCGCTCACCAACGCCTCGCCCAATCCCTCGACCGCGTCGATAACCAGTCGGTCGTGTCGACCGGAGACTGGGTCTGCGCTGAACAACACACCCGCCGAGCGGGCCTCCACCATCTGCTGTACCACCACGCACATCTGGGTTTCCGGCAGGGCTTTCTGCTGCTGATAGGCCTGCGCCCGAGCACTGTGCAACGAGGCGACACAGCGCTCGATTGCGTCCTTGAGCGCATCTTCACCCTGCACATTCAGCACGGTTTCGTAGAGCCCGGCGAAGGAGCTTTCGCTGCCGTCCTCGCCCAACGCCGAGGAGCGAACTGCAACCTTAGCCGCTCCCAGCTCGCGATATCGCGCGATGGCGGATTCTTCGTAGCCACCTTCCTGTGCATTGATAATGACAAAGGCGCGAGGCACCGACAGTCCCCAGGTAATCAGCCTGGACAGTCCCTCAGCCTTACCGCCGACCGGATCACGGGCAGGCTCTATGTCTTCGATCCAACGCACACTGGCAGACGTTTTTATTGTTGTCATACGCCACAGTTTCCTGCTGAACGGAAAAACTATACGATCGTATAGCCAGAGTATAAAGTCAACCGGCGCCGCCACGAGCGATGATCGCGGTATACTTCAACGACAATCCGACACAGGGCCCCGAGCATTTCATCGATGAGCCACTCAGACGCAGCCATACCCAGTACGACCGACGACAGCCGGGCATCAAAGCGCCGCCAAATCCTGGCCGCTGCCGCCGAGCTGTTTGCTCAACAGGGTTACGATGGCACCTCGATTGGCGCTGTTGCCGAGGCTGCCAAGGTACAAAAATCGCTGGTTCAATATCACTTTGAAAACAAGAAGTCGCTCTGGCAGGAGAGCATTCGCTACATCTGGCAAGAGCGCGACGACGCCCTGCCCCGCTATCTGGATGAAAACGACAGCAGCGTCGAGCCCGACGAACTCATCTGGCAGCTTTGCCGACGTGTACTGCGCTTCACCTTTGACCACCCGCAATGGGTCAAGCTGATGTTTCAGGAAGCCTCCACCCCCGGCCCCCGGCTCGACTGGATGGTGGCGCATTTTTTCAGAAGCGACTTTCAGCGTGGCACGGCGATCATTGAGCTTGGGCAACAACAGGGCCTGCTCCCCAAAGGCAATGTGATTGATCTTCTCCACATTCTGTCCGGCGCGTTGATCTACCTCGTGAATGTCGCGCCCATTACCGAGCGCGTATTGGGGGTCAGCCCCGAGAGTGACGAATACATTGACCACCACGTGCGCTCATTGATGGCGCTGTTGCAGACCGCCACGGCGTCCGCCACAAAACCGTAACCGGGCTGTCACCGGGATTTCCCACAAACTTCTTACGCTGCAGGTTTTGAATCTCACACTGCGTTAGGAGTTTGATCATGCGCCTGAAAAAGCTGGCATTTGCCACTCTACTTGGTACCGCTCTTATCAGCGGCTGTTCTCTCGACGGCGACGATGGCGAACGCGGCCCAGCCGGGCCCCAGGGTGAACAAGGCCCGGCCGGTGAGCTTGGCGGTCGCGCCATTGATCTGACCATTCTGCACATGAACGACCACCACTCCCATATCGAGTCCGACAGTTTCGACTTTGATGCCTCGTCGCTGGGGCTGTCGGCACAAAATGACGCAGGAGAAACCCCGGCAGAGATTTCGGTTAACTATGGCGGTTTCCCGATGCTGGTCTCGCTCTTCAATACCCTGTCGAATCAAAGCAGCAATGTGATCAAACTCCACGCCGGCGATGCGGTAACGGGCACGCTGTTCTACACCCTGTTCAAAGGCGTGGCTGACGCCGCCGTAATGAACCAGATCTGCTTCGACGCCTTTGCACTGGGCAACCACGAGTTTGACGACGGCGACAGTGGTCTGGCGTATTTTCTCGATGCACTGAATTCCACTGCCTGTCAGACACCGGCGCTGGCCGCCAACGTCAGCCCGGCACCGACGTCTGCCATCAACAGTGGCTATATCCAGCCGTACACGCTGGTGAAACGCGAAGGCGAGACCATCGGCATTATCGGCATCGACATCGCCGGCAAAACCAAAAACTCTTCCCAGCCCGATGACGGCACCGAGTTCCTCGACGAAGCCACCACCGCGCAGCAGTACATCGACGAGCTGACGGCAATGGGCGTAAACAAGATTATTCTGCTGACCCACTACCAGTATCAAAGCGACTTGGCCCTGGCAGCGCAGTTAAGCGGCGTCGATGTGATTGTCGGCGGCGACTCGCATTCACTGCTCGGCGGGGACGGCTTCGACGCACTGGGCTTTAACCCGGTTGGCGACTACCCAACACAGGTCAGCAATAAAGATGGCGACCCGGTGTGTGTGGTGCAGGCTTGGGAATACGCTCATCTGATGGGCAAGCTGGACGTAAGCTTCGACGAAGACGGCGTGGTCACCAGCTGTGCCGGTCAGCCGTATATGCCCATCAGTAATCAGTTTGCGTACAGCTACAGCGATAGCGAAACCCGCCCGCTCGACAGCGGCGACAACTATCTTCTTACTCAAGCACTAACCGCCTACCCGGAACTGGTGATGACCTTACCTGACGCCACCACTCAGGCGTTGGTTGATGACTTTGCCGCGGAAACGGAAGTGCTGAAGCAAACCGTGATTGGCAGTGTCAGCGATGACCTGTGTCTGGAGCGTTTCCCCGGCCAAGGCCGCTCCAGCCTTTGCGACGTTTCTGCGACATCGGCCATGGGTTCCGATATTTCCAATATCGTCGCCAAGGCATTTATGACCGTCACACCCACCGCTGACATTGGCATTCAAAACGGTGGCGGCGTTCGCGTTGATGTGGCGGCAGGCGACTTCACCATCGCCGATGCCTATACGCTGCTCCCCTTCTCGAACACGCTGGTCACGCTGGAGATGAGTGGCCAACAGATTGTCGATGTATTGGAAGATGCGCTGTCCAACGCACTCGACAACGGCGGCTCTACCGGGTCTTACCCCTACGCCTCCGGTCTTCGCTACGCCGTTGATGCCTCGGCGGCAAAAGGCAGTCGTATCAGCAACATCGAAGTGAACCCCCGTGTTGCTGGCAGTTGGAGTACGCTGGATCTGGCGGCGACTTACACCGTGGTTACCAACGACTTTATCGCCTCAGGACAGGACGGTTACGACGCCTTTGGCCCGATCTATGATGCGGGAAACTTTGTCGATACGTTCACTGAATACGCGCAGGGCTTCGTCAGCTTTATGGAACGGCTGAGTGACGATGGCGCCGCCCTCGGTAAACTGCCTGCCAGTGAGTACTCCACTCAGTCGTATATCGGCCGCGACGGTTGCGATCACAGCAGCGGCAGTTGCAGCGGTTACTGAGTTCGTTATAACCAAAAGAAAAAGGCGGCCTCTGGCCGCCTTTTTTGCTACTGCGTTACGCGGAGTTATTCCTCCGTTTTCTCCACCTTGTTGAGCTTGTACTGACGCTAAATCGGATATGAATAACGTGCCCAACCGTACAGGCGCATTGACCAAAATTGCGCGCAAAGCCCGCCAATTTTGGCCCGTAAAACCGGCTGGCACTGACTATCGCCGCAGCGCACGCCTGCACTTCATACTCCACGCCACTCTGTAAAAGTGATTTTTCCACTCGACCGTCCTTTCCGCTCTGCTGAAGGCGCGTGTCATTGTTAGACCCGAGAAGGCGCCATCTACCCCGTTACTGCGGACTCAGCAATGGCTGTGCTAGTCCAGCAATTCAGTGACATAGGGGCTTTTCCGAATGCACGATAGGCAGTTACTGCCGTCACACTTAAACAGCGGATTTTTGTGTACCAATTATGGAGCAGGCCCCAATGGCTTATTCGATAAGGAGCTATAGAGCTAAACAATACGCGCTCAGATCAACAAACATGAATCACTCTCAATGATACCTGCCAAGCTTCCCTACGATGAAGATCAGCGGCTGCTGGCACTTCTCGAAACGCAATTGCTGGACTCAGAGCCAGAAGAGCGTTTCGACAGATTGACGCGTATGGCGAAAACCATTTTCGATGTCCCCTACGTACTCATCTCCCTGATTGATTGCGACCGCCAATGGTTCAAATCAAATCAAGGACTTGATGCCAAAGAAACTGAGCGCGCTATCAGTTTTTGCGGCCACGCTATACTAAGCGATACGGTGTTGGAAATTGAAAATGCATTGGAAGATGAACGCTTCCACGACAATCCGCTGGTTACGAATGCCCCGAACATCCGTTTTTATGCAGGCGCCCCCATCTATGCCAATGCAGAATATCGCATCGGCACGCTCTGCCTTATTGATGACCATCCCCGCCGACTCAGCGAAAAAGAGAAAGCCCTTTTGGTCGACTTAGCCTCCTGCGTCAGCAACGAGGTCAGTAGCCAATCCGAGCGCTTGTTAAGAGAAGAACGCGAGATTTTTTCCAGCGGCCCGGTATTCTCCTTACTCCGATCTCCCGACGCCTCGCGGTCGGTTCACTACGCTTCTAGCAACGCCCATGAGATTCTCGGTTACACCACCGATCAACTCTGTGGCAAAAAATTCAGTTTCAACGCAATTATTCACCCCGATGATTTGCCACGCATGATGTCCGAAAGTAATCATCATATTGAAAACGGCATTAATAGCTTTGCCCTAAGCTATCGAGTGCGTTTAGCAAGCGGTTGCTATCGCTGGCTTTATGATTTTTCCCGTGTTCTGAGAGACCGAAACGGAAAGCCTCACGGCATTCGAAGCTACCTATTTGATCAGACAGCTCAACGCGATAGCGAATCGGCGCTGTATCGTGAGCAACAGCGCCTTAGTGACATTATTGAGGGGACTCGCATCGGCACTTGGGAGTGGAATGTGCAAACCGGCGAAACAGCATTCAATGAACGTTGGGCCGAGATCGTTGGCTACACGCTGGACGAGCTGCACCCCATTAGCATTCAAACGTGGCTTGACCTTGCTCATCCCGATGATTTGAAAGCCTCTGAGAGATATTTGCAAGCCTGTTTTAACAAGGAAGCCGAGTACTACGATATTGAAGCGCGAATGCGCCATAAAGATGGCCACTGGGTGTGGGTCCATGATCGAGGGAAAGTGGTTTCGTGGACGGAAGACGGCCAGCCGTTAACCATGTCGGGCACTCACGCAGATATCACCGAAAAAAAACTGGCCGAGCAATCTATAGAAGAGTACGCGGCATTTCAGGCCTTGATTTTTGAAAATTTCCCTGCCTATATTTTCGTCAAAGACCGGGAGTTGCGCATTGTTGCTGCCAATGAACAGTTTTTGAATATCTATCCCGAAGAACATCGAAATTCTATTATAGGCACAACAACTGTCGAGGAATTCGACGAACAGGAGGCAGCGGAATTCCTGGCTGAAGACCGAAAAGCCCTTGCCACTGGATATTCTGAGGTTGAAGAAACCTTGAGCTTCCCTGATGGGATTCGCAGAACACTACTGACAAAAAAAATCCGCTTTGAGAAAGCAAACGGCGAACCCTACCTACTTGGCGTAGCGATAGACATTAGCAAACGCATCGAGGAAGAAAAGCAGAAGCAGGCATTGAGTGACCGCTTAAGTTTGGCAACTCGCGCCGCGAAAATTGGAATCTGGTCGTGGGATATCGAGAATCATCTCTTTGACTGGGATTCTCAAATGTACCGTCTCTACGGGGTAAGCCCCAGTAACTTCACGACCGATTATGAATCCTGGCGCTCACTCATTCACCCTGACGATGTCGCCCCCACGGAGTCATTGATTAAGTTGGCGATCAAAGGCACTACGGGATTTGATACCAGCTTTCGCATTATTCGTCCCGACAACAGCATTGTACATATTCAAACCTCCGCCTACGTAGAACGCGACGACGTGGGCAAAGCACTGCGAATGATCGGCACGAACTGGGATATTACTGAACAAAAAGCGGCGGAGCAGCATCAGAAAGACGCACGGGTGGCCGCCGAGGAAGCCGCACGGATGAAGAGCGATTTTCTTGCCAATATGAGCCACGAAATCCGCACTCCGATAAATGGCATCTTAGGCATGATATACCTAGCCGCCAAATCATCCCACGAACCTGAGCAACAGCGTCATCTTCGCCTTGCAGAAGACAGCGCCACATCGCTACTGGGCATTATTAATGACATTTTGGATTTCTCAAAAATTGAAGCCGGCCACTTGGGGATCGAGTCCATTGAGTTCGACCTCCGGCGCCTACTCAGTGACCTCGCCACTACGCAAGCCCTAGCTGCGCAGGAGAAAGGGTTAGAGCTATGTTTGGATACCGCGTCAATCGCACATGACAAGCTGATCGGCGACCCTTTGCGGATTCAGCAAGTACTAAACAACCTCATTAACAACGCCGTAAAGTTCACTCAAAAAGGCAGCGTTCGCATTGTGGCAGAGACGCAACAAAGCGACGCGGGCAGCATAATGTTCCGTTGCAACATTCGGGACACGGGCATTGGCCTATCACCACAAACCAGCGCAAAGCTCTTTCAGCCATTCACGCAAGCCGACAGTTCAACAACGCGGCAGTATGGCGGCACTGGCCTGGGCTTGTCGATTGTTAAACGCCTGTGCAATGCCATGGGCGGAGAGATAAACGTGACGAGTGAAGAAGGAGTCGGTAGCGAGTTTGTGTTCCAACTACCATTAGAGCTGCCTAAAGACGTTAGCACTCAAAAAAGTACCTCGCCCCAACATGCGGTGGCAATCGCAATTATTGAAATTGACTCAGCATTCGAGAAAGCTCTCGAAGGTTTACTTGAGAAACCTTTATATGCATTACGACGTTTCACTAGCCTTGACGATGCAAGCGATGGGCTCGAGCAGGGATACCGCCCAGACATTTTTTTTGTCGATCAACGCATAGTCAACAATGAATCAGCGCGGACGCAGTCCAAGCTCAGGCAGCTGAAATACTCAAATTGCCAGCTCGTACTGTTTTCGCCACACACAGAAGTAACTGAGCAGAGTGGTTCTCTCGACGCACTGTTCGACGAAAAGCTTCCCCTGCCAACCACTGTAGAAGCACTGGAGGCTGTCATCAGTCGACACCGCCTAATGGTGTCAGAGGGGACGATGGCCGATGCAACTAGTCGCCCTGCCTCCGCCGCTGTACCAACGCCGATGCAGTCTGCTATCGGCAAGCGGATTATGGTCATCGAAGACAATTTCATCAATCGCGAGGTGACCGGAACGCTTCTCCGCGACGCAGGCTATGATGTCGCCACTGCTGACAATGGCCGTATTGCTCTCGAGTTGTTAATAACCAGTGAGCCCAACGACGCATTCGATCTGCTATTAATGGACTGCCAAATGCCAGAAATGGACGGCTACGAAGCCAGCGAAGCAATTCGTACAGGGTATGCAGGAGAACACTACCGAGACATTCCCATTGTGGCTCTGACCGCTGACGTAGTAGATAGCACTGAGGAAAAATGTAGAGCCGCAGGAATGAACAGTTATCTAAGCAAGCCCATCCATGAAAAAAAGCTGCTGCAAGAATTGCTTAATTTTTTCTCCTAATGCATTCCGCTCACCATAACTACTTTACACGCCTACTTGGCAATATCTAACAACGGGTAGTCGCGCTACAGCTTTCAGCTTTTACACGCTCAAGTTGGTGCAGACTTTCAATCGGGCATTTCCTCGGTCCGATGGAGGTTTTAACCACGAGCTGATCAAAGGGCGTGACATCATCGGTCGTTGTGGTAAACCCAATGTGTTCGGCGCCACGAAGATCCGTGCAGTCCATAGTCAACGTCACCAGATAATTGTCGCGAGGTCCCGCGCCAAAAATCACGTGTCGATCGTCTACATAATTCCAGCCATTGATGCGGTAGTTCTTGATACGCTCAACTCGCTCGGCCACCGCGTAGCCGCGTTTACTCAGAATATCCTCAGTAGTCTGCTCTGGAGACGAGGCGCAGGCTGCCAGCAGCAGGCCTGCGCTCAACGCCGCTATCATTACCATTCGCTGTTTCATTACCATGCTCTCCTGCTTGCTCTACTCGTTTCGAGTCAGCATTCGCGCAGCGGTTCCCCACGTCACTCCTCCGGGTCAAAGCGAATAGGCATCGCTTTTATGGTGTTGATGAAGAAGGAGCGCATGTAGCGTACCTCGCCAGCAAATTCGGGATTGCGCAACCGGGGAATCAACTCCTCAAAAATCACCTTCAGCTCCATTCGCGCCAGGTTCATCCCCAAGCAGAAGTGCTCGCCAATACCGAAGGAGCGAATCTCCCGCCGCATGCTCGGCATGCGCTTGGCACGGTGAATATCAAAGCGCAGCGCATCATCGCCAAACACGTCTTCATCATGGTTGACCGCGTGATAGTGCAGCACCACCTTGTCGCCTTTCTTGATGTGATGCCCATTCCACTCAACATCCTGCGTGGCCGTGCGACGCATGGCGATAAATGCGGTGTTGTAGCGCAACATTTCTTCGATGGCGTCGGGAATATCTTCCGGGTGGTCGACCAAATGCTGCAGTTGGTCAGGATGCTCAATCAGCAGTCGCATACCGTGAGAGGTCGCCGTGCGCGTGCTTTCATTGCCGCCCACCATAATCAGGATGAACATCCAGGCAAACATTTCTTCGGTAACTGGCTCACCATCCACCTCGCCATTGAGCAGCGCCTGCACCACCGGACTGGTGGGGTTCTCGCGCTGCTTGGCAGCCAGTTCCGCCGCGTAGGCAATCACCTCGAAGCTGGCGGCATTGGCCTCGTCGCGCGTCGTTGCCACATCGGGATCATCGGCGAAGGTCATGGTATTGGTCCAGTCGAAGAACTGCTTTCTGTCTTCCTGCGGCACACCCAGCAATTCGAGAATCGCCATCAGCGGCAGCTCGGCGGCGACCTCTTCCACAAATTCGCAGCGTCCTTTTTTCGCCACACGATCAACAATCTGACGCGCCCCCTTTCTCAACCAGCTCTCCATATCCGCCACCGCCTTAGGCGTGAAGGCGTCACGAAGGATCTTGCGATACTTCATATGCTTGGGCGGATCCATGGCAATGATGATGTTCTCCTGCATCACCGCCTGAATCTCAACTTCCTCTGGCGGCACTTCCATCGGAAAGGCTCCCTTGAGATTGGAGGAAAACAATTCAGGATGCTGAGATACAAAATCCAGCGCATCGCGTTTAACCACCGCCCAATAGGGCACACCGTTCTCCGGGTCGTCCATGTAAACCATCGAACCCTGCTGACGGACTTTTGCCAGCTCCTCATAGGGCATACCGCCGACATAGGCATCCAAACTCAACAGATTAACGTGGGGACACTGACTCATAACGCTCTCCTCGACATGGGCCTAATCGGGCCATTATTGTTTTTTTAGTGGTCGTAAATCGTGGATATATCACCCTCACAAGCTAGCAGAGACACTCTGCCCCAGCGAGTTCATTTCGGGTCAGGCCACTGGTCGAAGCGGCAACATTCATCGATAATGCGCCCCTTCACGTCCCCTCCTGCGAGCACCGACCATGACCCTGGCTACCCTGCGATTGAACAAGAACGAAGAACGCCGCCTGCGGGGAGGACACCTGTGGATTTACAGCAACGAGGTGGATAAACAGGCCAGCCCGCTGAAGAGTTTCGAACCCGGACAGCAAGTGCTGGTGGAGTCGTCTCAGGGAAAGCCGCTGGGCGTCGCGTATGTGAATCCCCAGTCCCTGATCTGCGCGCGACTGTTGAGTCAGGGGCAAACACCGTTCGCTCAGCGCGATATCGAACAACGACTTCAGCAGGCGCTTGCCTTGCGAGAACAGCTTTTCGAGCACCCTTGCTATCGGCTCGTCTACGGGGAAAGCGATCTGCTTCCCGGCCTGGTCGTCGACCGCTTCGGCGATCATCTGTCGGTTCAATTCAATACGGCGGGAATGGAAGCGCTGCGTGAGCCCGTGCTGGCAGCGCTGGAAACACTGCTTGCTCCCGCCTCCATCCTGCTGCGCAACGACGCCTCGGTTCGCCAGTTGGAAGGCCTGCCCAGTGAGGTGGAGTGCGTGCTCGGTCAGTCGCCGGAGGATGTTGAGCTGGTAGAAAACGGCGTTCGCTTTGTGGCGCCGCTGGCCAGCGGCCAGAAGACCGGCTGGTTCTACGACCAGCGCCCCAACCGCGCCTGGCTGCGGGATATTGTCAAAGGCAAACGTGTACTGGACGTGTTCAGCTATGTGGGCAGCTTCGGCGTACAGGCGGGCGCCTTTGGCGCCAGCGAAGTCTGGTGTAATGATGCCTCTGAACTGGCGCTGGAAAAGGCCCACGAAAACGCTGCGCTGAACGGTATCAGCGACCGTTTTAACACGCTGCACGGCGATGCCTTCGCGGCACTGCGCCAGCTCAAGGAAGACGGTCAGCGCTTCGATGTGATTGTGGTTGATCCTCCCGCCTTTATAAAACGCAAGAAAGATCAGAAAGAAGGCATTCAGGCCTATCGCCGTATCAACGAGCTGGCGATGCGGCTGCTTGAGCCCGGCGGCTACCTGCTGTCGGGCTCCTGTTCGATGCATATGCCAAGAGAGGAACTGCTGGATATCGTTCGCGCGGCATCGAGACATATCGACCGCCACGCCCAGATTTTAGCGGAGGGCATGCAAGGCGCTGATCACCCCGTGCATCCCGCCATTCCCGAAACGCGGTATCTGAAAGCGGTGCTCAGTCGAATCTGTCGCGCCTAGTCACACGCAGCGGAAGACGGTTTTCCGCTGCAATCTACCCAATTCCTCCCATTAAAAACGCGAGTATCGACGTTTAAGCAACGGCCGCTATTTAAACCGTTACTGAGATTGCTTATTATTTGCGCCTTCACTACAAAAACCGACTCTCAGGACACCCCATGCCGCATCGCCCCTACCGCCTCAGTGCCGCCGTACTCGCTGCCAGCCTAAGCCAGCTCGGCCTTGCCGCAACGCCAACCAAGCTGGAAGAAATCCGCGTAACCGGCGAACCGATGCAACGCAGCAGCCTGGAAACCATTTCCAGCATCAGCATTGTGAGCGAGCAGGAGATTGAGGCGCGCAATATTCGCGATCTGTACGACCTGCTGCTGCGCACACCCAATGTGAACGCCGCCAAGGAAGACAAATTCTCGGTGCGCGGCATTTCCAACGAGGGTATCGGCCCCGGCGGTGCCGGACGACCGACCGTCAGCGTATTTATCGATGGTGCCCGTGCGCCGGGCCGGGGTGTAGGTAACACCTGGGATGTGGAGCAAGTGGAATTCTACCGTGGCCCGCAGTCAACAGCTTTCGGCCCCGGCTCACTGGCAGGGGCAATCTTCATCAATACCCGCGATCCCGGCGACGAGCTTAACGGACACGTCAAAGCCGGTGTCTCCAACTACGGTGGACAAGAAGCGGGCATTGCGGTTGGCGGTGCACTGGGTGGCGGCTTTTCGGCGCGCTACGCCGGCGAGACAAACCACAGCGATGGCGAAGTCACCAATACCACGCTCAACGATGACGAGTGGCAGGCCCGCACGCGGTATCTGCAACGCGCCAAACTGGGCTGGAGCAACGACCGCTATCAGGCCATGCTGAATGTGCAATCCACCAAGCTCCGCGAAGGCAATGAGTACATTCCGCCCGCCACCGCAGAGCAGCGTATCTCTACCGATAATGTTGATGGGTATTACCTCGACGACACCTTGCTGGTCAGCCTGAATCAACAGCTGCAAATCGGAGAAACCAGCCGCCTGGAGTGGATTCTTAGCCACTCCGACAGCTACAACCGCCGCAAGGGTGACTACGACGTTTCCGCCGACGATAACGGCTTTTTCGTTAACACCACCGACGCAACAAACAATGCTGCAGAGCTGCGCTTCCATATCGACCGCCCCGGATTGCGGGCCGTGGTTGGCGCTTACTATGCCGAAGACACGCTGGATGGCAGTTCGCGTACTGAAGGGCTGATTTACTCGATAAGTGGCCTTCAGGTGCGCGCCTTCGCCGATCTGCTGGCCAAGCGGGAAGCGGAAACGCAGGCGCTTTACGCTGAAGCAGACATCGACCTCAGCCAGTCGCTGACCTTGACGCTTGGCGCGCGCTATGAGGAAAACGACGCCGATAATCGCAGCGCCTTTATTGTTGACGAGGCCTACCCGGTCGACCCGATCACCGGCACAACGCTGCCCACCAATGTTGGCCCCGTACTGGCAGCGGTGCTGGACAGCGACGCAACCGCCCCCAACGGCGACGAGGTATGGTTGCCCAAACTCGCGCTCAGCTATCAGATTACCGATGTTTTCAGCGCTTTTATTACCCACAGCTACGGTTACCGTGCGGGCTCAGTGGATTTCGTCAGTGATGGACAGTCGCCCACTTACGGCCCCGAGTACACCAAGAACTGGGATCTCGGTCTGAAATATCAGGGCGAGCGCTGGTATGTTCAGGGCAGCTTGTTCCGTGTGGATTACGACGATATGCAGATTGGTGTACGCGTGGATGCCTCCACCTTCCGCACCGACAACGCCGGTGAAGCGCGTGCTCAGGGGATAGAACTGGAGTTCCGTGGCGAGCTGCTGGCCGGGCTGAGCCTGTTTGGCGGCGTCGGCTATACCGACACGGAATTTGTCGACTATATCGATGAAGAGGAAAGTTTTAACGGCAAGCACTTCCCCAATGCACCCCGCCTGACCGCCACGCTGGGATTGAATTACCAACACAACAGCGGCCTGTTTGCCGACCTGAGCTGGTCGCGCAGTGAAAACAGCTTCACCGACCGAGAGAATACGCCGACCCTGATGGCCGATGCCCGCGACCTGTTTTCCGCCCGACTGGGCTGGCAAAACGACAGTTGGCGCGCCGAGCTCTACGGCAAAAACCTGACGGATACCTTTTACGTCACCGACCGCTTCAACAACCCGTCATTGGGTATCGACGCCGTCTTTGTCGGTGACCCGAAAGAATACGGCGCCCGACTCAGCTACCGTTTCTGATCGCACACACTGATCATGGCGCGGGATTAGGATACGCCGTATGCACAGCCTCGATATCGCTTAGCACCGCCTCGCTCAGCGCCAGACCGGCGCTGTCGATATTGCTCTTGAGCTGAGTCAGGCTGGTCGCGCCGATAATATTGCTGGTCACAAATGGCTGGCGATTGATAAAGGCCAGCGACATCTGCGCAAAGTCCAAACCGTGCTTTTCGGCCACTTGCGCATAGGCCTCGGCGGCCGCGACAGCCTGGGGGTTGTTATAGCGCTGAAAACGATCGAACAGCGTCAGGCGTGCCCCCGCCGGTCGCGCCCCGTCACGGTACTTGCCCGCCAACACTCCGAAGGCCAGCGGGGAATAGGCCAGCAAGCCCACCCGCTCTCGCATCGCCATTTCCGCCAAACCCACTTCAAAACTGCGGTTAAGCAGATTGTAGGGGTTCTGAATACTCACCACCCTCGGCAGCGCATAGCGGTCAGCCAGCCTCAGGAAGTTCATCACGCCCCAGGGGGTCTCATTGCTCAGGCCGACCGTTTTAATCTGTCCGGCCGCCACCAGATCTGCCAACGTCGCCAGCAGCTCATGCTGGTTGGCGAGTACATCGTGACTGTCTTCGCTGTATTGATAGCCAAGCTTGCCGAAAAAATTCGTTTCGCGATTGGGCCAATGAATCTGATAGAGGTCGAGATAATCGGTTTGCAGACGCGCCAGACTGCCTTCAAACGCGGCGAGCAGGCTGTCACGCGTCAGCCCCACTGCCTGCCGAATATGTTCGTGCCCCGGCCCCGTCGCTTTGCTGGCCAGCACAATATCATCGCGCTTGCCACGCTGGCGCAGCCAATGGCCGATGTACTGCTCGGTACGGCCCTGCGTCTCGGCGACGGGTGGCACCGGATACATCTCAGCAGTGTCGAAAAAATTGACGCCACGAGACCGCGCATAATCCATTTGCGCAAACGCTTCGTCCCGGCTGTTCTGCTCACCCCAGGTCATGGTCCCCAGGCAAATTTCGCTGACCTCGATCGTCGAGTCGCCCAGCAATCGATAACGCATAGTTCTTCCCTGTTTTGATCGTAAAGGTTTGGGCGCACGCTGTCGGGACACCCCCTACAACGCACCTCCGCAACTGCTGCCCTGCCCGGCCGTGCAGCCGAAACAGTGCCCCGCAACTCGAATTGGCTGCTCATCCAAACTGTCCGTGAGCAAATCGCGCAGATGCCGACGTGAACCGGGAACCGCCAAGCCCAACTGCTGATTGAAATCACAGTCATAAAGGTAGCCCTGCCAATCCACACTGACCAGGCTGCGACACATCACTGAGTGCAGGTTGTCCTCACTGTAGCTGTCCCTGAGCAACTGCAGATAATCACCGAACTGCCCACGGGAAATCAGCGTAGACCCAAAACGCTGAATCGGCATATTCGCCAGCGCAAACAACTGATTGAAGACAATCCCGAAGTGCGCCTGTAACTCCCGGCGGTAATCGGCCTCGAGCGCTTGCTGCTGGGGCGGCAGTGACGGCCCCTGCGGGTTGTAGACCAGATTGAGCACCCGCCCCGATCCCGGCTCGCCGTAACCCAGCGAATTCAGGGTTTGCAGTGCCGCGATACTTTTGTCGAAGACGCCCTCGCCACGCTGGGCATCGACATTATCCAGAGAATAGCAGGGCAGTGACGCAACCACGTCAACCTCCTGGTCAGCCAGGAACTCTGCCAGTCCCTCCTGCCCCGGCTCAAACAGAATCGTGAGGTTACAGCGGTCGATAACCTTCACCCCCATCGCGGTCGCCTCACTCACCAGATCGCGAAACCCGGGGTGCAGCTCCGGGGCGCCACCCGTCAAATCCAGCTGGGCAATATTACGTGCGGCCAAAACCTTGGGGATCAGCGCAAGATGCTCCTCCGTCATCATCTCAGTTCGGGTCGGTCCGGCATTCACATGACAGTGAAGACAGCGCTGATTGCAGCGATAACCGAGGTTCACCTGCAGCGTTTCCAGTGCCCCCCGATTCAGCGACGGAAAGTCGATAAGCTCCAGTAATGGCAGAGTTTCGTGCATGATTCTCCCAGGCGATATGGCGGCGTTAAGTGCAGTGTTCCACATGCGTTTCGCGGATGACAGTACTGCGGTATACGCGCCACAATCCGATGCAGAGCCCGCCGGACCGACTCGCAACACGCCAAGAAAGCCAAATCCGCTCAATAAACCACCAATTCAGGCGCGCAGCGGCGAAAAATTCCTTTATAATGCGCGGTTTTCACGCGACAGGACCAAAGCGAATGTCAGCAAAAGTCGCCCTGATCATGGGCTCTAAAAGCGATTGGGACACCATGCGCCCCGCCACCGAGATCATGACCGAACTGGGCGTGGAGCATCACGTAGAAGTGGTCTCTGCACACCGCACCCCGGATAAACTGATGGCCTTTGCCGAGAGCGCTGTCGATAACGGCTATTCTGTCATTATCGCTGGCGCTGGTGGCGCCGCTCACCTGCCCGGCATGGTGGCCTCCAAAACCCGCCTGCCGGTGCTGGGCGTGCCAGTGCAAAGTCGCGCATTGAATGGCATGGACAGCCTGCTGTCGATCGTGCAGATGCCCAAGGGGATCGCCGTGGGCACCCTGGCCATTGGCACGGCTGGCGCATTTAACGCCGGACTGCTGGCCTGCCAGATTCTGGCGACGCACGACACTGAACTCGCCGGACGCCTCGAGCACTTCCGCAAAACCCAGACCGACACCGTGCTGGACAACCCGGATCCGCGGGAGGCCTGATGCAGACAGTTTGGGTACTGGGCGCCGGTCAACTGGGCGCCATGCTTCAACAGGCGGCCTACCCGCTGGCCCTGCGCGTGATTCCGCTCGACCCTGACGACCGCAATCTGCCGGAAATCGGTGATGGCGATCTGGTCACAGCGGAGCGCGAACAGTGGCCGGAAACCCCGATGACCACGCTGCTCAGCCAGCACCCCAACTTCGTCAACGCCGACGTATTCTGGCGTATCGCCGACCGTTTCCACCAGAAGTCGCTGCTCGACAGCCTTGGCGTTGCCACAGCTCCGTGGCGTGACGTGGAAGCCGAAACCGCATCCCGGGAGCTTCACGATGCGCTGGGCGAAAAGGTTCTGCTGAAACGCCGCACCGGCGGCTACGACGGCAAAGGGCAATACTGGCTAGACCGTGCCCAGCCGCAGCCCGTACCCGAAGACTGGCGCGGCACGGCGATTGCCGAGCAGAAAATTCCCTTTATGGAAGAACTGTCGCTGGTCGGCGGGCGCGACCGTGATGGAAAGAAAGTGTTCTACCCACTCACCCTGAACCTGCACAGTGACGGCATTCTGATGGCGTCCGTCGCACCGCTCAGCCGCGTGAACCACCTGCAGGGCCAGGCGGAAGCCATGCTCGGCAAGATCATGGATGCCATGAGCTATGTTGGCGTGATGGCGATGGAATGCTTCCGCATTGACGATACCCTGATCGTCAATGAGCTGGCACCGCGAGTGCACAACAGTGGCCACTGGACCCAGGCGGGCGCCTGCGTCAGCCAGTTTGAAATGCACCTTCGCGCCGTCGCCGGCCTGCCACTGAAGGCCCCGGAAGTGCGTGGACAGAGTGCGATGATTAACCTGATTGGCATGGAGCGGGAAACCCGCTGGCTGGAAGTGCCCGCCTGTCAGGTGTACTGGTACGGCAAAGAGGTGCGCCCCGGCCGCAAGCTCGGCCATATCAATATCAACCACCCGGAAACCGCCCCCCTTCACGACGCGCTGACCGCGCTGCGCCCCCTGCTCCCAGAGCATTACGGCAAGGCCCTGGATTGGGTGGCCGAGGCGCTTTAAGCGCCTCGCGTCACAACTGCCACTGGGCGTCTTCGGCGGCCAGTTGGCGCAAACCTGCCAGCGCTTCATTGAGCAGTGGTCGATCATCCTCCCGGCGGTATTGCAGATATATCGGATAGCTGAACTGCGGCGCCCCCGCCACGGTATGTAATTCCCCGCTATGGAGATACGGCGCCACCACCCGTTGCCGAAAATAGCCCCGGCCGCCCCCGTCGAGCATGGCACGCAACGCCAGCGGCCCCAGCGTGCAGTGACTGGCCCCCTCTCGCTCATGCGGCAGGCTGGCCTCAAACTGCTCGGCGAAGCCCGGTCCCCAATCCACCAGATACAGCGGCCCGTCGCGGTGTGGCGTTTCCACCAGCAACAGCGTTTCCTCCAGCAGCAGCTCCACCTGTAAGGCGCTGTGGTAACGGGGAAGATGAACCAATGCGGCATCGAGCTGCCGCTGTTGCACCGCCTCCCCCAACCGCTCCGCCTCATCGACCCGCGCATCGAGACGGCAGGCAGATGGCTGCCGGTTCATCCAGGCCAGCCAGCGGCTGAGCAGCGGATTCCACAGACTGGTTTCCGCGCCTACCGCCAGTCGCGGTCGCTCAACATCCACTTCACGCAATGCTTGCTGCGCCTGCTCCCAATGGCTCAGGAGCTGACGAGCATGCGGTGCAAAGCGCTCACCCTCCGGCGTCAGTCGGGCACCGCTGCGATTGCGCACAAACAGGCGGCAGCCGAGCTGTTCTTCAAGGCTGTGGAGTCTGGCAGTCACAGCTGTTTGGCTGATATGCAGACGTTCGGCGGCGGCCAGCAGACTGCCAGCGCTCATGATTTCCAGAAAGGTTGAGAGCAGTGAACGATCCATTTTTAATACACAAATAGTGAATTTAAATAACAAAAACATTCATTAAACAGAACTTAATAGCCAGCGTACACTGCGCCGCTCATCACCGCCATGCTGTATCTGGAGTTTCGACGCGTGTCCCGCCTTGCCCTGCTTGATCCCGTTGCCCGCTATCTGGGCGTTGAAACCAATAGCACCTCACATCTGGAAAAGTGGCTGTCGATTGTGGGCAGTGCCTTGGGGATCGGTCTGGCGAGCCTGATGAATCAATGGTTGCTGGGAGACCACTATTTAGCCTGGACGCTGGCGTCGATGGGCGCCTCCGCCGGATTGATCTTTGCCATCCCCGGCGGCGCGCTGTCACAGCCCTGGCCGGTACTGGCCGGACATCTGGCGGCGGGCGCTATCGGCGTGGCGAGTTACCGCTATCTGCCACTGGAATGGGCAGTGATTTCAGCCACCAGTCTGTCCGTTGGCGCGATGTACTACCTGCGCTGCCTGCATCCGCCCGGCATTGCCACGGCCGTGTTTGCCGTGATGGGCGGAGACGCGATCCACGCGCAGGGTTTTGCCCTGTTGCTCAATCCGGTCTTAATCAACGCCACCTTGCTGGTGCTGCTGGGCATGCTGTTCAACAGCGTCTTTCCCTGGCGGCGCTATCCGCGATATCACCAGGCGGAGAGCGCCCCACAGGCCGGTGTCGGCGAGCAGGATATTGCTGCGGCCATGAGCCGTCTCGATACCTTCGTCGACATGAGCCCGGAGGAGTTATTGCGCGTCTATCAACAGGCCGAGCAACTGGCGGCTCAGCGCCGAACGAGCGCCACGGTAGTGCGCTTCCCCAGACGGCGGCAGCCGACGGCGATCAATTCAGATAGTCAATCTGACGGAAACGCTCGCAGAGAAAGTCGATAAACAGACTGACTTTGGCAGACAGATGGCGGTTGTGAGGGTACACCGCCCACACCGCGGTATCGGTCGGTTGATAGTCGTTCATCACCGCCTGCAGCCGCCCAGCTTGCAGGTCGTCGTAGACGTAAAACTCCGGCAACTGTACCAGGCCCAGACCTCGCCGAGCCGCCGCCAACAGTGCGTGACCATTGTTGCTGCGCCAGCGGCCCTCTACTTTTAGCTCGCTGTGCTGGCCGTCGCGTTCGCGAAATCGCCAGGTCGCCAATGATCCCACCAGGCAGCTGTGATTGCGCAGGTCGCGCAGGTTTTGCGGTATGCCGTAACGATCGAAATAGTCCCGGCTGCCACAGATCAATAAGCGTCGCTCGGCGATTCGCCGGGCAATCAACGAGGAATCCCTCAGCGTACCCGCGCGAATCGCCAGGTCGTAGCCCTCCTCGACCAAATCCACATTGCGACTGCTGAAATCGATGTGCATGTTCAGCGCCGGATGCAGGTGCAAGAATTCCGCCGCCGCAGGTGCGACATAGCGCTCGCCAAAGGCCCCGGCAACGCTGATCCGCAGATTGCCGCGCGGGGTGTCCTGCTGCTCCATTACCGCCAGCTCGGTTTCCCGCATCTGGGCAAGAATGCTTTTGCAACGCAGGTAGTAGGCCTCACCGGTTTCCGTCAGCGCCAGCGACCGGGTGCTGCGAGTGAGCAACTGCACACCGAGCTGATTTTCCAGTGCACTCAAACGGCGACTGGCGTGGGATTTGGAAATACCCAGTTGACGTGCCGCCGCCGAAAAGCTGCCGCTATCGACCACCTGCACGAGAATTTCCACCGCATCCCAATGCTTCATCTATTCCTCTCTCAGCACGCCACTGTTGCACCACAGGAACAATGAGTTTACCAAATAACGGATTTTTCTTTGAGGGATACCAATTTAGACTGTGGCAAATTGATTCATTCGAGAGGATGCCCCATGAAAACACGTGCCGCAGTCGCCTTTGGTGCTGGTAAACCCCTGGAAGTGCTGGAAGTCGATCTGGAAGGCCCCCGCGCGGGCGAGGTCATGATTGAGCTTAAGGCCACCGGTATCTGTCACACCGACGCATTTACCCTGTCGGGCGACGACCCCGAAGGCGAATTTCCCACCATTCTCGGCCACGAAGGAGCGGGCATTGTGGTGGAAGTGGGCGCGGGCGTGACCTCAGTGAAGCCGGGTGACCACGTCATTCCCCTCTACACCCCCGAGTGTCGTCAGTGCGAATACTGCCTCAACCCCAAAACCAATCTCTGTCAGTCCATCCGTACGACACAGGGCCAGGGCCTGATGCCCGACGGCACCAGCCGTTTCTCGCTGGATGGCAAACCACTGAAACACTACATGGGCTGCTCAACCTTCTCTAACTACACCGTATTGCCGGAAATCGCCGTAGCCAAAATCCGCGAAGACGCGCCTTTCGACAAGGTCTGCTACATCGGCTGTGGCGTGACCACGGGTATTGGCGCTGTGGCTTTCGACGCCAAAGTAGAGCCCGGCAGCAACGTGGTGGTCTTCGGTCTGGGCGGCATCGGCCTGAACGTGATTCAGGGCGCCCGCATGGTCGGCGCCAACAAAATCATCGGCGTGGACCTGAACCCGGCCAAGGTTGAGCTGGCACGCAAATTCGGCATGACCGATTTCATTAACCCCCGCGATGTCGACAATGTCGTCGAAGCCATCGTGGACATGACCAACGGCGGAGCCGACTACAGCTTTGAGTGTATCGGCAATGTCACCACCATGCGCCAGGCACTCGAGTGCTGCCACAAAGGCTGGGGCGAGTCAGTGATTATCGGTGTAGCCGGTGCCGGGCAGGAAATTTCCACTCGCCCCTTCCAGCTGGTCACCGGTCGCGTATGGCGCGGCAGTGCCTTCGGCGGCGCCCGTGGTCGTACCGATGTCCCCAAAATCGTAGACTGGTACATGGACGGCAAGATCAATATCGATGACCTGATCACCCACACCATGCCACTGGAAGACATCAACAAAGGCTTCGACCTGATGCACGCCGGTGAAAGTATTCGTTCGGTCGTGTTGTACTGAGCCTAAACGAAGGGAGTGACCTATGGAGCAGATTGCCGAAAACAAATGCTTTGGCGGCCTGCAACGCCGCTACACTCATCAGAGCCGCAGTCTGAACTGCCTGATGCATTTCTCCGTGTTTCTGCCACCCCAGGCCGAACACGGCAAGGTGCCCGTGCTGTACTGGCTGTCGGGCCTGACCTGCAGCGACGAAAACTTTGTGCAGAAAGCGGGTGCCCAGCAGTTTGCGGCGCGCTACGGGGTGGCGATTGTCGCCCCGGATACCAGTCCTCGTGGAGAGGGTGTGCCCGACGACCCCGATGCGGCCTATGACTTCGGTCTGGGCGCTGGCTTCTACGTCAATGCCACACAGCAGCCCTGGGCCGGGCACTACCAGATGGAGAGCTATATCAGCGAAGAACTGCCGGAGCTGATCAACGCCCACTTCCCGGTAGATGCCGAGAAGAGCGGCCTGTTCGGACACTCCATGGGTGGCCACGGCGCGCTGACACTGGGGCTGAAATACCCCCAGCGCTTCCGCAGCCTGTCGGCCTTCGCGCCCATCAGTTCACCGATGCATTGCCCCTGGGGCGAGAAAGCACTAGGCAACTACCTGGGCGATGATCGCGAGACATGGAAGCAGGCGGATAGCTGTGAACTGCTGCAACAACACGGACAGCGAGCGCCGAAGATATTGGTGGATCAGGGCAGTGCCGACGCCTTCCTGTCGGAACAGCTCAAGCCGGAGCTATTACAGGCGGCTGCCACCGCCGGTGGCGCAGACCTGACCCTGCGCATGCAGCCCGGCTACGACCACAGCTATTTTTTCATTGCGAGCTTCATGGAAGACCACATTCGCTTCCACTGCGAGCAACTTGCCTGAACCTAGCCAAAACCCAGCAAAGTGACAGCGGCGGACTCAGTCCGCCGTTTTTTCAAACAACAAATCCCACACACCGTGACCCAGGCGCTCACCGCGCTTTTCAAACTTGGTCACCGGCCGGTAATCAGGCCTCGGCGCGAACGCCCCCTCGCCCTGTGTATTGCGAAACCCTTCTGCCCCGCTCATTACCAGCATCATATGCTCGGCGTAATTTTCCCAGTCGGTAGCCAAGTGAATGACCCCACCGGGTTTGAGTTTGCGACGCAGCAGCTGCACAAATTCCGGCTGCACCAAGCGGCGCTTGTGGTGGCGTTTTTTGTGCCAGGGGTCGGGGAAGTAAATCTGCACCCGGCTCAGGCTGTTATCGGCAATACATTGCTCCAGCACCTCAACCGCATCGTCGCAGTAGGCGCGCAGGTTTTCGATCCCCGATTCATCAATCAGATGCATCAGCCGGCCCACACCCGGGCTGTGCACCTCAACCCCGATAAAGTCTTTGTCGGGCTCAGCCGCCGCCATCTGCGCCAGCGAATCGCCCATACCAAAACCGATTTCCAGCACTACGGGCGCGTCGCGACCAAACACCTCGGGCAGCACGATGGCGTCGTTTTTCAGCTCCAGACCTTTGCTGGGCCAGTGCAGATCGTAGGCGCGCTTTTGACCTTCCGTCATCCGCCCGGTGCGCAGTACAAAGCTGCGGATGCGGCGCATTTTCTGCGCAGTCTCACTCATGACAGACTCCGGAAGCCGGTGTAGGCGAGACAGGCCCAGCCAATCAGAAACAGCACACCACCGATGGGCGTAATCGCGCCCAGAATTTTAACGCCGCTAATCGCCAGTGCGTAGAGGCTGCCACTGAACACCACGATGCCCAGCCCAAACAACCAAACCGACGCGCGCAGCGCTGCGCTCTGCCCCCCCTGCTGCAACATCACCGCAACCAGCAACAGTGCCAGCGTGTGATAAAAGTGGTACTGCACTGCCGTTTCATACACCGCCATCATGTCGGCAGACAGACGCTGTTTCAGCCCATGGGCACCAAATGCGCCAAGCGCCACTGCAAGAAAACCGGAAATACCCGCCAAGAGAAAAGCCATAGAGATTGATACCCCTGTGAAAACTGTGCGTATTGTAAAGTGCCGGGCGTGCCGCGCAAAGCCAGCGGCGGTCAGAAGGGCTGGCGGTACTCCACCCCTAATGCCAAATTATTCACATCCGAGCGCCGGTATTGGTTAAGGCGATACTCGGCTACCGCATACCAGCCACCGCGTACCCGCCAGCCAAGCTGCGCCTCGGCAACGATCGGGTTCGCCGGAAACCCCTTGGGCAGGGATTCATTAAAGCTGTGATCGATAAATCCAGCCAGATACAGGCGGTCGCTCAGCCAGGGAAAGTCCAGCCGAAAGCTGTGCTCCAACTGCCAGACCGATTCCGGGCGTCGATCCCACTGTTTGGCGTGCAAGGTGACGGAGTAACGCAGATGCCAGGCACGGAGCCTCTCGCCCAGCAGTGCGCTGTCATTGATCCGCCAGCGGATACCCAAACGACTGCGATCGTTGTCACTGCCGCTGCGAAAATTATGCTGAAAGCTCAGGTCAAAGGCTGACTCGGGGTGGAAACGCCAGCGCAAATTCTGCTCGCTGTAATAGCCCGGATTCTCCAATAGCGCCCCCCGCCCTTCCTGCTTGTAAAGATTGATAAAACCGAAGTACGACCAGCCTGCCGGCAAATCACTGGCCAGATTCACCGTCAATGCAGAATCGGTTTCCACATCGCTTAGATAGGGGTAGAGGTTAATATCGAGAACGCCCGCCCTGGCGGGCGACAGCAACATCACCATCGGCAACAGCAGCAGCGCAACATGGCGTATCGCCGGGGCAAGCCAGATCGTCATTCACCAAACCATCTCCCTGAGCAATGGGAGCCTTGTTATTGTGTTATGAGATCTTTTCTACCCCGCCGCGCGGTGGATCAGTATGCGTAATTGTGCGTGCCGGAGAGCGAAACAAAAACGCCCCGCATTGCGGGGCGTCAGATCAAGCTCCGAAGAGGGCGTTTAGTCCGCGTCTTCCATCGCCATTTTCAATTTTTTCATGGCCGCTTTTTCAAGCTGGCGAATACGCTCGGCAGAGACACCGTAACGATCAGCCAAGTCGTGCAGTGTCGCCTTGTTGTCTGTCAGCCAGCGGCTTTGCAGAATATCGCGACTGCGTTCATCGAGCCCTTCCAGCGCCTGAACCAGACTCTGGTGATTGCTCTCTTCCCAGTTGTCAGCCTCCAGCAGCATTGCCGGATCCTGACTGCGATCTTCGAGGTAGTGAACCGGGGCAACATAGCTGCTGTCGTCGTCGGAGTCGCTGGCATCAAAAGCCACATCTACCGAACTCAGCCGACCTTCCATACGACGTACTTCAGTCACGTCGACGCCGAGATCGGCCGCCACAGCGTGCGCTTCGTCGTTGCTCAACCAGGCCAGTTGCTTCTTGGCACTGCGCAGGTTGAAAAACAGTTTGCGCTGCGCCTTGGTGGTCGCCACTTTGACGATGCGCCAGTTGCGCAGCACATATTCGTGGATTTCGGCTTTAATCCAGTGCACGGCGAACGACACCAGTCGCACACCCTTACTGGGATCAAAGCGTTTGACCGCTTTCATCAAGCCGACATTGCCTTCCTGAATCAGGTCGGCCTGTGGCAAGCCGTAGCCACTGTAGCTCTTGGCAATGTGCACAACAAAGCGCAGATGCGACATAACCAGTTCGCGTGCCGCTTCCAGATTGCCGTGGTCGTGAAGGTCTTCCGCCAGCTCCCGCTCCCGCTCAACGCTGAGTACGGGGATGCTGCCTACCGCCTGAATATATGCAGAGAGATCACCACCCGGCACAAGTTGCTGTACTGGCTGCAGATGGGTGCTCATGCACATCCTCCTTGCTGATTTCGCGCCCTCGGGAGTGAGGGAGCCCAAAAATACCGATCGCTTATTAGATGCCTAAAAAACCAAAAGTTCAAGGCCTGTCAGCCGGGCAGAAACTCCCGAAATACGGGCTCTCCGTCGAAACGCGCATCCAGCTGGGCGATCAGCGCATACACCCCCATCAGCTTGCGCATCACATACAAAAAATCCTTGGGCGGCAAGGCAAAATAGGTACTGATTGACGCCGCCACTGCACGCTTGGCAATCCGCTTGGGCAGATTGCTCCGCCGCCAGTTATAGAGGCCATCGTCGAGCGCTTCGGCGGGCGCCTCCGCCGCCGGACGCAGCGGTTCGGCGATATCGATGCCGATATCCACGAAGTTGTCGAGCACCGCCTCGGGGAAATCGGCTTTCATAAAACCGAGGTCAATGCTGCATTGCCGGAATGCCTCACGATCCCGGTGAAATGCCGCGACCATCATCTCGCAGAAGCGCTCGGCAAACGTCACCGGCAGCAGGCGCATGGCGCCGAAGTCCAGCAGCACCAGCTTATCCCGTTCGCCGTCGGGGTCGATACGCACCCGGTAGTTACCAAAGTTGGGGTCCGTCTGCATGCGTCGCCACTGGAACAGCTCAATCAGAAACAGTCGCAGCAGCGCTTTGCCCAGCTCATTGCGACGGCCTTGCGACAGCCCCGCCACTTCCGGCGCGGCCATCGGCAGCGATGCCTCATAACTCATGGTCAGCACTCGCCGAGTGCTGTAGCGAGCATAACTGCGCGGCACCACGTAGCGAGGTTCGTTGCAGAGCTGCTCAAAGGCGAAGTCGAGGTCGCGGCGCTCCTGTTCGTAGTCCACCTCTTTATGCAGCAACAGGCGGATATCGCCAAACCAGTCGTCGATATTTCGAGTGGCATCCATCAGGCGCGACAGCTTTAGCAAGGCCATTACCGCCTGAAAATCGGCGTCGATGGTCTGCGCCACCCCCGGATACTGTACTTTGATGCACAGGGTGTCGCCGGTGTTGCGCTGTTCAGCAAGGTGAACCTGCCCCAGCGATGCCGCCGCCAGCGGCGCCTCGTCAATCTCCAGCTCGCTCAGTCGCGCCGCGTCCAGCTCGGCCTCAAGCACCCTGCGCATGGCGCGCCAGCTCATCGGCGGGGTATTGTCTTCCAGACTGTGCAGCGCCTCGGCCACTTCCGGCGGCAACAGGTAATCGGCATAAGTGGCCATCACCTGGCCTATTTTGACGACACTGCCCTTGAGTTTGCCCAGCTCGTCGATAAAGAACGCAGCATTCTGGCGCCGCTGCGCCAGCGCCGCCTCTTCATCGTGACCAAACCGCTCGCGCAGCGACTGCCGCAGGGCGCGGCTACCGTAGCGCAAACCAACTTTGGACAATTCGAGGCGTCGGGCCAGCCCCCCGGTTTTCAGCCTGTGTAGGGATTTCTCGTCGTTACTACTCATGATGGCACCGTGTCATGGCGGGAAGCGGGCTGTAAAGCGCAAATTCAGGGCCACTCGTCACCGTAGTCATGCAGCAGTTCTTCGCCCACCTGAATATCGCGTAGCGCCACCACGCTGAGGTCATCATAGTAAATCACATTGGCCGGGCGGCCGTGATTGATGTACTTGAGATCGCAGCACACATCGACCTGAGCACCATCGGCCAAGGTCAGCGTATGCAAGCCCGGCTCTCCGGTGGCCTCGGTGTCGCACCAACCGAGTACGGTATCGGCCGCTATCGCGTCAGCGGCAAACAGCCCCTTGCCGTGCAAGGGACTCTTGGCCACTTTGTAGAGCCGGGTTTTCGCCACAGGATCAGTGCTCCAGCATACGCATCAGCGCCGCCCAGCTTCGCTGATCTGCCTCAACGTCGTAAGCGAGAGGCATACCGTGCTTTTTGCCCAGCGCGGTCGCGCCCGGATTAGTAAAACCATGAACCACTCCGGGGAAGCTCAGTAACTCAAAGTCAACTTCCGCTGCGGACATTTCCTGAACGAACCCCGCCACCTGCTCGGGTGGAACCATGGGGTCAGCACCGCCGGTAGCCACCAGCACATCCGCATTGATATCCCCCGCCTTAGCTGGCGTCTCGGTGCCGAGGCTGCCGTGGAAGCTCGCCACACCGGCCAGCTCCAATCCACGGCGCGCCTGATTCAGCACTACAGCACCACCGAAGCAGTACCCAATGGCGTAGAGCTTGCCGTCTGTCTGCTTGCGCAACACACTCAACGCCGCATCAAATCGCGCGTTCATTTTCTCTGGTTCCGCCAACGCCGCATTCATAAAAGCGGTCGCGTCTTTGGGGTGCGTCGTGGTTTTTCCGTGGCCGTACATATCAACAGCAATCGCGGTATACCCGGCTTCAGCCAGCATTTTGGCGCGTTTGCGAGCGTAATCATTCAGCCCCCACCACTCGTGCACAACCACAACAGCCGGGGCATCCGCGCGCTTCGCTTTATACAGCACCGCACTTCCCAGCTCGTTGGGTAGCGTAATTTTCTGTTCAGTGACGGCTGCCTGCGCAACCCCCGCCACCAGCAGACAGGCCATCATAAAGAGCTGTTTGAGTCGCATAGCTTCACCCCATTGCATTGAAAAAGTGGATTCCTGTGGAGCGTGATTAAAACGCACCACTCCACGTCTGACAAATTTTGTAAGCGGTTAGAGCTACATCATTTCCCGCTCAAGATCCCGCAGTCGCCGGGAATGGTAGCGGCAGTTTTTACGCAACCAGATATCTTTATCGCGGCGGGCCTTTTTCATCGCCGAACCGCTGCTGTAGCCGCTCAGCTTCCTCCCATCCCGCAACGCTTTTTGCAGGCGCACTGATTCGCGCTTCGCATTACGGCACTCAGGCCAGTCCGCCGCCCACGACGTTGGCACCGTGACGACCACTAAGGCCATGCTAAAAAAAATCACCCTAATCATCGCAACCTCCCTGTTGCAAAACTGTGACATAGCCCCTCAAAGCTAGATCAGCATGACCGGCCTGACAAGCCGGGCCGCTGTAACTCACTGCAGGCCGCTGGCATAATAACGCCTTTAAACGACCGCCATGGAAGCCCGCCGATGTCACGCGCCACCCTGTCCGACTACCTTAGCCGCAGCAACACGCCCGCCAGTCTGGCCCAGCTTATCGAGACGCTGGCCGGCGTCAGCGTTGCCATTCGCGAAGACCTGGCCGGAGGCGCGCTCAATGACATCCTCGGGGCCGCTGGCGCCGAGAACGTCCAGGGCGAAGAGCAGAAAAAACTGGATGTGATTGCCAATGATCGCATCAAGCAGGCGCTTGGCGTGCTGCCGAGTGTGCGCGGCATCGCCTCTGAGGAAGAAGATGAGGTCGTGGCCGCCCATCACGATGGCGAGTTTCTGGTGACGTTCGACCCACTGGACGGCTCGTCCAATATCGACATCAACAGCATGGTCGGCACGATCTTTTCGGTGCTGGGCAGCCGGGGCGAAGGGGCCGTCAGCGAAGCAGAGTTTCTGCAACCTGGCCGCGACCAGATTGCCGCGGGCTATATTCTCTACGGCCCCTCGGTGATGCTGGTGCTCACCGTTGGCCAGGGCGTGGTGATGTTTACCTATGACCCACAGTCAGGCCTTTACCTGCTGACCGAAGATCAGGTGCGCATTGCCGAAGAGGCCAAGGAATTCGCCATTAATATGTCCAACCAGCGTCATTGGCACCCTGCCATGCAACGCTACATCGGCGAGTTGCTGCAGGGCGCGGAAGGCCCGCGTGGCAAGAACTACAATATGCGCTGGGTCGCCGCGATGGTGGCCGATGTCCACCGCATTCTCTGTCGTGGCGGCCTGTTCTGCTATCCCTGGGATGCCCGCAAGCCTGATCAGGCAGGCAAGCTGCGACTGATGTACGAAGCCAATCCAATGGGACTGCTGGTCGAGCAGGCCGGCGGGAAAATATGGACGCCGGAAGGCGCCATCCTCGACATTCAGCCGACACATATTCACCAGCGGGTGCCGGTGATTCTCGGCGCCGCCAGTGAGGTCGAGCTCTGCATCGACTACCACCGCGACTAAGCGACGGCTGTGCTCAGTTACCGCCACGGCTTCCATGCCGGTAATCACGCCGATGTGCTTAAACATCTGGTGGAAATTCTGCTGCTGGACTATTTGCAGAAAAAAGAGACGGGACTGCTCTACATCGACACCCATGCCGGCGCAGGCTGCTATTCGCTCGACAGTGGCTTCGCCACCCAGAACCGCGAGTACGACAGCGGCATTGCCCGACTGAAAACCGCTCGGGACCAGCGTCCTCTACCCCAAGCTCTGCAACGATACCTAGCAGTTGTCGAAGACTGCTGCCGGAGGGAAACGACTGCCGCGTATCCAGGCTCGCCGATGATCGCCCTTCAGCTTCTGCGCACACAGGACCGGGCCGCTTTGTTCGAGCTGCACCCCAGCGATTTCAGCCTGCTACAGCAGCGATTTTACCGCCAGGCAAAATTGGCGCAGAGCGACGGCTTTACCGGCCTGCGTGCCCTGCTGCCTCCCCCCAGTCGCCGCGCACTGGTACTGATTGATCCCCCTTACGAAGACAAAACCGACTACGCGACGCTACTGCGCTGTGTGCAGGATGCGGTCAAACGTTTTGCCGGGGGCGTTTACGCACTCTGGTATCCCTTGCTGCCCAGCAGTGAAAGCCGTCAACTGGAAGGCCAGCTGAAGTCGATCGTGCCCGGCAACTATCTGTCGGCGACGCTCAGCATTCGCCCGCTGACAGGCGAGCGCGGTATGGCCGGCAGCGGCATGTTTGTGATCAACCCTCCGTGGACACTGCGGGCCGAGTTGGAGAGCTGCCTGCCCCTGCTGGCCGAGCTGCTCGGCGAGCAGGGACAGGGGCAATTTACCCTGAGCGGCGTGCAGCGCTGATCAAAAACGCTTGAACACCTCGACACCGTAAACGCGGATCGCCAAGCGCCTGTGCGTACGTCCCCAGTGATTCCGCCGTGGCGACCGCCCCGATGTCATAACGCTCGTCGGTAGCATTCTTTACATACGCCGCGACCATCAGGTCATTGTCGAGATTGCTCCACCCCAGCCTCAAGTCGACCAGCACATAGTCGTCGGCATACACCAGCCCCGGATTACGCTTGGCAACGTCCCAGGATGCGTCGTCCAGCCCCATATAGATTTCGCCCTTGTAGCTGAAGTCCACCCGCGGGGTGAACAGTCCCACCGGGGTCGCAAACATATGCTGAATGCCCAATGCGGCGGTCTGCCTTGGCGACACGGCAAATTCCTCATCACTGCGATCTATCGGCACTGCGGTGCCCGATAGCGCCAGCGGTTTCAGCGCGGTGTCTTCAAACTCCACAAAGCTGTAATTATTGTTGCTGTAACTGAGGCTGATCATCGTGTTGGGCGTCGGTAGCCAGGTCAGTTCCAGCTCACCCCCTTCAATAGTGGCCTCGCCCGCGTTTTGCGACGTCACGATCAGCGAGTTAGCCGAATCGACACTGACCGTAATCAACTGCATGTTCTCGAAGACCATTGAATACAGTGCGATGTTGAGGCGCACGGAGCGTTCGAAGGCGTCAATTTTAAAACCGACCTCGCGGTTCTCCAGCAACTCAGGCTCCACCACGGCCAAGCCATCCACCCCACTGGGCTCATGAAAACCCGATTTAAAACCATTACTCCAGGTCGCGTAGACCATCGCAGAATCGAGGAAACTGTCGCTCAGCCATTGTTCCGGCAGAATCCACGACGTAGACGCCATCGGCGTAAATTCCCGAAAGGTACTGCTCTCCTCGTAGTGCGTCGGGGCACCCAGCGGCGCACCGATAATATCGGGATAGGCTTCGCGCAGAATATTCTGGGCGATGCTCAGCGGGTCTTGCGCCCAAGTACCGAGAAAAGTGTGCAAGCCCATAGACGGCTCAAGCTGAACAAAGCGCGGATCGGCGCTGGTAAGTGCCTGACTGACCGCCTCCAGATCCGCCTCGCGGGTATCAAGCTCTGAGTCACGACGCTCTTCGGTGTACCGTCCACCCAAGGTCAGCTCCCAGTCTTCGGTAATGTGCCAGGTTGCCTGGGCGAAGGCGGCCGCCGTCTCACCGTATATCTCGAAATCCTGTACGGTGGCCAGCGGTACCAGCGCGCCGATGACCGGCACCTGAGTGCCCACAGGTAAATTGAGCGAGGGCTCCTGTCCGAGCAGCAATTGCGCCAGTGTCGCCGCATCGGCGCCCACCAGAGGGCTACCCACGAGGAAGCGCTCGTTCTTGTATTCGTCCTGCCAGAACAGTCCCGCCGTATAGTCCACCGCACCATCAAACAGGCGACCGTTGAACTGCAGTTCCAAGGTCAGCGACTCCTGATCGCTGTCGCCGAGCACAATCCCGCGCAGAAACGGTGCTGGACCACCCTCGTCGGCATTGCTCTGCGGGCCACCTTTTACCGCATCGCGGTAGCCGAAGATCGCTTTAATACTGTGGTCAGCACTCAGCTCCCAGTCGAGCGTGGCCCCCAGCAGCAACACATCCTGATCTTTCACCTGATACTGGTCGTCGCCCTGATTCGTCACCAGGTCAGGCAGCGCATCGCGGTTATTGGCCTCACAATTGTCGCGGTAGGCGCTGGGGTTGGCGGAATCGGTATCGCCCGGCCACAGCAGTCCCAGCCCATCGACGAATAGAGCGTCATCGTTAATCAACTTACAGTGATACGTGGGGTAACGTTCGCGAATCTTGCCGAAGAAGGCCAAGGTATCCAGCGTCAGCGATTCACTGGCCAACCAGCGGGTTTGAAAAATCGTAGATAGCCGATCAATGGATTGAGTATCACCAATATCCCGGTCTTCCAGAAAGCCATCCCGGCGCTGGCTGTTGAACGACAAGCGCGTGAGAAAGGTATCGCTGACCGGCACGTCGACCGCCGCACGCAAGCGCTGCTCATTGTAATTTCCCAGCCCTGCCTCAACATAGCCACCCCGCTCTTCACCTGGCTTGCTGAGGGTAAAGACCAGCGCCCCACCGGTGTTGTTCTTGCCGAACAGGGTGCCCTGCGGCCCGCGCAATACCTGCACACTCTCCACGTCGATAGTATCGAGGAGCTGACCATCGGGGCGCGGAATGAAAATACCGTCAAGATAGACACTCACCGAGGGATCAAAGCGCGCCATCGGCGCACGCTGCCCGATACCGCGGATAAAAATCTGCGCCGACGTACTGTCGTTTATCTGCAGACTTGGCACCGATTTGCTCAACTCCGTGGTACTGAGAATCCCCTGAGCACGCAGATCGTCACCGCTGAGCGCGGTGACGGCAACCGGGGTTTCCTGGAGGTTCTCCGCCCGCTTCCGAGCCGTTACCAACACTTCTTCGATAGTGCCGCCACTATACTTTCGTGCAGCCGCCTCGGCCTCGGGGGGCTGGGGTTCAGGGGACTGGGTTTCAGGAGGCTGGGCCTCTGCAATGACACTGGGGAACAAAAATATGGCGCCGAGCAAACCGTTCCGACAGATACGGGATACTTTGATATCCATCCAACCACCTATTCGCTGCGTTATTGTTGTTATCGCTTGCACTCAGTGGCGAGCACATATGTAGACTAGCTACATTCTCTCTAAAACACAAAATATCAAAATGAGACACAGCGTATGCTGCCATAGCCGCAAACAAAAACGGCGCCCACAGGCGCCGTTCGAGGAGGGTTTTCAGACTAGCCTCAGAGCAGGGCCTCTGCCAGAAACTCCATCGTTTCCACGGAGGTATCGAAATGGTCACGGTGACCGATCATCAGTGTGGTAACCGGCGACTTCTTCCAATCCTGCAAGCGCTCCTTGATACGGTCTTTCGGCCCGACCAGTGAAATTTCATCCACCAGTGCATCCGGCACCGCCTTGATGGCTTCTTCATGCTTGCCGTCGTACCACAAATCCTGCACTTTCTCGGCCTCGTCGCCAAAGCCCATACGGCCCATCAGATTTTTGTGGAAGTTGTCTTTGCGGGCACCCATGCCGCCGAGGTACAGCGCCATCGTCATTTTACCGGGGAACATGGCCTCGTCGAGATTATCGTTAACGATGCAGTTGACCATGGCATTGATTTCAAAATCATCGGGCTTATTGGCCAGACTTTCATCGAAAATACCCATGCGGTAAGGCGAAACAAATATCGGCATCCAGCCATCAAACCGTTCGGCAGCCAGGGCGATATTCTTCGGGCCTTCAGCGCCCAGGAATACGGGAATTTTCTTGCGCAGCGGGTGCGTAATGCTCTTCAGGGGTTTGCCCAGTCCCAGACTCTCCGGCCCTTGATAAGGCAGTTGATACTGACGCCCCTGATATTCCACCGGCGCTTCACGAGCAATCACCGCCTGAAAGATATCCAGCCATTCACGGGTGCGCTCCAGCGGGCGCTTGAACTGCTGACCGTACCAACCTTCAACAACCTGCGGCCCCGATACCCCAACGCCCAAGCTGAGACGGCCATTGGAGATATGGTCCAGCGTCAACGCAGACATCGCGGCACAGACCGGCGTGCGCGCCGAAATCTGCATGACGCCAGTACACAGACGAATTTTAGACGTCGTCGCCGCAATCGCGGCCAGTGGAGTAAAGCAGTCTGAGCCGTAGGCCTCGGCGGTATAAACCGAATCAAACCCCAGCTTCTCAGCCGTTTGCGCCAATTCGATAAAGCGGTCGGTGGGGTGTTTTTGGAAGTACCCCAGATGCAGGCCCAGTTTCATGGTGGTTCCTCACTACCTGTGCAAATGTCGCACAAGTATATGAACCGACCGGGAAGTGACCTATGGCAAAACTGCTCATTTGCCAAATAGGAGGTGGCGAAAAAGATCAGCGCCGGGGCAGTGTGCACCGGCGCGAAGAGGGCCTCTTAGAACAAAAGACGGCAGCGAATGGTATCGGGGATCTCAGACAGTTTCTCCTGTGCCAGCGCACCGGAGGCCTTGTCGATATCGATCACCACATAGCCGATCTTGTCATTGGTTTGCAGATACTGCCCCGAAATATTGATCTGGTTGTCGGAGAAGATCTGGTTGATGGCGCTGAGAATACCCGGCACGTTGCGGTGAACGTGCAGAATACGGTGCTTGCCCGGATGCGCCGGCAGCGCCACTTCGGGGAAGTTCACCGAGGATGTCGTGGTACCGTTGTCGGAATATTTGACCAGCTTGTCCGCCACTTCAGAACCAATATTCTGCTGCGCTTCCATGGTGGACCCACCGATATGGGGCGTCAGGAACACATTGTCGAACTCGCGCAGCGGCGAAATAAATTCGTCGTTGTTGCCACGCGGCTCTTCCGGGAATACATCAATAGCCGCCCCCGACAGGTGAGCATCGCTCAGCGCGTTGGCCAGCGCATCAATATCCACCACCGTGCCACGCGAGGCATTGATCAGAATTGAGCCGGGCTTCATCTGCGCCAGTTCTCCCGCGCCAATCATGTCCTGCGTGGACGCGGTTTCCGGCACATGCAGGCTTACGATATCCGAGGTCGCAAGCAACTCACCCAGACTGACCTGAACGGCATTACCCAGTGGCAGCTTGTTCACCACATCGGTGAAACAGACTTCCATCCCAAGGCTTTCTGCAATGACCGACAGCTGCATGCCAATCGAGCCGTAACCGATAATCCCCAGACGCTTGCCACGAATTTCATAGGAACCGACCGCGCTCTTCATCCACTCGCCGCGGTGAGCCGCGGCATTCTTCTCGGCAATGCCGCGCAGCAACAAGATCGCTTCGGCAATCACCAGCTCGGCAACAGAGCGGGTATTGGAGAACGGCGCGTTGAATACGGCAATGCCGCGCTCGGTCGCCGCCTGCAAATTGACCTGGTTGGTACCGATGCAGAAACAGCCCACAGCAATCAGCTTTTTCGCCGCATCAAAAACGTCGTCAGTAAGCTGCGTGCGCGAGCGAATTCCCACAAAGTGGGCATCGGCAATCTTTTGCTTAAGCTCGTCGTCGGGAAGGGCCTTCTGATAGTAGTCGATGTTGCTGTAACCGGCGGCCTGCAGTGCGTCTACGGCGGACTGGTGAACACCTTCAAGCAGAAGGAATTTGATTTTTGCCTTATCGAGGGAGGTTTTTGCCATCGGATTGCGCTCTCGAAGGGGGGATAACGTGAAAGCGCAATATGGTATCATAAAACGCTTTTCCCGTAGTCAATTTCTGAGGCAATCCGCCATGTCATCTGCCCCCGCTCACCCCCACGCAGAGCGCATTATTACTGAGCTGAAAGCCATTGTCGGCGACGACAAGGTCCGCCTCGATGCCGACACCCTGCACAGCCATGGCCGAGACTGGACCAAGGCCTGGGAACCCGCCCCAATGGCCGTGGTGTTTCCGCGCAGCACCGAGCAAGTTCAAGCCATTGTCCAACTCGCCAACACCGAACAGTTGGCAGTGGTACCCAGCGGTGGCCGCACCGGTCTCAGTGGCGGCGCCGTCGCAGCCAACGGTGAGCTGGTGGTGTCGTTTGACTATATGAATCAGATCAGCGACTTCGATCCCATTGACCGCACCGTGCGCTGCCAGGCAGGCGTGATTACCGAGCAACTGCAACACTATGCTGAGGAACAGGGACTCTACTACCCCGTCGACTTTGCCTCCGCAGGCTCCTCACAGATTGGCGGCAATATCGCCACCAATGCCGGCGGCATCAAAGTCTTGCGCTGGGGAATGACCCGCGACTGGGTCGCCGGACTGACCGTAGTCACCGGCAGTGGCGAGATTCTGCACCTCAATAACGGCCTGCTGAAAAACAATGCCGGCTACGATCTCCGCCAGTTGTTTATTGGTGCCGAGGGCACGCTGGGCTTGATTTGCGAAGCGACCATGCAGCTGACCCGACAGCCAAAAAACCTTACCGCGTTTGTACTGGGCGTGGAAAACTTCGACGGTATCATGAGTCTGTTCAACCGCTTTCAGTCGGAAATGGACCTGACGGCCTTTGAATTTTTCTCAGAGCAGGCCCTGCAAAAAGTTATCGAGCACAGCAAGCTGCCTCGCCCCTTCGAATCAACATGCCCTTACTATGCCCTGCTGGAGTTTGAAAAACTTAACGACGAAACCGAAGAACAGGCCATGGCCCTGTTTGAAGCCTGTGTGGAAGAGGGTTGGGTGCTCGACGGCGTCATGAGCCAAAGTCTTGAACAGCTGAAAAACCTGTGGCGCCTGCGCGAGGATATTTCCGAAACCATTTCTCGCTGGACGCCTTATAAGAATGATATTTCGACGGTTATCTCCAAGGTCCCGAACTTCCTCAATGCCGTGGAAGACGTCGTTAATGCGGAATACCCGGATTTTGAAATTATTTGGTTTGGCCATATCGGCGACGGCAACCTGCACCTGAACATTCTAAAGCCGGACAATCTTGATAAAGCCGTATTCTTCGAACAGTGCGGCAAAGTCAGCCTCGCGGTATTCGATATTGTCAAACACTATGGCGGCAGCGTATCGGCAGAACACGGAGTTGGCCTGCTTAAAAAAGATTACTTGCAGTACTCCCGAAGCCCCGAAGAAATTGCTTTGATGCGACAACTGAAACAGATCTTCGACCCCAAGGGCTTGATGAACCCCGGCAAAATATTCGACTGAGGAACATGCAGGATGCTCTACCAGCACCGCTTTAGCGATGACCGCCCCTGCGAATTACCCAACGGTAAAATCGTCTGTGTCGGGCGCAACTATGCCGAGCACGCAAGGGAGCTGAATAACCCAATCCCGAAGCAACCGCTGTTATTTATTAAACCCAGTACGGCTCTCGCAGCGCTTGATCAACCGCTGGCGATTCCCCACGACCGCGGTGAATGCCATCACGAACTGGAACTGGCCTTACTGATCGGCCAACCGCTCAGTGAAGCCCGCGCGGAGGAAACGCTGGCAGCGATTGCCGGTTATGGTCTGGCTCTGGACTTAACACTGCGTGAGCTGCAATCCCAATTAAAAGAAAAAGGACAGCCCTGGGAGCGCGCCAAAGCCTTCGACGGTGCCTGCCCGGTATCCGCGTTTGTGCCAGCGGCAGCCATTGGCGATTGGAAAGCCTTGCGCCTGCAATTACAGCGCAACGGCGCATTGCAACAGGACGGGCAATGCCGAGACATGCTGTTCCCCATTGAGGCACTGCTGGCAGATATCAGCCAGAGTTTTACCTTGCTGCCCGGCGATATCGTGCTCACCGGCACTCCGGCTGGCGTCGGGCCATTAAACCCGGGCGACCGGCTACGCTGCGAACTCGATGGCCTGCTGACCGTGGAAACCACTGTCGGATAAGCCCCCTGAAACGCCCCCCATAAAAAAACCGCCCCTGGAGGCGGTTTTTTTTATCACTTGCGACAAGCTTAAACTTCCAGCTTGCGCCAATCGAGCTTGGATTCAGCCGCCCACGCCTTAATGGTTTTATTAACCTGCGGTGCGCGAGTTTCTGTGATCTCACCAGTCTTGGGGTTCTTGAACTTACGCAGCGGACGCGCTGCCTGCTTTTTACGCGGCTTTTTGGCTGCGGCTTTCGGCGCCGCTTTAGCAGCGACTTTTGAACCCGGCTTGCGACCGCGCTTCTTGGGAGCTGCTTCAACTGACTCGCCCAGAATTTCTTTCAGGCTTTCCGTGGTCTGGCCATGCTTTTTCATCAAGGCCTGCAGATCAGAAATAAATTTGAATTTCTGGTCCAGCGCTTTGTGCTCTTCTTCGAGTTGTTTTTGCAGCTTAGAAATATCCATAACAGTCCTTAAATTATCGGGATAACACATTGAATGAAATTTACTGCACCATCCTGATTTAACAACATCACGATGGCTAAAAACATTTAGCATCCATTGCCAGTCATTTAAGACTTATCAATCCGTATTATCGTTCACTAATTCAGATAAATAAACTCAGCACATTGAAAAAGGCCGCATTTAACAGTAATTAGCCGACAGTTTCCGCCAAATTCACAATTCTCTATACGCACTTTTCGTCGTTTTGCAGAAAACTACAACCAGCGTTTATATCTAAAGTAAACCAGCATCAATGCCGCCAGCCCCACCAGCATCGCAATAAAGATCATAAATGCCTGATCATTATCCGCGCCGGGAATCCCCCCCACGTTGATGCCCAGCAACCCCGTGGCAAAACCCAACGGCAGGAATACAGCAGACACTATCGAAAGAATATACATACGCGCATTGGATTCTTCCGAAATCTGGTTAATCAGCTCCTCCTGCGTCACCGCCGCACGCTCCCTCACGCTGTCGAGCGTTTCAATATATTGCGCAAGCCGATCCCCGGCCTCTCTGACCCGCGCCCGATCTTCGGCTTCAAACCAGGCGACCCGCTCACTCAGTATCCAGTTCAGCGCCTCACGTTGCGGCGCCAGATAACGGCGCAACGCAATCGCCTGACGCCGCAAGTCACTCAACTGACTTCGCAGCTTTACCCGCGCCGTACTCAACAGGGATTCTTCCAGTAAATCCACCTGATCTTCGGCTTCATCAATAGGGCCCGACATTCTCGACACCAGACGATCACAGAGCAAGGCGACGAACTCAGCGCTGTTACAGGGGCCCTCGCGCTTGCCAAAGCGGCTGATAATGTCGTCCACTGACAACAGCTTGCGCTTGCGAGAACTGATAATGTGATATTGGTCGGCAAACAAGCGGATGGACACCATATCCTCGGGATCCGCATTGGGGTTCATATTGACGCCCCTCAGGGCCATGAGCAGCCCGCCATTGTGCGCCGCCGCACGAGGCCGAGTATCTTCCGCTAACAGCGCCGACACCGAGATATCATCCAGCGCACTGTCACTGCGCTGACTGAACTTCTGCAACCAGGGGCGAGTCTCTGGATGACTGTAGTCAAGGTGGACCCATAGCACGCCCTGCTCCGGGGTCCATGCCGACAGGGCTTTTTCATCCAACACGCTGGCACCACCCTTACCATCGAACAGGTAGGCGTAAATAATGAACTGACTCATGGCATTCCCTTTTTGTGCGACCGCCGCGATCATCGCACGGTGTGCGCAACGGGCCTAGTTTTATTGGTATACGAAAATATCGCCTTTCTGGGTGAGTGTAGAACGCAGGGAAATCTCTACAATCTCTAATTAAAAATAATGTGAGTGCTGTTATGAAAATTGGTGTTTGCCTGCCGTATATGAAACGCGGCCTGAATCGTCAGACCTTTCAGGACTGGTGTCGTATTATCGATCAAGGACCGTTCTCCAGCCTGTCCTGTGGTGAGCGCGTTACCGGCTACAGCATGGAAATGCGTAATATCCTCGCCTTTGCCGCCGCGAGCACCGAGCGGGTTCGGATTATTCCCTCTCTCTATGTGCTGCCCATGCACAGTGCAGTGCAGGCGGCCAAGGAAATTGCCACCCTGGACATTCTCTCCAATGGCCGCGTAACCGTGACCGTAGGCGTCGGCGGGCGCGAGAAAGACTATCAGGCGCTGGGGGCGGAAATGAAAGGCCGCTTCCAGCGTATGGACGAACAGATCGCCTTGATGAAACGCATCTGGCGCGGCGAACAAATCGACGACTTTGACGAAATCGGCCCCGACCCGGTGCAAGCCGGTGGTCCGCCCATTCTTGTCGGCGCCATGGGGCCGAAAAGTATTCAGCGTGTATCCAAGTGGGCAGACGGCCTCTACGGTTTTGCGATGGACGGCGATGCTGGACTCATCAATCACTTTTTCAGCAGCGCCGATCGCGCCTGGGCGGAAAGCGGCCGCAAGGAAAAACCCTACCGCATGGGCGGCTTCTGGTACTCCCTTGCCGACAACAGTCAGCAGGCACTGCGCGACTATGTGTTTGATTACCTGAAAGTGTTCGGGGATGATGAAGCAGAGAAAGTCGCACGCACCATGCGCATGCATGACCCCCAAGCTATTCTCGACGGTATTGCAGCCATTGAAGAGCTGGGCTGCGACGAACTGCAGCTTGTGCCCGCCAGTGGCGACATCGCCGAAGTCGATCGGCTGGCCAATTTGCTGGCGGGGCGATAAACCATCTAAAAAGCTGATTAATAGAGGCGAATAAATGCGCTTTTCTATCGATCAGCTTCTCCTATACTCAGCTCATCGATCTTGCGCAGCGGGGCAATAATGCCTCGGGTATAGGAGTTACCGGCATGCCGATGAAAAACACCCACGACCGCTACGGCTGGCTTAGTGTTGCCCTCCACTGGTCAATGGCACTGGCGGTATTCGGCATGTTTGCCTTGGGCGTGTGGATGCGCGACCTCAGCTATTACGACCCCTGGTATCGTCAGGGGCCATTTATCCATAAGAGCATCGGCATACTCCTGCTTGGCTTGCTGCTCTTCCGCCTGTTCTGGCGCGCGATCAACCCTCGTCCGCAGGATGCGCCCGGCATGAAAGCCTGGGAGCGCATCACTGCTCACCTGACACACTACGCCCTTTACGCACTGCTGCTGGTCTTGATGCTGGCCGGCTATCTGATTTCGACCGCGGATGGCCGAGCCATCGACGTCTTCGGATGGTTCAGTGTCCCGGCGACCTTGCACGGGCTGGAAAATCAGGAAGATATTGCCGGCGAAATCCACGAATTCCTTGCTTGGATACTGCTTATTCTCGCTGGCGTGCACGCTGCCGCTGCACTCAAACACCATTTTTATAACCGCGATAACACCCTGCTGAAAATGCTCGGTTTATCGCGCCAGCCGCGCCGCGACTAGCGGCGCAGCCACACTACCAACAAACCACGCTATCAATGCACCATTCATCACGACAAAGGAAACGATCATGATCAGAGCATTTGCCCTTACCCTGAGCCTGTTACTGGGCTTGAGTGGTCAGCTCCACGCCACCGAGTACAAAATCGACACTGCCGGCGCTCACGCCTTCATCCAGTTCAAAATCAAACACCTTGGCTATAGCTGGCTATACGGTCGCTTCGACGAATTTAGCGGTCGTTTCAATTACGATGCTGACAAGCCGGAAGCGTCCAGCGTCAATGTGGAAATTAACACCGCCAGCCTGAACAGCAATCACGCTGAACGTGACAAGCACCTGCGTGGCAAGGACTTCCTGAACGTAGACAAGTACCCCAAAGCCACGTTTGTCAGCACCAGCTTTACTCCCAAAGGTGACGGCAAAGCGGAGCTAAAAGGCAAGCTGACCCTGCATGGCGTGACGAAAGAAATCAGCATTGATGTCACCGAAATTGGCGGCGGCAAAGATCCCTGGGGCGGCTACCGTCAAGGCTTCCACGGCACCACTGAGTTTGCACTGAAGGACTTTGGTATCGACTACGACCTGGGACCGGCTTCGCGCACCGTGCAGCTGATCCTCGACGTGGAAGGTATCGCCCAAAGCATGATGTAACACCGGGAACTTTTGCTTCCCACCCCAGTCTCAATTATCGACCTATCTCGATACCCTCTTTAGGAGCCCAACAGTGGCTCCTTTTTTTATGCGGGCGTTTTCAGGCTTGATGCGGCCTCACCCAGTTGCAGAAAATCATCCATCGCCTGCCAGAGCTGTGCCCGATACTGCTCCCCCTCTTTGACCAGATGATGGCGCGCCCCGGCAATCATCACCTCGTGAAGCTGGCGGTACTTGCCACGCAGCACTGGCAGGTTATAGCGCCAGTCGACCGTTGCATCGGCATCCCCCTGAAGAATCAATACCGGGGTATCACAGGCCGGCTGATCGACAAACCAGCGCAGCCAGTCTTTCAGCGCGCCCACCCAGCTCAACGGCAAAATACGCGGCTGCAGCGGGTCTCTCTCACGCAGAAACTCGAGAAAAGCCTGATCATCAGAGTTGTCAGCAAAGCGCCGAGGAATGCTGTGCATAAAGTATTTCAGCACCGCATGCAGCGGTCGCCCCCAGGAGAAATCACAGGGCCGAACCAGTGGCGCCAGCAGCACGACGTTCTCGAAGTCCTCACTCCCACCATCCAGCAAATGGGAGCCGACAATGGCGCAGCCGGTACTTTGAGCGATAGCCACTTTACGCGCTGGCAGGCCGAACTCGCCAACCGCCTCGAAGGCATTGCGCAATACACTGCGGTAGCGGAAAAAGCTGTCGATGGCCGCGCGCTCTCCCGAGGACAGGCCGTGGCCCGGCAGATCAAACGCCACAACCGATAGACCATGCTTTAAGCAGTAATTGATGACGTTATTGAACAGGCCCACGTGATCGTAGTAGCCGTGATACACCCAGGCAGTGCGCGTCGCATTCGGCAAGCGAAACACCTGCGTGGCAATGCGCTCGCCTTCGGCGGTGAAATAACCGATAAAATGCTCGAGACCGGGGTAGTGTTGCTCGAAATCAATGTCGTAGTAGGCGCAGTACTCACGGAGCCAAGGCTGACTGTCCAGCGTCGCGTCCAGTCCCAGCGGCGACAGCTCCGGCAAGTGCTGTTGATCGACATTATCCGGCCAGAACATGGCTCTCTCCTTTGCGGCGACATTTCGGTGAATCAGCGATCGACAAGTTTGCCGCCTCGACGTGGAAAAAGCCAAACCCTCTGCAAGCAGCGATCATCGGGCAATAAAAAAACCCGGCACAGGGCCGGGCTTTGTCGTGTCACCAAGGCTATGCTCAGCGGACTTTGGGGTCCAGCTTGCCGGCCTCGTAATCCGCGAACATTGCATCCAGGCTCACTGGCTTGATCTTGGAGGCATTACCTGCGGTGCCAAAGGCCTCGTAGCGCGCCACACAAATTGCCTTCATTTCCTTGATGGTTTCTTTCAGATATTTGCGCGGGTCGAACTCGCTGGGGTTCTGCGCAAGGAAACGACGAATTGCACCGGTAGACGCCAGACGCAGGTCGGTGTCGATATTCACCTTGCGCACGCCGTATTTGATACCTTCCACAATCTGCTCAACTGGCACACCGTAGGTTTCCGGGATTTCACCACCAAACTCGTTGATGATCGCCAGCCAGTCCTGAGGCACGCTGGAGCTGCCGTGCATTACCAGATGGGTGTCGGGAATGCGGGCGTGAATCGCCTTGATGCGGTCAATCGCGAGAATATCGCCCGTGGGCGGGCGGGTAAATTTGTAAGCGCCGTGGCTGGTACCACAGGCAATGGCCAGGGCATCAACACCGGTCTTCGCCACAAAGTCCGCGGCTTCTTCCGGGTCAGTCAGCATCTGATCGTGAGACAGTGTACCCTCGGCTCCCACACCGTCTTCCTCACCTGCTTGCCCGGTTTCCAGCGAGCCAAGGCAACCCAGCTCACCTTCCACCGACACGCCGCAAGCGTGGGCCATGTCGACAACCGTGCGCGTTACGTCGACGTTGTAGTCGTAATCCGATGGCGTTTTGCCGTCTTCGCGCAGTGAGCCGTCCATCATGACCGAGCTGAAACCCAGTTGAATAGAACGCTGACACACTGCCGGGCTGGTACCGTGATCCTGGTGCATCACCACCGGGATTTCCGGGAATTCTTCGATGGCCGCCAGAATCATGTGACGCAGGAACGGCGCGCCAGCATATTTGCGGGCGCCTGCAGAGGCCTGCATGATAACCGGGCTGTTGGTTTCACGAGCCGCTTCCATAATGGCGCGGGTCTGCTCAAGATTGTTAACGTTAAACGCCGGGACGCCGTAACCAAATTCTGCGGCGTGATCCAGCATTTGACGCATGCTGATAAGAGCCATAGTGAACTTCCTTTTTAGTCTTTAAAAACTGTGTAATCCGCCCTGCGACATCCAGCGCAGGCCCCGCGCATTAGCCGTTGGCGCGGGCTTCCAGAACAGCCACTGCTGGCAACTCTTTCCCTTCCACATACTCGAGGAAGGCGCCGCCACCGGTAGAGATATAAGACACCTTATCGGTAATACCGAATTTATCAACGGCCGCCAGGGTATCGCCGCCGCCTGCAATAGAGAAGGCATCGGACTCGGCAATCGCACGGGCAATATCTTCCGTACCGTCGGCAAACTGGTCGAATTCAAACACGCCGACCGGACCGTTCCAGATAATGGTGCCAGCATCGCGCAGAATCTCTGCCAATACCGCGGCTGACACCGGGCCGATGTCGAAGATCATATCGTCGTCGCCGATGTTTTCCACCGGACGCAGTGTCGCCGGCTCATTTTCATCGAATTTCTTGCCGGTCATCACATCTGTGGGCAACGGGATATCGCATTTTTCCATCAGCGCCTTGGCCTGAGGGATCAAGTCCTCCTCACACAGAGACTTGCCAACGTTATAGCCGGCCGCCGCAAGGAAGGTGTTGGCAATACCACCACCGACAATCAGCTGATCGACTTTGTCTGACAGCGTTTCGAGCACGGTGAGTTTGGTCGACACCTTGGAGCCACCGACAATCGCCACCATGGGTCGCGCCGGGTTGGCCAGGGCTTTTTCGAGATTTTCCAGCTCGGCCGCCAACAATGGGCCCGCGCAGGCAGTGGGTGCAAACTTGGCCACACCATGGGTCGACGCCTGGGCGCGGTGAGCCGTACCGAAGGCGTCCATCACAAAAATATCACAGAGCGCGGCATAGGCTTTTGCCAGCGCCTCCTCGTCTTTTTTCTCACCGGGATTAAAACGCACGTTTTCCAGCAGCACCAACTGGCCGTTTTCCAGCTCGATACCCTCGCGCCATTCAGCCACCACCGGCACTGGCTGACCCAGTGCTTCGCTGAGGTAATCCGCCACTGGCTGCATCGAAAACTGCTGCTCGAACTCGCCTTCAGTGGGGCGTCCAAGGTGAGACATCACGATCACTTTGGCGCCCTGTTCCAGGGCCAGTTTCAGCGTGGGCAGTGCCGCACGCAGGCGGGCATCGGAGCTGACTTTGCCATCCTTGATTGGCACGTTGAGATCTTCGCGGATCAGCAGGCGCTTGCCAGCCAGGTCCAGATCGCGCATTTTCAGTACGTTCATAGTGCTTCCCGTGTTTTCGCTTGTTTATCCTGTCCGTGCGAGAGCCGCACGCCATCGTGTTATGTCAGTGGACGCCGTTCTCAAGGCCGACCACCGCCGCCAAAATCAATGCAACCAGTGGACCACCATGTCGAGCATGCGGTTGGAGTAGCCCCACTCGTTATCGAACCACGTCAGTACGCTGGCCAATTCATCGGCAACACGCGTCTGTCCGGCATCGACAATCCCCGAGCGCGGATCATGGTTAAAATCACAGGAGGCCAAGGGCTCTTCGCTCATTCCCAGTACACTGCGCAGGCGTCCGCGCGCCGCCATTTGCAGCGCCGCATTGATATCTGCCGCACTGACCCGCGACTGCAGCGTCACGCTCATGTCCATCGCCGACACATTGTGGGTGGGAATGCGCACCGCCCGCGCGGCAAAGCGGCCATCCAGCTCAGGCAGGATACGACCGATGCCCGCCGCCAGACCGGTATCGATGGGGATCATCGACATACCCGCCGCCCGCGTCTTGCGCAGATCCGTGTTGTGATAGGCGTCGAGTACGGGCTGGTCATTCATCGCTGAATGAATCGTGGTGATACACCCCGAACGCACACCAAAAGCGCGGTGCAAGACATCAATAACCGGCGCGATACCGTTGGTCGTACAGGAGGCGTTGGAAACGATGCGCTGCTCGCTGTCCAGTGACTCGTGATTCAGACCGTAAACATAGGTGGGAATACTGGCCTCACCTGGATTGGACAGCAGCACATGACGGGCGCCGTTTTCCAGATGCATCTCCAGCTCGCGATGACTCAGGAACTGCCCGCTGCACTCAAGCACCACATCGATATTGTGGCGACTCCAGTCCAGGTCGCGCAGCGAACTGTGGTGGGTAACCACAATTTCATCGCCATTGATATGCAGGCTATCGACGCCCTTTTCCACCGTACCGACAAAGCGCCCGTGGGTGCTGTCATAACGGGTCAGGTGGGCGATGGTGTCCAGGTCAGCAGGCTCGTTAATGGCAACAATGCGCAACTGCTCTCGCAGGAGCGACTCATAGAGCGCCCGCAGTACACAGCGGCCAATACGGCCATAACCATTGATCGCCAGTCGGATCATCAGTCGATGCAGTCTTCAACTGCGGCGACCACCGCCTCAGCGGTAATGCCGAAGAACTTGAACAGCTCACCGGCGGGTGCCGACTCACCAAAGCTGTCCATACCCACAATGCGACCATCGAGGCCAACATACTTGTACCAGTAGTCTTTATGAGCCGCTTCCACAGCGACGCGTGCCAGCACATTGCTGGGCAGCACCGATTCGCGGTAGTAGGCATCCTGCTGTTCAAATACATCGGTGCTGGGCATGGAGACCACACGAACCTTACGACCGGACTGAGCCAGTTGTTCCTGCGCCGCCATCGCCAGTTTCACTTCAGAGCCCGTGGCGATAATAATGGCCTCCGGCTCGCCATCGCAGTCACTCAGCACATAGCCACCGCGGGCAATCGCCGCCACCTGTGCGCTGCTGCGATTCTGGTGGGGCAAGCCCTGACGGGTAAAGATCAATGAAGTCGGGCCATCGGCACGCTCAATCGCCGCACGCCAGGCAACGGCAGATTCCACCATATCGCAGGGGCGCCACAGTGACATATTCGGGGTGCCGCGCAGCGAAGCAATTTGCTCGATAGGCTGGTGAGTCGGGCCGTCTTCGCCCAGACCGATAGAATCGTGGGTGTACACAAAAATGCTGCGCTGCTTCATCAGCGCCGCCATGCGCACCGCGTTGCGGGCGTATTCCATAAACACTAAGAAGGTGGCGCCGTAGTTGATAAAGCCGCCGTGCAGTGCGATGCCGTTCATCATCGCCGACATACCGAATTCGCGCACCCCATAATGCAGGTAGTTGCCGCTGGCATCCTCGGCCGTTATCGCCTTGGAGCCTTTCCACCAGGTCAGGTTGGAACCGGCCAAGTCAGCAGAGCCGCCCAGCAGCTCCGGCAGCATCTCACCAAAGGCATCCAGGCAGAGTTGCGAGGCCTTGCGGGTTGCGACTTCCTTGCCTTCGTCCTGACACTGATAGATAAACGCTTCGGCCTGACGGGAAAAATCGGCAGGCAGTTCGCCACCAACGCGACGTTTGAATTCGGCAGCCAGCTCCGGGTGCGCCGCGGCGTAGGCCTCAAACTGTTCGTTCCAGGCCTGCTCGGCGCCCGCGCCACTGTCGCGGGCGCTCCACTCCGCGTAGATATCGTCGGGAATTTCAAAGCTGCCGTAGTTCCAGCCCAGCGCTTCGCGCGTCAGGGCGATTTCCTCGTCGCCCAGCGGCGCGCCGTGACACTCTTCTTTACCGGCTTTGTTGGGCGAGCCCATGCCGATCACGGTCTTGCAGCAGATCAGCGTCGGCTTGCCCGTCTCGGCGCGCGCCGCTTCGATGGCTGCAGTAATGGCATCGCTGTCGTGGCCATCAACCGCCGGAATCACCTGCCAGCCGTAGGCCTCGAAACGTTTCGGGGTGTCGTCGCTAAACCAGCCTTCCACTTCGCCATCGATGGAAATGCCGTTGTCATCGTAGAAAGCAATCAGCTTGCCCAGACCCAAGGTCCCCGCCAGCGAGCAGACTTCGTGGGAGATGCCTTCCATCATGCAGCCGTCGCCGAGGAAGGTGTAGGTGTAGTGATCGACCACGTCGTGGCCGTCGCGGTTAAACTGGGCCGCCAGAATTTTTTCGGCCGTTGCCATGCCCACGGCGTTGGCAATGCCCTGCCCCAATGGGCCAGTGGTGGTTTCTACACCGGGTGCATAGCCGTATTCGGGGTGGCCGGGAGTTTTGCTGTGCAGCTGGCGAAAGTTTTGCAGATCGTCGATCGTCAGCTCATAACCGCTGAGGTGCAGCAGCGAGTAAATCAGCATGGAGCCGTGACCATTCGACAGCACAAAGCGGTCGCGGTTGGCCCAGTTCGGGTTGGCCGGATTGTGCTGGAGATAGTCCCGCCACAGCACTTCTGCAATGTCCGCCATTCCCATTGGCGCACCGGGGTGACCGGAATTGGCTTTCTGGACGGCGTCCATGCTCAGGGCACGGATAGCGTTGGCAAGGTCGCGGCGAGAGGGCATCGGGAGCTCCTGATACTGTGGTGGCGGCAAAGAGGGCGCTATTTTCCCTTACCCCGGGCCATACAGCAAACCTCTGGAATGTAAAAATGGCCGTGCGGGGCAACAAATCTGCGGATTTGCACACCGACGGCCATCTGCGGAACGCGTTTGGCGGCAATTCGCCGCCGCCCGCTTATTTGAGCTTCTTGTACTTCATACGCTTAGGCGCCGCATTGTTGCCTTTGCGGGCCACGAAGTCTTCGTGATACTCGGTGTAGTTACCCTCGAAGAACACCACCTCGCTGTCGCCCTCATAGGCGAGAATATGCGTGGCGATGCGGTCGAGGAACCAGCGATCGTGCGAGATCACCAGCGCGCAACCCGGGAAGTCCAGCAGCGCATCTTCCAGGGCACGCAGGGTTTCCACATCGAGGTCGTTGGAGGGTTCGTCGAGCAGCAAGACGTTGCCGCCTTCCTTCAAGGTGCAGGCCAGCTGCAGGCGACCACGTTCACCACCCGACAGTTCGCCAACGCGTTTCTGCTGATCGCTGCCTTTAAAATTGAAGCGACCGATGTAGGCCCGCGACGGGATTTCATAGCCGCCGATACGCAGCATATCCAGGCCGTCAGACACCGCTTCCCAGACGGTTTTATTATCGTCCAGGGCATCGCGCATCTGCTCTACTGACACCAGCTTGACGGTTTCACCCAGCTCGACGCTGCCGCTGTCGGGCTGCTCCTTGCCGCTGATCATGCGGAACAAGGTCGATTTACCCGCGCCATTACCACCCACAATGCCGACAATCGCCCCCTTGGGGATACTGAAGCTCAGGTCGTTGATCAGCATGCGGTCGCCGTAACCTTTGCTGACATTGTTCAGCTCGATCACCTTGTCGCCCAGACGGGGGCCAGGCGGAATGTAAATCTCGTTGGTTTCGCTGCGGCTCTGAAATTCCTGCGACTGCATTTCTTCAAAGCGGGCCAGACGCGCCTTGCTCTTGCTCTGGCGGCCCTTGGCATTGCTGCGCACCCACTCCAGCTCGGTGGCAATGGCACGTTTGCGCGAGGCTTCGGACTTGGCCTCCTGAGCCAAGCGCTGCTCTTTGGCTTCCAGCCAGTCGGAGTAGTTGCCCTCGTAGGGAATACCGCGACCGCGATCCAGCTCCAGAATCCAGTTGGCGGCGTTATCGAGGAAGTAACGGTCGTGGGTAATCGCTACCACGGTACCGGGAAAATCGCAGAGGAAACGTTCCAGCCAGGCGACTGATTCGGCGTCCAGGTGGTTGGTAGGCTCGTCGAGCAGCAGCATGTCCGGGCTGGACAGCAGCAGGCGACACAGCGCCACGCGGCGGCGCTCACCGCCCGACAGCGTAGAGACGTCGGCGTCCCAGGGCGGCAAACGCAGGGCATCGGCGGCCACTTCCAGTTTGTGGTCGAGGTTGTGGGCGTCGGTGGCCTGAATAATATCTTCCAGCTC
>CEWF01005791.1_pt1 | contig 104434 bp, 106 predicted proteins | sample 531331 | NCBI WGS metagenome assembly CEWF01 (sample SAMEA2622676, study PRJEB7988) | marine metagenome | biome: marine biome (ENVO:00000447); feature: mesopelagic zone (ENVO:00000213); material: "saline water (ENVO:00002010), including plankton (ENVO:xxxxxxxx)" | depth 600 m | reverse complement strand
TCTACTCTTATAATGAGAAGTCAGGAAAGTATAACCCTATGTACAATTTAGATAGTGTCGAAAATTGGTTATCTACTAACGGTTATCTCTAAGAATTAGAGAGGCAAGGATGCCTTTCTATTTTATTAAAATCGACATCCCTACGTTTTAAAAATAAAACTATCGTCATAAGCTTCATCATCAACTGCATCCTCAATCCAACTAGGTGTTACAATCCTCTTAGGCTGCTCTTGAGGTGCTTCTTGAGGAGCTTTTTGAGGAGCTTTTTGAGGCTTTTTATTCACACGCGACTTTGACTTAATCTTATTAATCAGTGATGCAGCATTGTGACCAATATCGCTGTCATTTTCATAAAGAGCTTCTGTCTGATCATAATCAAGTTCAGACATATTAGGAGGGCTGATTTTGTCCAGTGAATTTTCAATAACCTTACCTTTGAATCGCAACAGCATTTCAAGTGGCTGACAATGAACAAACTGACCGTTGACGAAGCGCGTATCACAATGCGTAATTGTCAGTCTTTTTTTATGCCTTGTCGTGATTACATAAAGGTTTCGTTCTTCTTCAGCTAATGTATCGTCGTTTGGTTCATCCCTAAAAAACATCTCTTGCTCTGCACCAGCAAAGAAAACATGCTTAAATTCCAGACCTTTTGAGGCATGGCCAGTCATTAACTTTATTGAACCTTCTTTATTGTTTTTAGTGTTGTCTGCAAGAAGCATTATTTCATCAACAGCATCTTTAAAATCGACACCTGATTCAATTGTCTTTGAGAAAATCTCAGTAAGTTTCACGACCCGCTCAGTTCTCTCATTTAGCTTTTCAACAACAATGTTCTCAATTTCTTCCTCAGATGCTTCAGGATGCTTTTTGATTGCCGCTTTTCTTGCATCATTATTGAAAGAGTGAAGTACATGTTCTGTAAAGAAACGCTTCAGCCTTTCACCAAATAAAGGCGCTGTGTCTTTAGCGAATAAAGCGTTCTGCTTACGAATGTGATCCTGAAATGCTGGGTCATAGTTAAGGCGATGACGGTATTCATTTATTGGCAAATTTTTGGAGAAAGCTAACTCCTGCTCAGAAAGTGAAGGGATAAAATTTGAAATGTCGGCCAATTCATTTATAAGTGCATTCGCTTTATGGGAACGAGCGCCACCAGATTTCGCAAAACTACGTAACGCTTCCATTTGTGAACATTGACCTTGGGATGCCTTTTTTGCAAGTGTGGCCTTCGTAATTCCAATAGGCATTTCACTCATTATGTTGTGTAAGGCAAACCTATCATTTTCATTAACAAATAATCGTAAGACTGAAATGCCAATTTTCACTTCTTTCGTGTTGTAGAAATCTACATCACCGACAACATCGTATTGGACCCGGTTATTTTCTAAAAGTGACTTTATCGGTCTGTTAACTGCTTTGGCGCGGTAAATGATGGCTATATCGTTAGGCTCAACACCTTCCTTAAGAAGCGTTGAGACTTCTTTCACTATATGCTCAGCTTCTTCTTCATCACTTTTAAAGTGAAGAATCTGTGGTGCGGGTTCATCGTCATTCGACATAGGTAATAGGTGGCCATCAGTAAGCTGTTCAGCCATAGTTTCACCAAACTGATTAATGGCATCTATTGATGCAGCAGCAGTTCGATAATTCCTATTCATGGATTTGATTTCAGCGTCAAAATAATCGACGAATTTTTTCATTGAAGTGCTGTCTGCCCCTCTGAAACCATATATTGCTTGACGCATATCACCTACTACAGTTGCACTTTTTTTGTTTTGGTTATCAATAATGGTTTTTACGATATCAAATTGAACTGGGGCAGTGTCTTGATACTCATCAACTTGTAGATGCTGAATCATTCTCCCTAACTTGGCAGCGACTTCTTTATGATGTGATAAAAGCTTCGATGCATTGACGAGCAAGTCATCAAAATCCATTGCATTATTTTTTATACATAACGATTCATATGACGACCACCATTCAACAGCCAATAAAAGCCTAGCTTGATAGTTCTTTGCAAATGCATCTTTTATCGTGCTATCCGATAAGCCATTACCGGGCGTATGTTCACTGATAAACTCGTAAACCTGATTGATATTTGAGATGTGAGATACGACGTCTTTCCAGTCATTACCCTTAGCTTTTTGTTGCGTCATCACATTTTGAAGGAAGTCTTCATCAACATTTGCGAACTCAAGCTGATTAAGTTCGCTTTCGCTTAGAGATTGCTTGGCTTCTCGTATGAGTGTCTTACTATCAGACTTATCTATGATGTTAAATCCAGGCTGGTAACCTTTATTAGCTAAATAATCAGCCTTTATATTGGGTCGTAGAATTTTCTTTATAGCAAGCTGGTGGAACGTACCAACAAATACCCGCCATGCATCTTCATCTATATGTTTTACTAGTCGCTCCTGCATTTCGTTGGCAGCTTTATTGGTAAACGTGATCATGGCAATGCTTTGAGGTTCCATTCCTGATAAAACCTTTAAAGCGGCGCATGCAACTTGCGCTGTCGTTTTACCTGTTCCTGGCCCAGCTACAACGGCAACGATACCACCTTTATGTAGAGCTGTATCACGTTGCTCAGGATTGAGTGGACCAATAATTTCTGTCTTCGTAGATGCCATAATACTATGCATATATGTGTGTATTTGGGCATAATTATAGAGTAATTAGTAAAAAAATGATACTGCATAATAGGATTTACATGTTAACATTAAAGTTATGCATATAGATTAACTCAAATGCAAGAGGTAAGCATGATAGACAAACAACACGCCGAGAAAATATCTGAATGGTTTGGCTATGCTGAAAAATTCATGAGCCGGGATATAGTGATACATGCCAAGGTAAATGAACCGCACATAAATGTTGGCTATTCGCAAAATAAAGACTCACCAAAACCGCTTCCAGTTAACAGAGTGGTCGGGTCAACTGTCTTTTTTGACAACATACCCCAGTCTGAGTTTTACCCTTACAAAGGTTTAGTCGAAAGAGCGAATAATGAGCCTATGCTAAAAAATAAGGCAATGCTCGGTGGTAACATCTACGATGAAACGCTGACCAGTCAACTAGGTGGTAGAGGTATAAGGGTGGGTGGGGTAAACCAGAATGATTACCTGATCACACTAACTTTTCATTTGATCCCAACTGATGATGAATACTTGAATCTGTTTCAATCAAGGCAGACTATGGCTGGTGGTGTAGAAGAAGCCATCATCAACTACTGGAATGAACGTTACGGCGAAATGACTGAATCAGAACTTGATCATAGGATTAAAGAATTACTAGCAAAGAATGATGCTGTTGTTGATCGGGTAGGGTTGAAAGCAAAATACCACGAGTTAATGAAAAAGACTTTTAAGTGATGCACATGTGATATAATATATGTAGCAATGTTTGATCTTCAGCAGTAGGTTCATGGAAAATAACTTTTTCAACCGTCTTGAGAATTGTCATAAAAGGCTTATCAAGATAAGGGATGGTATCAAGTCTATTCCCGATAAAAGTGAAGAGACAATCAGCATGTTATCGATTGCTGAGCGCATCATTCTTATTAGCGCTGAAATACTGAAAGATATGCATGAAAAAAACCGCTGGGACATGAATGACAGAACAGGTTTTAAGCGTTTCTTATTGGAATGCGAAAACTTCATTAAACTCAATATAGAATTACTTTTACCGAGGCATTTATGAATATCACACCAGAAAACCTGAAGATTGCTGAAGGCATTTTCTCTTCAATTTCAGAATGCATCAAAGGTACTTCATTGGAACACTTGCTTTACAAAGAAATTGAGATTGGCGAAGTAAAGGCTAATACTTTAGCAGATATTGAAGAAAATAGCGTTGAAGGCCCCGATTTCAGTGACGAATTTAAAATGCATTAAAACTAATGGGTTATAAAAAACACTCCTTTCGGGGTGTTTTTTTTGGTCTGAAGGAAATTTTTGCTAAAAAAATACTATTCAGCGTTCACCTAGAGGGAAGGGTAGAGCAAAGGATGTTCAATTCTATTGCCAATCTGCTAGAGCAAGCTTTGACGGAAAAACAACCTATTAACCCTGATAAGCGTAAAGGTCAAAAAGTAGAAGTAAAAATATCTTGAATAGGGGGTCTAAATGGCATCCTCTTAAGTATATCAAGATGCATTGGCTGCGGTCTTAGCTGTAGAGGCATCAAGTTCTGCTGTATACTCTGGCTTAGAAACAGAAGTGCTATTCGAACCGGGCGAGTTGGACGATATCAAAGTTTACTCCAAGGGTGGTGAAGTTATAGCTGAAAATGACACGCGACTGTTTCTGTCTGTCAGTGCAATGAGCCAAAATAGGAAAGAGCTTGGGGCAGGCCTTGCTGAGTCAGTATTTGACCACAGGTTTGTCAGTCCTCAATTTGGTTTATTTAATAATGCAAGTGTTAGCCCCCTCTACAATGGTCTTCAGACCTCAACTGTGAGAATGATTACAGGTGGCACTGATGTTGAGGAGGGGCTTTACGCCCCCCTTTTAAAGTGGGAGATTTGTATGATTGACTTCATTGATAAGAAAAAAAGACAGGCGCACAACGGAGAGGTTTTCAGTGTAGAGCTTTTCATTTTTATATTTCTTGCTGGAGGGTGCTTTGCGGTACCTGCTATGTTTTCAGCTTTAATGTATGAGTTAGGGATAATTGAGTCTTGGACAACAGCGGGGAATGGTCCAAGCTTCGGCCTGTGGTATTTACCGATGCTCATTTATGTTGAATATCTGGGTATCCTCTTTCTGACAAAGATAAAAACAAAAAAAGTGATATATTGTTATGACGAAAATGGAACTCCAAATCTAATTGGGATTATAAAATACCCACTTTTAACAGCTCATTTACTGGCAATGCTCCTTATTCCATTCATTTTTCATTTGTAAGCAAACTTTTTATCTGGTGAGCTAAATCGTATGCAGTGGGGCATGAAATTACAACTTCACTCAAGTACCCTTTAATCATTTTCATATTTTCGTGGTAGCCATTTCAATAGCGATAAGCCCTTATTTGAAAGTTCTCAATATCGCATCACTGACCCAGAGAAGCTAAAGAATCTTCAGGCGTTTCTAAAGAAGTATGTTGAAGGCTTAGGCGAAGGCTCTAAAGTCTACGTAGTTGAGCATACAGACAGTTCGGGTTCCTCTGCCTATAACCAACAGCTATCTGAAAATCGTGCTTCCTATATCGCTTTTCTTTTGTCTGAAGCGGGAATGGATGAAAGCAATATTTATTATGAGGGTGTTGGTGAGTCACAACCGGTTGCGTCAAATGCGACGAGAGAAGGCCGCGCCAAAAACCGTCGATTCGAATTAGTTGATGTCATCCATAAGGAAGTGCCAGATGAAGACGAGCAACTAAATACCGCACCTCAAGATGCGTTAAAGCGCCAGTTCAAAAGTGATAAGGTCAGTGTTGCGACGTCAAAAGAAGACGAGAAGAGTTAAGCGCTAAGTATCTGATTTCACGCATGATAACAGGATTTATCATGCGTGGCTGGTTCTCAGGCAGATATCAAAAAATACTTTATTAACGAACATCATCTCATTACCACTCGTTATATTCCCCGGTGTTTTCTCACTCAACGAAATCAGCTTTAATTTCTTAATTTTCTGAAGAATATTTATTGGTATATCTTCCAGTAAGACATTTTTTTCTCTTTTATTGGAAGAAAACATCAGACAAAGTGAAGCCCCATTAACCTTATATAAGAAAGTGTCATACAGAGATGGCTGAAGACATGATACAGGCAAATTTATCTTTATGCCGTTATTAGAAAGCTGAATAATATCGAAGTCTTGAACGGCGAACGTCTTTTCTTTCATCTCTTTTTTCTCGCGATTTGTATTGCACATAGTATAATAAATATGTATAGGCTTATAAAGGATAAAATATGAATCGTTTCTTAAAAAACGCTGCTATCGTAGCACTACTAGCAACACCTTCTGGTCCAGCATTTTCCCAAGAGTTAGAGTCTATGGAAAACGCAACTGAAACGCATGTATTGTTCAGTAAAGGTGACGTTTTAAGCGCTCAAAATAACGCGTCTTCGAACAATAATTATGTTGAACCACTTTTTGTTGACGCCCAAACAAATGATTACATTAATGCTACTGATCTATATGACGCACCCAGAAATATTGTAGGTGTCTATAATGAAGAAATTGGCTACCCGAAGAATATTTCAATTGAGATTACAAACGATATTAAAGCCCAATCACAACGGATGCTTGAGATAACTCCTGACGACACGTTAACAGCTGATGACGTTAAGTTATTTATGGTACTAAGGGAAATATCAAAAGAATTCAGTCTTACTTATCCAACATCTAAAGAAATACTAAATAGCGCTGAAAACTATGTTAACTTGGATAATCGGGATAAAGCGTTCATCTATCAAAACGAAACAGAAGTTAATTGCACAGCACTTGTTCTTTTTTCGCGACACGCGCTTTCAAAAGATAGCGAGAAAGGTCTGCTTAAGCTAAATGCAATTTCAAAGGTATTAGGTTCTGAAAAGCAGCACTTAAAAAGCTCTCAGGAAGCGATGAACGACACAATAATCAATTTGGTTATCAACCACAACAGCAGCGCTGACAAGAGTCAACAGAAGCTTTCTAGAAACGTTAGAGATTTAACACGAGCTATTGCTTTCGAATATAAAGATGAACAAAAGGAATACTATGCGCTTTTGAACAACGGCGAAATGCAAGATTCTGACGAAATGTTTGCAAAACTGAATTTTTAGCCATAATATGAAGATGCCGATAATTAAAGTTATCGGCATTTTTTAATCTAACATACCCTCTCATGATGATTACTAAAAACGAATTTATTCGCTTAATTGATTTCCTCAAATATCATAACAAGTGCAACACTTACTATGACAAAAATACCGGACTGATTCATTTAGGCTATCAAACCAAAGTGCCGCGTTTGCAAATCGTAGATGAAAAAGTTGTCTATTATGCAGATCATCGCGATATCGTCATGCTCGACAATAGCCATGGTCTTGAAAGGATTTCAGTTAGACACCCGACAAGAGTTAATGTGTTTAGCATCCATCGATATCAAAGCCCAAGAAAAAGCTTACCGTTTCCGGTTGACGAATACACACCATTTGATGAGAGTCTTCAGGGTATTGATTATCGATACAATCTTGAATGCAACTGGTCTTTGTTTGAGATGGTACAGCAACTTGCAACTACGTCTTTACTAAAGATCCTTGATGATGAAATTCTTTGTGAACAGCAGAAAGAAAAAATTAAGATGGCTTTATCATCATCAGATATTCTTCATCCTTGTATAAAAACGAGCAAGCTACTTGAACATACTTTACCTACTCTGAAATCAAAGATAATAAGTGAGATATCTCAAAACCTTAATTGCAACAGATATATAGACTCAAATGGCAATATACTTGGTCTCTCTACTGAATCTAATGAACACTTTATTGGACCGATTGCGGTTATAGTTGAAACGGATAATGAGCAAACAAGCATAGCTGAATCCTGCCAAATCCTGGGCCGGGATATAAGCCTGCTTAATCTTAGTCATTGGTTTACATACCTATCAAAAAGTATTCCGAAGAGTTTGATTGCGTCAGAATTTGGATTGGGCATAGTGTATGGTGCTTTAAAACAAGCAGGATTGCATGGTGAACACTGTTATGTCACAAATGACGCTACTGCAATATCAGTTCTAAAAAGCGAATTCAAATGATCCCGTTATTCGACAATATTGAGTTTATCGAAGAACCTAACCCGCAAATTATACAATTAATAAGAGAAATAACTTCTTTAGTTGGTGATGCAACGTTAGTTTATGAGCATGCCATTAATTTTCTTCTTGAATACAGCGGTACACCGTCAACATTTAAAAGTTACAGAGCGGAAATAGAAAAGTTTCTGTATTGGTGCTGGCGAGTAGAGCGTTTATCAATAACAGAAATAGACAAAACTAATTTAAGAAAGTACTTAGACTTCCTTAAGTCACCGGGCCGCGAACACGTAGGACGTCCAACAAACACCAGGTTTACCACGAATAAGCAAACAGGGTTAAGAGTTCCTAATGAAAAATGGCGCCCATATGTACAAACAAAAGATATCTATACTTTTACCAAGAAGTCACTACAAGTGACCCTATCAGCGCTATCTCGCTTCTTTGATCATCTTATCGATGAAGATTATTGCGAACGAAACCCCGCAGCAATTCTAAAAAGGAAAAATGAGTTCAAAGTTATACGTCAAAATGACGATGAAGATATTGATTATTTGACCCATGAACAATGGAAACAGCTACTAACGTTTATTGATAAAGATAAGTCAATCGAAGGCATAAGAAACCGATTCATGGTTATACTTATGTATTCGGCTTATCCACGCATCTCTGAGATATCTCAGAGGCCTGCGCACTTACCGCTAATGACAGACATCTGTACCTTGCCACAGCATAATGCATTTGTGTTTAAAGTTCCGATTTCTAAAGGACATAAAGGAAGAAACATAACCCTTTCTGACCAAGTAAAAGAAGAATTTAAACTATATAGAACCGCGTTAGGTTTAAGCCCCCTACCCCAAAAAAATGAATATACACCTCTATTCCCAAGAATAAGTAAGGGAAAACCTTCATTTACTGGGTTAGGAATACGAAGAATTAGGGAAATAATTGATGCGTTATTTGAAGCTCTTTCAGAAGAATGTTATGAATTAGGAAGAGAAAACGATGGAGATACATTTAAAAATGCTACCCCACATTGGTTGAGGCATACCGGCATATCACATGATATAAACATACACGGGCGCTCTCTTACGGATGTTAGAGATGATGCGGGACACGATAGCGTTGAAACGACATCTAAGTACATTCATAGTAGTATTAGAGAAAGATATGAATCAGTAAAAAATAAGCAGCTATAAAAGGAAACGCCCCTGCAAAGGGGCGCAGAAGTGCAGCATGTAAACACTTCAAAACTAAAAAATAACATGTGATTACATTGTGCATCCTGTACTTATCCCTGCCTCACAGTCTTTTATCCATTGTCCGACATCAATTCCTTCTACAGTAAGACGCGTGTTGACCGTAACATCATCTGCTGTAATAAATTGTGCACTTAGAGTCGTGGTGCTAATTTCACTGGCTGATAGTTCTGCGTTGGTGGCCCATATCTTAGTATCTGTGTTATAGGTAAGCGCTTCGAACTTATCAGAGAAAGCTGTTAAGGTTAATGTGTTATTAACGTCACTATCAATATTTAAGTACTCTGTATCTCCAATACCGTCAGCGTCACTGTCAAATAAAGCAGAAATCGCACCATTAATTTCAACCCCATTATTGGTCGTAGTAATTCTCGGCAGTGACTCATAAAGCATTTGTGAATAGCTTTCACCAGTACTAGCGTCAAATTTACCAAGGAATACAATCTCAGTATTACCGGCAAGTGGACCTGTTCTCAGAACAATATCTTCACCTGAAGATAGATTTATAAGGTTAGCTTTAGATTCCTGCGAACCAAAGCCACCAAGATGTATATCTCTAGATTTAAGTACAAAGTTCACATCAGACAAACTCATGCCTGATGAATTTCCCGTTTTTGTTGCGGTAAGCTGAATTACTGATGCACTTGCATGAAGGTTTTCTACGGTACTTATGTTTAGATTTCTATTGTTATTTGAAGTGAAAATTGTGTCATTACCGTTTACTTGAATTTTCATTCCATTGACAAAATTAAGTCCTGCATTGCTGGGTGTAACACCATCTTCTTCGAGTCCATCGAAGGTATACATGCCTCGAAGTATTCCGTCATCAGATTTCGATACTAGACCAGTCGTATCGATATAAGTACCGATATTTTTCGCAGTAATAACGTCAGCACCGTTGTAGGTAAAGGCAGTTTCAGAAAGGTCGAAATATTCAGTTTCCCCAACACCATCAGCATCTAAATCGGCAAAAGCCTTGATCCCGCCATCTAGTCTAATACCTTCATTTATAGTAGTAAGCTTAGACGTGCCTTCATAAAGTAATTGTGCATAATTTTCATTAGTTATGCTGTCATACTTACCTAAAAATACAATTTCACTACTTGAACTATTTTGACCTGTCCGAATCACAACTTGATCTTTAGATGAAATATTAACTATTTCGGCTGAAGGGTCACTATCGCGATATCCACCTACATTTATTTCTGTAGATGACAACAAAATTGAAGATTTACTAACAACCAGTCGAGAAGAATCACCTCCCCTTGTGGCGTACAGGTCTATAGCATTGCCACCAGTGATATTAACGCGATCTGGGGAGTCTATAAAGAAACTTGTTCCTGCGCTATTTGCACTAATGGTGCTCTTATCTTGGAAGTTAATTGAAGCGCCGTTATTGAATGCCAATTCTGCTCCACTCGGTGTAACCCCATCATCCTCAAGACCATCAATGGTGTATAGGCCACGTAAGGTGCCATCTTGGGATTTAGAAACGGCGTCTGTAACACCACCAGTGTAGGTCGCGATGTTTGCTGAAGTAATAACGTCCGCACCATTATAGGTAAAGGCGGTTTCATCAACGCTTAAATATTGGGTATCTGCTATGCCATCAGCGTTCGAATCATAAGCGGCCACAAAATTCCCAAAGATGTCGATTCCATCAGAATTAGTGTTAAGCCTAGTTTCGGAATCATATTTAAGAGAAACGTATGCGTTTTTGTTAAGGTCATTCTTACCTTCTAAAAATAATCCAGGTTGAAGGGCAGAAGAATTACCAATTGCAAAAGCTATATTATTTCTAGCTCCGACAAAAACTTTACCAGACGCACCACCGAATGATTCGACTCTCTCATCGGCTACACCGATATATACGTCACCCCCGTTGATACTTCTAAGTCTAGCGTAACCATCTAAGATCAATTCCGCTGTACCAGTCTCGCTTTTTCCAGAAATTATCACATCGGTATTAGGGCCAGTTGGTTGATACCTAAGACCGACACCGTTCTTTCCTTGCCCAGATTTATTGACAACAAAGTAAGGTGTATTGCCATCAACTACACTGATATCGCCGGTTATGGTAGCTCCGTTTAAAAAACTAAGACCCGCTCCACTCGGTGTAACCCCATCATCCTCAAGGCCATCAATGGTATATAGACCACGTAACGTCCCATCTTTAGATTTCGACACGGCATCGGTAACCCCGCCAGTGTAAGTCGTGATATTTGCTGCAGTAATTACATCAGCTCCGTTGTAAGTAAAAGCGCTTTCAGAAAGGCTGAAGTATTCTGTATCCGCTATGTTATCTCCGTCAGAGTCGTATACAGCATTAAGTGCAGATTTTAATGACAGACCATTTTGTTCAGTTTTGAGTTGAGCTACACCGTCATACATCAATTCTACGGAGCCCTTGCCATCAACGAAATTCGCTTCAAGTGCCGTACTTTTAGCTCTAGTGTTATTCCCGCGGATCGCTACAACATCTTGAGCAAACAGGTTAAGTATTGGTGTGGCGTCTTGGTTAGTGTCTTTTTTCAATCCAATATTTAGCGCTTCACTACCATAAAGATAAACTTTACCGTACTCTAAGTACGATTCAGAATAAAACCCACCGTTTTTCACAATAGACTTATTGAAACGAGAAGCATGTATATTAACGTCTTGACCTATAATTTTACTACCATCTCGCAAGTTTAGATTAACGTTATTTGTAAGTGTTAATGCAGCCCCGCTAGGTGTAACTCCGTCATCCTCAAGTCCATCAATCGTATAAAGACCTCTTAATGTTCCATCTTGCGATTTAGATACGGCGTCAGTCACACCACCAGTGTAAGTACTTATGTTCTCCGCTGTGATAACGTCAGCACCGTTGTAGGTGAAGGAAGTATCAGAAATGCTTAAATATTCCGTATCGGCTATACCATCAGCATCAGAATCAAAAGAAGAAGTAATAGAACCAAATAAATCTAAACCGCTATTTGTTGTGGAGAGTCTTTTGCTATTTCCATACAACAATGAGATCTGGGCATTACCGTTATCCTTTGCAGCAAATATGAAATCATTGTTACCACTCACATTGAAACCTGGGTGATCATCTGAGAAACCCATATAAAGTGAGCCTGATTGTCTTATAGCTGTATAGCCTCTACGTGAAGCAATGCCAGCATAGAAAGAAGTACCACTATCATATCTTAAATCAAAGGTACCGCCATCGACTTGCAGAGCACCTGACCAAATAGCACCGTCTGCACGATATTCTTTACCAATAAGTTCAATATTACTTGTTTTACGTGCTTCGTACTTGAAAGTACCAGCATCTAGAGTCAGTATTTGACCTACTTCTGAATCAGCTTTAATACCATTCGAAGTCGAACGTATCGTGACAAATTTACCTGAATTAATATCCTTAAATTGCAAAAAGGCCCCATCATTAAAACGGAACCCTGCATTCGTGTTTGCACCATTTTCGTCTTTACCAGCGACAATATAATCTGCTGTCAACGTACCATCTTGTGTTTTCGACACGGCATCAGCTGATGATGCCGCATAGGTCATGAAATTAGAGGCGGTCAGAACATCATCACCTTTGTAGGTAAAAGCAGACTCAGAAACATTGAAATATTGTGTACCACCGCTTAGCGCAGTTACAGCCCCAGTGATTTTCACTCCTCCATTTAATGTTTGTAGCCTATCTTCAGAACCGTACATTAATTTTACAAAGGCTCGGCTATTACCATCGGTTGTAGCTCTAAGTGCATAGTCGGGCTTTTGAAGTGTGCTATTTCCGACAATCACATTTACATAGCCATCGTCTTGCGCAACTAAATTGGTGGAAATTGAAGCTCCACCGTTAGCATTGACACGGCTGTCGTCAGCACCAATCCATGTTTGTTGGCCACCTGCTTTCAAAATGGCATTTTTGGCTAGGTAAAGCTTTGATTTAGTATTAAAATGATTCGCTTTAAGGTCTATGACAGATGTTTGATAATTGGGCTTAAAAACCAATCCAGTTTCATATGCACCATCACCTACAGTCAAAAGAGAGGCGCTACCTCGACCTATCGACAGGCCTCTATCAGTAGGTGCAACCCAAGATTTAATTTCCCCACTTTCTTGAAAGTTTAACCGAGAATCATCCCCAATCGTCAGACCTGAATTGGCACCTTGAATGGTATAAAGACCATTCATAATTGCCCCTTCGCTTTTTAGAACAGCGTCTTCGCCTGGTGAATATGCATCAATGTTATCTGACGTTATAACTTGCGAGCCGTTATATCTCAGTCCCGAAGTAGTCATTTCTAGCGTGTTAGCACCTGAGTTAACAACTAAATCACCATTTATGGTGGCGGTATTTGCAGTCACAGAACCAACATTATTGACATCGTTGCCATTCATATTGATATCGGCTTCCATTCGATTAAGGTCGGGATTGGCCGGGTCATCAAACCTAGAAAGAGAAACGTCCCTAGCAATCGCGCTCATCGGCAATCCGAATTCAAGCCTAACCGTATTACCATTAAAGGTACCATTTACACCGGAAGCCACATAGCTAGCTAGTTCAGGAGAAGGTAAATCTAACGTTAATGCATAGCTATCTACATTATTGGCCCCGTTAATAACCGTGCCAAATGTTGTAGTAAAAGTGCCGAAATAGAATGAATCGGCAATAAGGTCGTTTATGACCGCTGGATATGATTCATTTTGAGCCCAGTATGCCATTGCAGACAGACGAATATCACTCAATTTCATCACGACCAAATCTGCTTCTTCATACTTGTCAGTATAAGTATCAAGAAGCGAATTTGAAATCTTAACTTCAATGTCATCTGCATAGGAAGTTGAAGTAATGCACAAAGATGCGACTATGGATGATGCAACAAGACTACGTTTGAACATTTTCATACATTACTCCAACAATTCTTTTATTATTCTGATTTTTCTGTTTTGGTGGTTTCAGTTAGACGACAGTTAGGAACCGCCAAGATACGACGGTTGAATGCCGTGTTATCAAGTGGCTCAATATCATTAAAAGTAAAGATCCAACGACCAAGCTTTTCATCTTTTAATACTGATGGCTCATCTTCCCAGGTCTCACCATCAATCGTTGCCTTGGCATACGCGATGTATGGTTCAGCACCTTCAACACATTCAGGAAAAGCAACGGATTCATGGTTCATCACTAGCGTCGGATTCATTGGAAACTGCTCTAACAAAGGCGCAGCGGGTGAAGCGAATGAAATTTTCCATTTGTCAAAAAGTGTAATTTCTTTATCGCCAGTACGGTTGACCATAGTTAAAGGACTGCCATAAGCCGCCATCGTTTTGAAGAAATACTGTTCACGCGAGTCAATAGCCACTTCAAGTTCAACGTCTTCGAGGTACTGTTTGGCGTCACTGAGTGATACACCACGAAGCAGCAAAGTACTCGCAATTGACATCACACGTGGGTCAGTTGGATAGATTTCACGGTTTTCTAATGCTTTTTCGGCATTCTTATCTAGCGCTATCGGGCTTAGAGCGGTCATAGTGCTTCTTGCTTCCGTATAAATGTCGTCTGTCTTAGCGTCCAATTCGGCGATAAGATAGACACTGTAGAGGGCTACCATGAAGGACCCAATCGAAAACAAGGTACTTCGCGTTGAGCTATCGAGCGCTTTTTTAATACCCTTATTAAGAACATTTAAATCTTCTGCAGTTGCCGATTGCGAAGATTCTGAGTGTACTTGAGGTGATTGTGGCATTGCATCATTCATCTCTGATGATACTGTCTGCCCAGACACGTCATTGTTGTCATTACTTGACGCATTTACGTCCTTTTCTTTATCTCGATTTTCAACTTTATCGGTCATAATTGATTCCAACATGGTTTAACAGTTACTAACACGGTTAATGTCATTAGATTGAGAGACTAGACTAACCCGTGAGTTTTGGAAAATAGTCAAAGGTGAGCGCTTTGTAAGCACATTGCCGTTCAAAACTGCACCTTGAGCGATGGCTAAATTCGTATATTTAGTGTCACTAGAAGGTATGAAAACACTAACCACAAGAAAGGCGTTAATACCCGCCTGAATGATTTCTAACGAGTAGTCATTGATATTTAATGTTCTTCGCAAGTTTGGGAAGTAAACACCAACGACATCGTTATTGGGAATAACACCGGTTGCACATGTTTGTTGATAATGAATGGCAAGCGCACTTTGCAGGAAAGAAATATCATCGGCCAACAATGCCGATTGAACACGTATATTCGTTTCTCTTTCTTTATTTAACGCAAAAAAAGCCGCAATCAAGATGACTGACAAAGCGAAAAGCGCAGTAGACATTGTGAGACTACCGCGCTGCTTGTTGACATTCATCATCCTCACAAGATTAGTTCACAGCGATGGTTAAGGTACCCGCAGCACAATCAGAAGGAGATGTATCTGCAAAGCGCGATATCTTACCAGTAAGTCGGCCGCATAACTGTGCACCAAGCTTCGTAGCATTCAGGTTGTAACCTGTAGAAGATGTAGTATCAATGGTATACTGACCGCCAGCTGGGTTCGTGCCAGTTGACAAATCGGCAGGAATTAATCCTGCATCTGAAAGCAATGTCATACTGACACTTGTGTAACCATCATTAACGCCAGCTTTGTAGTTTTTCGACGCTTCGATAATGTGTGTTAGCGCATCCACGATAACAGCTTCATCATTTTTTGAAGTAAGTGGCTCTGTCTTCGCTTGCACATACGCTGCAAGACCGATAATTACAACCAGACTGAATGCAGTGTCCAAAGATAAAAAGCCTTTGGATTTTTTTGTTTTTAACATGGTACGTAGCATAATCTTCCTCTCTTAAGTGTATATCAATGCTGCATATTGAATATACAATAAGTAAAATAGGTGTTGCGCCAGATTTTATCTGACTTTTGATACCATGGTATTGAAGTTAATACGTAAAACAAAAATCCCCTTTTAAATCCGTAGAAATGTGAAAATATTTGCTATGCATATTAGCTAGCAAATATATGAATACTCAGGCTACGCCAAGCGTCTTATAAGAATATCGATAGCCTCATTTACAATATGTAAATCCTTTTTGCTCCTTTTGCCCTCTGCAGCATTTTTTTCTATGGTATAGAGCACATTGGCTAGATTAATGGCTGATATTTCTTTTGCCATGCCTTTAAATGCGTGCGCAGTCTTCCTTGTGATTTCGATATCATCATCATAGGACATTTCAAGGGCCGTAAGCTTGTCCGGCCAACGTTTAATAAAAGAAGCTTTCACCTTAGCAATCAGGCTTTCCATGTTTTGCAATCTGGCTATGAAACCATCCTCATCCCATACGATATCATGTTGTGAGTGAGTGCCTGTACTTGTAGATAGAGACTTAATATTACCGTCTACTTGGTTGTTTTGTTGCTGATGTGCTTTGATCTCAAATAGAGAGTCCAATACTTCAATAAGTTCTTGCAGTATGATTGGTTTAGAAAGAAAACCGTTCATACCAGCCTTTTTACAACGTTCCCTATCCCCTGCCATTGCTGCAGCGGTAAGTGCAACAATTGGCACCTTGTCATTTTCAGCATTCGTTCTGATGTGTTTAGTAGCGTCTAGACCATTCATTCTAGGCATCTGTAAATCCATCAGAATAAGTTCAGGTTTGAATTTATTATTTTTCTCAATGGCATCTTCACCATCAACCGCAGCATAAACGGTAAAGTTTAGCGCAGTTAAAAAGCCATCTATCACCACGCGGTTCGTTTCATTATCATCAACAATGAGTACTTTTCTTTTGTTATAGTCTCGTTTATCTGACTCAATTTCTTCCTTGCCATTCGTGTCGATATTTACATCAACATTGAATTCAATAACGTTGTAAAGAGTGCGCAAGGATAATCCAGGTAACGAGATATTAAGTGCCTCACCACCACTTACCTCAATATTCGTATTGCCGAATAAAATAACGGGCTTGGGAAGCCCTGTTAAATCATATTTAGAACCAGCTACTGGTGAAAAGATAAATGTCGCATCAGCATCTTCGGGTTCATGAACTACATCAAAACCATAATGCAGTAGTTTATTTCTATAAGCATGCTCAAAATCACATCCCTTATAAAATGGAATATATATACGTTTAGACCTGTAGGTGCTGATTGCAGTATACGGCGCACTTTTAAACTTAAAACGCGCTGTAAATATTGATCCTAATCTTGGTTCACTTTGACATGTTAAATCGCCTCCCATCATTTCACATAGGCGCTTAGAAATCGCTAATCCTAAACCAGTGCCACCATGCGTATGCTGTACCTCCGAGTTTGCTTGTGAAAAACGATTGAAAATGATCTCTTGTTTATCTAGTGGAATGCCAACACCGGTGTCTTTTACCAAAACAGAAAATTCAGTGAATCCATGGCTTTCAGAAGTCATTGATATATAAATAGTGACATAACCAGCATCCGTAAACTTAAACGCATTGGACAATAAATTTGTAATCACTTGATCGAAACGTAATGGATCACCTATAACAGTAGAATTGAACACACCAAGGTCATCAATCAGTACTTCAACATTAGGTTTTTTATTAATAGACGCGGCTTGCACCAATTTATCGAGCGATTCTACAATATCGAATCGTTTCTCAATCATTTCTAACTTGTTAGATTGAATCTTTGTAAAATCAAGTACATCGTTAACCAGTCTTAATAAGTTAGATGAAGATTGACGAATAATGTTTAAGTACTTTTTGTCTGTGTTTGACATTCCATGCTGTGATACGAGCCCTAACGCGCCCAGTATGCCATTTAACGGTGTACGCATTTCATGACTTACAGTAGATAAGAAAACGCTTTTTGCTTCGCTGTTCTCTTTCTCTTTTTCAAGAAGTTTTGAGATCTCTTTGGTTTTATCTTCATTTTCTGTTTTAAGCCCCCGCTCAAGTTCTCTTTCATGAGTTACGTCGGTGCAACTTAAAACATATTTGGCAGTGGGTTCCAGATCGTTTGAAGGAGTATTAACGAACATATCGAAACCAACTTGATTAACAACAAACTGAAAAATCCTCTCTACACCATTGTTATATAGCGTTACATCAAAGGTTTCAGAAGGCTTGTAGCTAAAGAAGAATTTATTTATTAATGTTGAGGGGAGATTGGTGTTTCGTGCGATAACATAACCGTTTTCTTCCATTATTGAAAAGAAATTGCCACTAATGTGCATAACAGAAAAGTCATCGCGCACGATCATTACGCCAAAGGGTAATTTATCAAAAAGCTCAAGCAATCTACGCTGCTTATCCAAGTACGCTTCTTTTTCTTTTAAGAGATTGGTGGCGTTAAAATACCTTTCTCTATTTGCATCTCTTCTATACAGAAACATTGAAGTAGCTGCAAATATGACGATAGCGAAGAAAAATATTATCGTTATCTTGTAGGCGGCACTTTTTATGTACTGATAGTAAACCGTGTCATGATCAAGAACGATGTAGAAATAAGGTGAATTATTAATCGACTTATCAAAGAAAAAGTAAGTGATAAACAGGTTACCCTCACTATCTTTTATAAGGGGTTTTCCGAAGTCTTTCAGATTTGCGTCCTGGTAACCTTCAGGAATTGTGCAATGAATTCTAGGGCATTTCAAATCTCTAGAAACAATAAAAAAACTAAAGTCATAACGTTCATTAAAATGCAGGTTATCAATACCTAAACTATTGATAATATCAATATATTTTAGACTACCAAACTGAACGGATTTTCTGTTAATTACGAAGTTTTCACCAATATAGGTATGGGTATCTTCTTGCAGATCGGGAAACCTGTAGTGACGTATCTGTTTCTCTTTTTCATTATCCCTGAAAATGAATAAATCATCTTTATCGTTTTCATAACGTAAAATAACGCCGGTGGTATCTGGCATTGACGCCATTGAGTTATATACTAAGTCAACAAAGACACCGGAAAGATCGTGCTTGATGTTATTATCAATTCTTGCAGTGATGATTGAATTAATAAATTGGGAAAAAAGCTCGACGTTGTTCATGCGAAAATGGTTTTCATTACCAATGCGGTCTGCAATATCTCTCACCTGTGAATCAATAGTATTCGTAATAAATGTTCTTTCGTCTACAAGGATATAGGCAACGCTTATGGATATAAAAAAAGCGAGCCCGGTAATCAACACATTTTTGGCTGGTGACTTGAACATAAAAAAACGTTTTCTCAAAGGCAATGGTAAAATTGGGTCTATTTTTATTAGCTAATTATGACTATAATGTACCTATTATGCATCATTTGGAGTAGAAATTGAAAGAAGCAAATATTTTAATCGTCGATGATGAAGAAATGGCTTTATTGACGATAGCAGAAATTATAAGCGACTTAGGTAATGTTTACACCGCTGAAACAGGTATTGATGCAATAAATAAAGCTAAACAAGAAAAACCAGACCTAATACTCTTAGACATTAATCTCGATGATATGAGTGGATTTGATGTAAAGAAAGCATTAGATGCCGAAGGCTTAAACATACCCTGCATTTACATCACAACAACTGAAACCTATGCGTCAGACGCGTACAAGTTCGGCGGGGTTGATTTTATCACCAAGCCTATCATGCCGGACATGACAATCAATCGAGTAAAGAATCAGCTAGATATTGCCCTTTCAAAACGACAATTGCATGAAGCAAATCTTCGTTTCAATGCGATGGTAAATAGTTTGTCTGATGCCATCCTCTTATTGGATAAAAATGACACCATCATTGAATGCAATAATGCGGCAGAAAAGCTTACAGGCTTCACCAGTAAAGAAATGGACAACGCCAATATCAATGATGTTGTTAACTTATCTAAAGTTTCCAATAACAGAAACATTCACTTAACTGTTGAAACTTGGATATCTGAAAAAGCGCATTTAGCAAACGCAAAATACTTATTAGAAAATCGTTCAGGTGATTACTTTGAAGTTTCCTGTGTAATTGAGCCCATATTCGATAAAGACAGTAGTTTCAATGGCTCCACCATCTGTCTAAGAGTAAAAAAAGAATTACAAGGAAACTTTAGGTTCCTGGATGAAACTGAAATGCTTAATCGAATCCGTTATCTAGCTGAACTGGTAAACAATCAGTCTTCAATAGCTAATTCTATTAGCCTTTATCAATTACGGTTAACTCAACTCGCTGACATTGAAAGTCGATTTGGATTTGATGCACTCCTTCAAATCAAACAAGAATTGGTGAGTTCGCTGACATCCAATCTTCGCCCCGAAACAATCATTGGATTTTTAGATAACAATGACTTTATCGTTGCCATACCACACGGTAAAAATGAAACCCAGATAGAAAACAAAATATTAGGTTTATTGCCACAGACAATTTTTTACTTAGGTGAAGATATCGATCTGGCCTTTACAAACGCACATCAAATTTTCGATGAAGATATGTTTATCGAAGACGTGTTAGAAGAGATAAGTAAGAAAGTGTAATAAAAAGCCCAGTGAAACTGGGCTTTTTTTAATTAAACGACAATGCCGTCCCATCGATTACTATTCCCACGCCAAGACCTAAAAACATAAGACCAGTTAGCATTAAGAAGTACGTAAGCTTATTGATGAAGTTTCGATTACTCATTGTGATGTCACGCAAACTTGAATCGGCAGCATCAATAATTGCTGCACTAAATATCTTATCATTTACACCATGAAAGAAGCGACGAATACGTATCAGTTGAATTGGCTCTAGCAATCCATCACCGAAATAATTGTCCCGTGACTCACCGACAGAATATGACTCTGAATAATGGTCTAAATGGACTTGAAAATATTTAGAGCCATAACTGTGCAATATGGCATAAGCTTCTTTATCATCGCAGCCTGACTGTTTAAGCAATCCTGTTAGTGTAAGAAAGCGAAGACTTAAAAACTGACGGTAAAGCTTAAATGGCCAAATAGCATCTAACTTCCTACGTCCTGCTTTGACATAATTTTTCAGGAATGATTTATAGCCGATAAAGAGCATAAGAACCAGAGGGACAATGACGTAACCATTAAGTATGAAGACATCATAGAAAATACGCCCTAATTGCGCTTCAGGCGATTCCAACGTAGTGGATTTCGCCCTGCTCTCCATCATAGGTAGAATTACACCAGAGACAACGCCAAGGGCCACTATACCCATCAAAAGAATGGTTACAGGCATAAATAACGTGCTCGTGATATCTCGATACAGTTCTTTTTCTTTCGCCATTAATGAAATGACTTTGTTAACTTTATCTGTACTCTTACTATTAAGTCTTATCATTTCAAACGCAATCGCAAGGTCGGGATCAAAATATTCCTTTAATGCACCTTGAAATCCAACACTGGTTTGCTGAGCATCTATCAATCGTTGCGTAATCTCTACGGCAACATGTGAAGGGCTATAGGTAAGTTCGTAGGACTCTTTTGTGTAATTTAACGCGTCTACGATGTTAACTTTGCCATCCATATAACTAGCAAGCTGACGGACATACTCAATTTGATCTTGTGTTTTAAAAAATGTAACGCGCTTGTACCAAAACACGAAATCGTGAAAAGAGAAATCCATCAGAAGTACTCCAACATTTCTTGGGTGCACATTTGCCCATTTCTAGCAAGAGCAAAGCATTGATTTTCGATTGGGTTGTACTCAGTCGTTTTAAGGTAATTACGCCACTCAGTAAAAGCTCGACGTTCAATGAATGATTTGTCGTCATCACTTAAATCAATATGTTCAATCACCAGCTTCCTTGAAATGGTGCCGGTATGCTTACAATGAGAACATCCGTTGTGATTTCTGATCGGCATATCATCAGAGAGTTGAACACCAAGCTTTGTAGCCTTGTCATGTAAAATACTGTACATAAGGGGCTCGTGCGCTTCGACATCTTTCATTGTATGAGCGCAGTATGGACAAACTAACTTCACAAGCGCTTGTGACATGATGAGTGATACCGCTTTATCTGACACAATATTGTAAAGAGGTACACCTAACTCTATTAATCGTTCAATGACACCCGGTGCGCTGGTGGCGTGAGTGGTGGTCAAAACAGGTATACCTGAAATCATGAGGTTGAACGCAAAGGTCGCTGATTTAGTATCACGCATCTCCTGAACAAATACCGCATCCGGGTGCATCCGGTTAATTGCTTTCATTTGATCATCTACGTTCTCTTCCATGGTGATTTGGCAGATATTGGTAAATTCTTCCGGTGCCTCAATTTCAACAGGATCTTCAAACGTAAATAGTTTCTCAGACTTTGGACGTTCAAGAAAAGCAGCAAACATACTAGTTGACTTACCAGAACCCGTTCGACCAGAGGTAATGATCCCACCCTTTGCGTTTGATATTTTCTCTTTTAATAATCTGTATGTCGCTTCATCAAGGCCCAGTTCATGTAAGCGGAGTGCCTGCCGCTGAATACGCATATTGCAGGTGATTTCGCCAATGCGGGTGGTTTTAATTTTCGTGAATCGGATCTGAAGTCGTGCTTTTATAGCACCGGAGAAGTCGTATACGGTATGCTGAATTTGTTTTTCTTGCAGTGAGACTTCATCAAATGAGCCCCGCGTTTCACCCGCTGATTTACCACCATTGTATATACAGCGACACACTGACATACCGAAATGGTAATCACGTAGAGACATCGTTTCAGCTACCAAATCACCATTCTTTTTAAACTGCACAAACGATAGGTTTCTAGATCTAGAACACTTAATATAAACGTCTTGGCAACCTAACCGTTCCGCTTGCTCCATGACGCGGTTATACATCAAGATGGACTCATGCAGTTCAATTTCTGGTTTACGCTCTGTATCAAAATCCAATTTACTTGAAATCAATAAGCGTAGCTTGTCATCGGGCACCACACTGTAAGAAGTGATATAGATGCCGGTGTTGTTGATTGCAGTAACGAAACCTAAAAATTGCGGTTGTCTGTGTTCATAACTGTAGCTATCAATAAGCAATATGCCTGAATCGAAATACATGCACTTAATATCGAATTGCTTCGCCAAAGGCATGACTTTATCGGCATGCAGACGTGATACAGTCTGTTCTTTAAAGTCTTCTACATCGTTAAGAACAGTAATGAAATTGAACGAATCTTTTAATGCAAGCATACGGGGACCTATATACAGACTTTAGTTACGTTTGCATTTTTATGCTTAAACGACGCACAGGCATTGTTTGAATCAATTTTCGTGATTTTATAGTCACCTACCACGCTATCCACGCCCTTAAATGAATAAGATTTACCGTCTACCATCAGATCAACATAGTTACTGTTAACCGAAAGCAAATTAATTTCACTGGATGTCGATGTAGTGGCGACTACAGTGTCACTCGATTCAATTTGATCAAGAATATCTTTCGTTTGCTTTCGATATTCGGCAGCTTCAGCATCCGCTTTGGTTCTTGAAAGGCGTATTTGCGCGATTCTATTTCTCTCACGCTCCGCATTTAACTGAAGACGTAATGCTACCCATTGTTTTTCAACATCTGAATTGACTGCGTTATCGATTAACTGCACAGCGGCGAGTACAGTACGATAATCAGGTGCAACAACAAAAGACATATCATCTTTTGTTGTTGTCTCGTTCTTATTCTTTGTCGAAGCAGTTGGGCCTGGCTTAGGTAGCGATGTGGGCTTAGATGAAATTGAGGGTTCAACTGTCGAAGATTCATTTGGCAAACTGCTTGGCAATGTTGTCATCGGAGCTGGTGATGTTGTGGCCGTAAGAGAACCGAGCTTTGCGTATCTATCATCAACGGCAGGTGCTTCGCTAAACATGCCTTTCACGTACCCGAAGCTATTAAAACCTAAGAACTGTGCACCAACGACAAGTGAGATAGAGGCCATCACCCCGATCTTCACTTTTTCAGCCGTAGTAAATTTAGGTTTATTTTGGGTACCGGATTCGGTCATTTGTGATTTTCTATTAAAATTCATCGGCTAACAACTCCCGCAAGTATTAATTCAAAATTAGCGTCATACCCATCAAAACCAACGTTCTCTTCAGTAGGTTGGATTTCATTGCGTGCGCGACGGCTTTGGCGATTCGATTCTTCTGCAGACTCAAATCCTGCTTTAGTGAGTTCAACAGTTTTTAATGAATAAGGGTAACCACGAAGTAACGAACCAAAGCTATGTAAATCAAATGAGGTGTATTCCGATTTTCTAATCTTCAATAACTTCATTTCATAGGGTGACGCTGCAGATAGCGCTTGTTCATTACTTGTTACGTCACCAGATGCGCCTTGAGGTGTACTCGGCTTTTTAGCATCAAGTGAATAAGGGGTAGATTCAAACGAAGTACCATCCCACCAATCCTTTATTGCCGTGGAGATAAATTTTTCATAGCTGGAAATCTGAAATCTTGCGCTATTTGCAAATAATGGTTTAATTGGTACATTCTTGAAGACGGTGAATTGCTTATCTTTAAAAGACACCTTCCAGTTGTCACGTACCGCTATATCAGAGACAGACTTAATATCAGCGCCTTCGTGTTCTTTTAAAACAATTGATACAACCCCGTTACCGGTTTCACTACTAAAACTGATTTTGACAACCTGCCAACCATCTATAGATTCAAACAGGCGAACCTGTTTTGACAGTTCACTCAAAACAGGGAAAGGATTAATGCTTTTTTGGGTATACCAATCAGACAAGCCCGAATAGTCAACTTCAGGTACTTTGGGTGATTCTGGGATAACCGTATTTATCTTCTCGACTACGGATGACAGATAGTTCTCACCACGTTCTATATTTTCCTCTTGGAAAGGTTGAAGATTAACCCATCCAACAATGCATACTGCAGCGGAAAGAGAAGATATCGAAAAGATCCACTTACGCTTAATGATCTCACCATCAAGTGTAAGTGCTTTATATTCTACCGACGTTGCAAGATTATCGATATCAAATATATCTTTGAGTTTTGGTTTAATAACCACATTATCTACATTAAAGGGAAGACTCAGCTTCCCTTTAAAATTGATAGCGCCATCATCATCAGTGCTAGGTTGCTCATCACATATTAAATGTGCATCTTGGCCAAGTTGGAAAATGAAAAGCTTAAGACTATTTATATCAGGCTCAGTAAGGGCCGATAAATTCAGTACGTCTTCAAAAAGGACTTTTTTATCTTTTACAAACAGTACATAGCAATCGTTATCTTTTATCGAAAGTGATAAAGAGGCGTCATATTGTGCAACATCATGATAAATCGTTGCACCAGGCATCAGTCCCGCTTTATTCGTACTGAATAATACAGGCAAGTCACCGGATTCATTAATGAACCCGTAGACACACTCTTTTTGAGTTGCTTGGGCATGACTTATGGTTGATTTGATCGCTTTGCGTGTATCCGCTTCGGCGATATACGTCCCTTTAATAAAGGCGTATTTTGATTTATCAATCATAGGAAGGTAGCCTCAACTATCATCAAGATTTCAGTGTTGCGATCTTGCCCAGAACGCGAGTAGCCAGATATTCCACTATTCGCTGTCACAGCTTGAATTTCACGCACTGTGCTACCACCGGCCAATACAGGACGATTAGGCTCTAAAACTAAAGCGGTGTTAAATACGCGGTCAGAGATTTGCGGTGATTCTACCTCGTTACCAATCTCACCTTTTTTCGTGATTGTCACCAGATCTGACAATGACGTTGAGATATGAACAAGGGCATTGTCTTCACCAATATTTGGGAACATATACAATAAGACACCCGACTCAGCCACCTGCTGTTCAATACCCGTTGTCGCACCAACGTTAGAAGTGGTTTGTAAGCGACGATCTGATATGAACGAAACCTTATCCACATTGGTAAAATTCCCGATTCGGTTATTGATGGCTATACCGCTGATTACGGTTTTTTGCAGGATATCACCACGTTCAGATAACGCTTGTATAACCGCTTGCGTCCCAGATTCGTGATTAAGAGTAAGTGAGCCTGGTTGGGTTAAGCCACCTACGATACTTTGAGCTGAATTTGAAATCGTTGTCAGCGTCGTATCAAAGTTATCAAGGATATCTTGAACATCTAATGATAAATCTAGGGCCGATGAATCGTTTGACGTCACGGTTAAAAGTGTAATATCAACGCGAATTGAACGCATGGAGCGATCATTTTTACTTTTCACAAAAGCCCTTACCGAGTCCATTTGTGAAGGTAGCGCCCTTACGTAAATAGAGTTATCAGAATTAAACGCCCTGACATCGGCACCATCGACACAACGTGACGGCATAACATCATCAAAAGGCGCATCGATAACAACGGCATTACCATTTTCGTCTACTGTAGCGATTGCAGCGGTGTTGGTTACTTCATCATCCACCAAATCTTTACAGCCTAAAACCGCCTCAATACCTCTAAGATATTCATCAATAGCATTGGTTTGGCCACTAATGTTTGAGTATTCATCACCATTATTTGAAACGGCTCCCGCTTGCGCAAAATTATTCTGTCCACCCGCGCCCGTATTGATTTGTTGATTCTGGTTTGCCAGTCGCTTACCGATAGAGTAATCATAGACACCGGGCAATGCGCGAACAGGAAAAACTTCCTCTGTGTACTTACGCCATACCAGTGAATTATCTACAACATCAAATTGATAGCCGGTGGATGCACTGATAAGTTCGATAAGCTCACCCACGGTGTCTGCTTTAAGGCGCCCCAGTACAGGTTTGTCAGGCAGTGCACCAATACGGTATTCAACCGAGAAACCGTGTTGCTGCTTAAAGTAATTCGAAACTTTTGAAATGGTGGTTTCCGTTAACGACAGATCGTTTGCAGCAAAGTACCAATCTGGCAGGCGGCGTTCTTTTTCATCAAGTGGTGGTACATAAATAGAATTAAATGCAAAAACATTTGGCGTTTGATTGCCATCCGTTACACGTTTAAGTTGCGTCACATGTTCGCTGTTAACTTCATTTTTGAGTTTTGTTGGCAACTCGACAACTTGGCAACCACCGAGGGCAAACAAGCACGATATAAAAACAGGGCTAAACTTCTTAATCATTACTTTCTGACTCCAAGGCGATAACGGACGAATTCGGGATCGTCTTTATAAAACAGGGCATAGAATTCGTTGGTAAACGTACCGAAATAAATCGGGATGTTACCGACGTAATAAGGTTCGATGATGGCTTGAATAAGCGAATCTTTGTTTGGGGCCACAATACAATAATCACCAGCCACAAGATGTCGTCCGACTTTCGATATAAAGCCATTGGAATTGGGATAAAATTCTGCGACCAATCGTTCCATATTGCCCGTCAGTGTGCCTTTTTTAAGTTGAAAACCAACAAAGTCATCACCCTGATAACCGTACTCGAATTGTTCACGTTTCTGACACCAGTTTGATTCGGAATACGCCGGTGCGACATTATCCGTAGATTCACTGTTATCATCGGGTGAAGTTTCTTCTGCAATACTTGTGTTGTTAATGCCAAGGGTAAAAATGCTTGCCGCGAATAACGCCAACATGAAACGTTTTTTCATACCACTACCTAAAAATGATCGCTTTTATTACATATAGTATATGTGATATGCAAAACAGTGTGAAGTTTTAAACAGGAAAAAAAGAAGAAAGCGAGGAAGAATCACAGAAATAATGGCTTTGATGGCATCATGCCAACCATTATTACCGTAATTTTAAGATATCGAAGAAATCGTGGCGTTGAACGGGTGGATTAAAGAAGTGACCTTGAACGTGTTTGATCCCAAGTTTTTTTAGGACGCTAATTTGTTCATCCAATTCGACCCCTTCTGCGATGATCCCTTTGGTGCTTATTCCCATCGCAATGATAGCCGTTAACACTTTTACTGATGAATCGCAATTAATGATATTGTCGATAAGGCTTTTATCGATTTTAATGACATCAGGTTTTAAATCGATAAGGGATTGCAGATTTGAGTATCCCCTTCCGAAGTCATCAACACTGAGACCGTACCCCTGATTTCTCAAGCGCTTCAGATAACGAATGCAGTCAATTTGATTACTAAATAGATTGTCTTCGGTCAATTCGATTTCCAAATACGGAACGAACTGTCGGTTTTCTTCAGCGCGAAGTACAAAATGTTCGTAAACTGATTTGCTTGAGAGTTGGTGCACATCCATGTTGATGGAGATGGTGATGAGCGGGTGGCCAGATATTTTTATCTCGCGCAATATTTCAAAAGCAAAATCGACGGTGTGTTTGGCAAACGTATCGGCAAGACCGTATTGAAAAATAAGGTCGAGCACTACAGGTAAAGGGTAAAGGTTTCCGTCTTTGTCATACCACCGGCATAACGCTTCGGCACCTATCACACTTCCATTATCGATATCGTGTTTGGGTTGGAGTACAAAACGAAAATCCTTATTCAGTAACGACGCATTAAATTCTTCCGTAAAAGCGGCGCGAGAAAGAAACGCTTGCGGGATGTTGTTACCTGTGGGAATGAAACGTTCATCTTTCGATTTGGCCAAACGCATCAAGTATTCGCAACCTTCCACCATAATGTCGAAGTTATTTGCGATATTATTGTAACTGGTCATGGTCATGCGGAAATCTAGTTTGACGTTTTCCGGCATCATGGTGTTTGGTTTTGTAATGACGCTATTCACGTTAAGGAACAGGTCAACCGATTCTTCTTGTGTAACATTGGATGCGATATAAAACAAAAACAAATCTGACGTGTAATGACATACCGCGGAGAAAGTTCCATAACGGAGGGTAAGATTTTTAGCCAACTCTTCCCCGATAAACAGCAAGGTCTGATCGGCGGTTTCGGTTCCCAGGTGATAATTAATATTTTTGAAATCGATCAGGTCAATTAAAGCAAGGGTACCGGCTTTATTATTGGTAATAGATAAGTTAACCAACTTGCGAAATTCGGGGACATTCAAATTCTCCGGCTCGCAGGTGATATCAATGACATTCATAACGTGCCTTAGAAATGCAAAAGGTGAACACGCTGTCCGTGTGAATTGATGTATAGGGTTCGCTGAAATTTATGGTTGTCTGACAAGGTTACTTCTAATTTGGAATTCGCATCTGACGTACCGATATTTTCTGCATTGTTTTGCGTAGCGCTAAGCGTTGACACATTTCCGCTTGTGGGAAGCGGAGCAACGTTAAGCATATCAACGGGTTGAGAGCTGATGAGCGGCCCTGCTAAAACGAGGGGTATGGCGATGGCTAAACCGGTAACTGACAACATGGCATTTCTCCTATAACAACACAGTACAATTATGCACATCATATATACTATGTTGCAAGCTGTTTGTGACAGCGAACACCAACTAAAGTATAAATTAATTTAAAAAAGGGTGTCACTGAGCTAAAAGCTATGCCCCTAGCCCAATAACGACCTCTTAAGGTTATCATTTCTTCGGACTATACACCTGCTAAACCATGAAGATCGTACTGGCGTCTCCGACGCCAACCGGAGGGGCGTTCTGAGCCCCGGAGAATACTGTCTTCGACCCGTGCGCTCAGCCCCTTATAATGGGAAGTCTTATTCTTATATGGGTCGCTGTCGCTCAATAAACGCTAGTAGAAGTCTCATAAAAGATAATTGGGTTTCTCCTATATGTCATTTAAGCGGTACCAAAATATATCTCATGAGAGGACGTATAAATGCAATTTAGAGGGGCCGTAAAGTTTAATCGTAGGAGGTCCTAATAGATGTAAGGTTTTATCATATAAAAATGGGAGGACATTAGATTAAGTTATTCGAGGTCATAAAATTAGATCAGAAGAGGTCGAGAAATACATTAAGTGTAACCACAAAATATAATAAAAGGTTTCTTATCGCATAAGCGAAAAAGAATACAAAAAATATAATTAAGGGGAGACAAAATATAGCCAAATAAGGTCCCCTCTTCCATCGAGAGGTCAAAGCAAAACGAAACAAAAAGGAAAACATTTAGCATGATAAGTGCGCAAGCGCACAGGTTTAGCAAGATGTTGGTGTCGAAGAAAGGATTAGGGTTAAAGGGTGTTATTGGGCTAGGGGCATAGCTTAATGGGAGTGATACCCTTTGTTTGACACAGTTTATGACGCGACGCTACGTGAAATCTGACACCACATTAAAGGTATTGGCCACAATGATTTGCACACCGTTGCACGGTATTTATACACCCAAGGATGGTATTCCGCATTACCTCATTTGTACCCTGTGCCGCTTGTGTAGTTCCAATTAAGTTCGCCCGTAAACGAGTGCCTTTTACTCTAATGTTTGCCCGTAGCAAAACTCTCTTAATGGATCACTTTCTTTAAAGAGTGTTGTCTTTTACTTTTTTATCTTCATAGGATCTCATTGACCTACTTGGGCTAGGGGCATAGGTTATTATAATATTGTCCACTTTTGCGGGTGGCCATGCCTCTAATATGCCCAGCAGCTACGCATAAAAAACGCCCCAATGTTCTAACCATCGGAGCGCTATGTGTGCAGCTGCGAATATAACTATCTAATTCATTCCAACAATGGCTGTAGAGTACATAACTTAATGCGTTTCTTTTGACCCTCGCGTAATACGAAACCCGCGCACTCTAAACGAAGAAATACTTCCCGATATCTCTGCGAGATACGGTGAGCTTATTTCACTTAAGCGCCCTCCCCAATCTAAATCGGAAATAGACTGCAAGACGTGTTCAATCCCAGGGTACGCAATAATTAATGAATGAAGTCTTTCATTTGCACATAAAGTATGTGGGCTCATGAGGCAATTCCTTTTGAATAGTGTGAACGACGCAAGACAAAGCGCGGGATTATGATGTACCAAACCATGTTGGTCTTCATCAAGGTAACAAAAGATATAAAAAAGCACACAACAGATCCTGTCGTGTGCTTTGTAATTTGAATGCTGCTTTATTTTATTAGCTTTAGCTTTCTGAGGTTAAAGACAACAGCTTCTTCACTTCCATAAGCACCTAGCAACATTTCCTTTGCACGTTTTTTTACGCTCTCATCTTCACTATTTATCAGCAGCTCGTACCATGTCCTTACGAGAGTAGCAGGAGGATTATTCATTGATTTCCACTCCCTCTATGGCCAACGATAAACTGTTCACCATAATTTTTTTTAAACTATCTTTGTTATTGATTAAAGAAAGCTCTATACCAGAAGACTCCGCATTCTCTGTTACTACGTCCGTGTCTAATGCTTTGGGTATTTCAATATACCGCGTTAACTTCAAAACATTTTGCATTGATAAACCACTTTATAAAATCATCCTCGCAGTTTATTTCAAGTGGCTGAAAGATTGAATAGAGTAAGCTAATTTTTATTATCAGATGGACAAATACTTCGTATGTTGGCTGAGGTATTCCTATAATTCTATTTGATAAAGACTGGCATATGTTCTACGTCTCGAAGTAGAACAGGTCAATGTCTGGGTACAGCTGAAAACAATAAGCACGGATACCCAAAAGGGACAACACCGTAACACCTTCTTCTTTTCCTTTTTCGACGCTTCCACCATTATCTAAGACATATGTTTCAGCTAAATCCAATCCCTCTAAATAGGTCTTCTTGGCTGTACGAAGGGCGGCAAGGTATTCATCAAGACCGCGCATCTTTGCAGCAGCGAGATTAAGGCCTGTAAAGTCTACGTCTAATTTCATTCGTTCGATTCCTATTAAGCAATGAGTTTAAGTAGAGTAAAAACATCATTAACAATCTACTTCACAACAGCGACTCTCAAAATTAAGGACCAAGAAACTTTGATGGTGCATCAGAAACACAATTGTTTATTATTTGCTCTTGGGCTAATATATGCACATATACTATCATTTAGGCATAATAACAGAGTATTGAGATGACTAACAAAGTTGTATACAAAGAGTACTCACAATTTCTCGATGGCAGGTATCTATTAGGTCTAGACACCAGTGATAGCGAAGCTATGCTGGTGGAATACTTCAAAGATTCTTTCTATTCCCGCACTATCTTATTGTCGAAAGAAACAGCTTGGTTTTTTGATGAGGCATACAAAGAGCACATCAATCGAATTAATACAGCTCAACTACTGCCTATTACAAAGGAATTCTATGCGATAAAACGGGATGGCGATGAGTCCACGCTTCACGACACTCATATGCTACCTCGCGATATCGCTCAAGATGCCTTAGATAAATTAAAAGAACAGTATAGCGATAACCTTGTTTTACGGGATATTGATCCCACCAGCTTCATTATCAAAGTTAGCGATGTATCTAACAACCCGCAAAATACAATAAAAAGCGTGTCTCTACGCTTTTATACTGCAGACAACCACTCACATTCAATCGCGCTGAATAAACTTAGCGCACCTGCTATTCGCCAACTCTTAAAAGAGGCTAATGCAGATAACCCATCGAAGATCCGGTTTCAAAACATGATCGACGAACATGGCAACGCTATCCAGGTATTGAATTTTGATTCGGAACGTTTTGGCATTACTAAAGGGACGGTTCATACCTACGTTAATGAGCAGCTATCTTCTCAAATAATTGATGACTATGCATCACAGCCACTGGGCAACTTGCCAAATGACGAGCATGAGTTTGATGATTCATTAAAAGATAATCCATTCAGATTCGTAGCGAGAACAGGCCCGGTGAAATCTCATGACACGGATGTAGATGATGAATTTATTGACGAAGAAATAGATGACCTCTTTTCTGTTGACGATCTACTTGCTAGTGATCATTCAACAGCTCTAGATACCGTTGACAGCACCATTGAAGACTCGAACGGGGTTTCTAACGAAGATACCGTTGAAGATTTCCGCGAAAATAACGACACACCTGTTATCAACTCGACTGATGTTGAGGACCAAATCATGAACAAAGACCTATTTAGCATTGAAAACCTAAGCGGCGAAAACAATATCTTTCTTGAATTTCTAATTAATGAAGATAAGCAAGGCTCCTTAAGTAAAGAACGTCGCTCGGACACACTTAAGTTTCTCGTTAATCATGGCTATGTTCTTGGCCAACATCAATTAAGCCGTGAACAAAATAATTTACTTAGAAAAACATACGTTCATTTCATCTCAGCATTACCTCAATCGGACCAAACAGATGATAATGTGGTAGATGCGGAAACTGAAAGCTCGAATGAGCAGACCGTAAATGTCGAAACCTTTACAATAGATGACCTTGACAATACTGACACGCGTTCTAACAGTTTCTTCCGTTGGTTGAAGCATGCCCATGAGAACGAATCACTGAACGAAAATACCATTGTCAATATTGGTTTATATCTAAAAGATATGGGGTTTGATTCAAGCAAGCATCGATATTCAATTGAACTTATCGAAAAACTTAAGAGCTTGCACGCCACTTTCCTTGATGCACTGCATGCACTTTCAGTAACTGTCACAGAAGACACCCCTGAAGGAAACGCTAAAAGTATGGTAGAACCCGAAAAAGAGGAAAAACAAACCGCAGTTGAAAGTACTCCTGCTAATGAGGTGGTTTCACCGCAATCGACGGGTACAGAGGAAGATGCAGCGAACGCTGATACTCCACCAGCGCCTGTAGTATTTAATATTGAAAAGCTTGATGGCCTTGAATATCAAGATACCGGTTTCTATCTATGGCTTAAAGATACCTACGACAATGAAATAGATGATGACGACAAATTATCCGTTATCGTCCATTACTACAATGAAATGGGTTATAAAAATAAAGAACACACCTATCGTCGTGATCAAATTAACACGATGAAAATCGTCATCATGCAATTTAATCAAGATATCGTTAACTCACTCGATAATGATGAAATAGCCGATTCTACTGAACAGGCATCTATAGCTGAACATGAAACGGAACTAGCGCCTTCGCCAGCTTCAGAAACATCTCAAGACATACCACAATCAGATATTGAGCCGGTGGTAGAAGCTTCGCCAGTGTCTGAGGCGCCTGAAGAAAAGCCACAAACAGATAGCATCGACAGTACTTCTAGCGAGATCACAGGTGATATTTTACAACGATTCCGTGGTGCTTCAGCGTTAGGTCTTTTTACTGGTAATTTTGATGAAGACGTTAAGCTTTTGCTTGTCAATGAACATGCTTGCATTGACCTTAATCAACTTTCAGAACAACAGGTTCAAATTCTACGTGGCCTACACGAGGAAGCGAACGGAGTCATTTCCGGCGCTCCAAGAAGGGCGTTAGAGCTTATTAATGATGATTTTTTCAGTGTATCTGCACAAGTTAACGATGAATTTCAGACGGTACATTTTGTCAATAAGGAAAGTGTTGCTTCCATTATTGATGACTATGAAAAGAACCATAGTTGCCAGCCACGTCATATAAGTGTCATCCCCATTACGCCAAGCACCATTACTTCGCGTGTTGAAAATATTAAGGAAACACAAAGCGGCCGTTTAGCTGTCTCGTTGTCACTTCATAGCCCGGTCACAACCGTTGATGTTGAATGCCTTAGCTTGATCAATGATTCATTTCCAAAAGAAGTAAAAGAAAATTGCCACGATATCGAGGGTGTTAAGGTTTACTCGGCAGTTGGTGAAACTGGTAGAAGTATTCCAATGATTGATGTCTACTGCAGTAGCACTGATTTCATACCACATACATTAATAAGACCTACTCCAAATGATATGGTCCCTTTGACCAATAAGCTAATACATTTAAAGAGGCAAAACGCAGAACAAGTAGCAACCGCATCACAACCTGAAAACTATGAACCGATTTCAAGCTCGGACAAGGGTGCTAACGTTAACGTCAGTGATATGCTTGATGATGTTTCTGACTTAATGGTTGAGCATGAATCAAACGACGAAACGGCTTCTTCAAATGAAGATGTAACCGAAGATAATGAAGATTTCAGTATTGATGAAGAGGACTTCAACGCCCTTGACTCATATCTCGATGAAATCACCATGTAATAAAAAAAGCGGCTTGGCCGCTTTTTTTTGTCAAGGACTAAACAGATTCGCATCCAGTTTAGTTAAATAAACCATTGCTATCTCAGATATGCCGCATCCAGATGCCCCGATTTTTTTATACGTCGAAGGGCGCTATATAATACGTCGCATTCAGATTGTTTATTTGCCTCGAAGGGTTTCTTAAAGATCCATTGCGTATTTGCGGGCCACCCTTCTATTTTCACTATTTTACTTCGGACATAATGAAGGAGGCCCCACCCTTCAGGTAGGTCTTCTGAGCTTATTACATCGGGAGGTGACAAATAAAAACGCCAATCACCCATCCCTAGACTAGGTTCAACGCGAAATCGTTTTTTCTTGTCTGCTAAAAAATCTGACCGGGAAACTTTAACTTCAATAAGGCAACTTACTCCATTCCTAAACCCTAACGCATCTGGAAATTCACCTGACCCAGATGCTGCTTGTAGGCGATCATCAAAAGCTACCGAGAACCCGTTATTCATTAAAAACTTACTAGCCTTAAAGCAAAGCTCTGTATGTAAATCTGACGCCATACCGCCACCTGTAATATTTCACTGTTTAACCTTCGGTTTTACTGATTCCGTTTATCTAGGCACTGTGCATTTACCACTGAAAAGCACCACCGTTTACCTCATAAAGCCTTCTGTTACGCCAATTTTCAAATTGCTGCATATTGAAGTTTCGGCCATATAGTGAATAGTATTTCCCGAAACACATTGCGGTGCGATAGGCATGAAACATTCTATTCGCAGACACAACACCGTTACCAATACAAAACTGTTTAGTAAATATCGTTCCTTTGTACTCCACTGTTAGTTCATAAAAATGGACGTACAACTGCCCACTTACGCGTTCTTGTAAACGACTGTAAAAGGTAACTTTGATTTTATTTTTCTTACTATTTTCTATTTGATGTTTTATTTCATCGCGATAGGACAATGCTGTCTGTAAGAGCTCATTCGCGGAATTAAAATCACTCCTTCTGAATGTCTTACTTTTTCGAAAGAATTTAACGATCAAATCTTTTTTGTTTCTTGCAAGTACCAAATTTCTTGAATTACTGATTAGATTTTGTTTCTCATCGGGTCCTAATTCGTTCAACCACGTTGTATTTTGAAATAACTGAGTCATTTCTACTCCGTCTGTTACTTCTTAGTAATGCGCTGACAGTGTGGACACCCTAAGTATTGCACACCATCCTTTTCATAAAGCGTGGAATACAGTTTTCTGCAGTCGTCATGAATACATTGAGAAAGGACTGTACAGCCCGATGAGGTAACAACGGGTTTATACCCCTGCGAACTCATTGCGCTACTAAATGGCGTTATCGTATCGTCACACACGACACGTTTATGTGGGTTATTTCTTAAATACTCGCGATGGTTATTTACGGCTTTTGCCATAACGCCTACAGGGAGATTTCTAAACACAATACTCATATCATTACCTTTACTCGTCCCACTCTAACAATGCATTTAGATTACCTCATATGCAACATTATATCACGTATTAATAGATTAAAAGTTCTAGCTTAGCTTTCGTCCTCACTCATGTTACTTTACAATACTGTTTTTTTATACAGTTTCATTTTGGTTATGCAAATATTTCAGTTCGTTGCACAAGCTGGGATCGTAGGTTTCGAGTCACCGGCTTCACAATACGAAGAAGCACGGCTATCAATTTCTGAACTCTTGGTCCCGAATCCATCATCAACACATCTTGCCTTCGCAAAAGATAATGCGCTGTCTCATATCGGGATCTATAAACATGACATTCTCATCGTGAATAAAAATATGCCGACGAGAAACAATCCCATCGTAGTAGCCACTCTTAATGGTGAGCCAATTGTAAGATTATTGGATAGAAAAAAACGTATGCTTCAGGGCGCTATGAGTGCACAGAGTTACACCCTGCGTGACGATGATGACTTCTACATTCAAGGGGCCGTCGATTTTAGTATACGCTTACACACTGCTAATGATTATCCGGCCTATGAGTGCGCAACACCTGAAATGATCGACGACATAATAATCAAGCATCCAAGTGCAACATATTTCGGCCTAGCTCAAGGTCATAGCATGATGAACGTTGGCATTTTCGATGGAGACATCCTGATTGTTGATAGGCACCAATTTATCAACGATGGCGCCGTAATTGTTGCTACATTGAATGGCGAGTTTGTCTGCAAAAAACTAGACAAAGCCCAACGCAGACTGGTGTCAACAAAACCTTATTCTTTTTACCAACTGTCTGAACGTGACCGCTTTCAAGTAGAAGGATGCGTCATCGCCAGTGTACGCTTGCACAGCAGTCTAAATATGAGTCTGAATTAATGTTTGCACTGTGTGATGTCACCGCTGCATATGCCAGCGCAGAGAAAATCTATGACCCCACAATAAGGGACAAGCCCGTATTGGTTTTATCGAATAACGACAGTAATGTTGTTGCACTTTGTCCATTAGCAAAGCAGCTTGGATTTAAAAAGTTTGTTCCCTATTTTCAAATTGCCGATGCCGCAAAGAACGCTGGTGTCATTGTGAAAAGCTCTAACTATGAGTTATACCAAGATACCGCCAATCGTCTGTTTTCGACCTTAGAGCGATTTTGCGACAACGTACATGAGTATTCTATTGATGAAGCTTTCTTGTCGTTTGACACTTCATTGAAGGACCGTGACTGGTATCTACTTGGCCATGAGATCAGAAAAACAGTTTGGCGAGAGGTGAAAATCCCCATAGGTGTCGGATTCGGACCTACACCGACATTAGCAAAAGCTGCTAATCATGCATCGAAAAAGCTACCTGGTTGCACCGGGTCAGCCATCATCAATACCTACGCTGAAAGAAAACATATTCTAACGCAGATGTCGGTAAATGATGTATGGGGTATAGGCTCACGAATCGCTAAACGATTGAACGCATTGAATATTAACGACGCTTTTTCACTCGCCCAACAAGATCCTAAAAAGATGCGCAAACTTTTTTCGATCCTCGTTGAAAATACCGTGCGTGAGCTCAATGGTGAGAAACGATTAACATGGGACGATGTTAGGCCGAACAAAAAGGAAATATATTCAACGCGCTCATTCAGTGAACGCATAACAACGCCAGTCGAACTTAAAAAAGCATTAGCGTTTCACGCTGAAATTGCCGCAAACAAATTGAGAAAGCAACACTCCGTAGCAGGCTCAATTACCCTGTTCGCAGCTAACTCACCCCACGACAATACCCACTACGTTAAGCGTACATCTTATGCGACATTCGTTATCCCTACTTGTGACACGAGAGATTTTTTAAACGTTATCTCAGATGCAATACCACGGATATTTTTACCGGGCGTTAAATACTACAAAGCCGGTTTGGGGCTATTAGATATCAGAGACAATAATTTTCAACAAGCCGATTTATTTACCGCTCAAAGTAATGATCCTAAATTGATGGATGCATTAGACAATGTTAACCAACGCTTCGGTAGAGATACACTAAGTTTTGCTGCCAAGGGATTTCACAGAACGTTCGACATGAAGAGAAATTTCTTATCGAAGCGGTATACGACTCGGTGGACCGATATACCCAAAATAAAATGCTAAATTAGTATACGTAAGACCGATAGAAACTGATTGAGGCTACATCGCAATTGTTGATGTAAAACGGCGGTTTCCGCGGTAAGAAATATTCCTCAAAAACATTATGAATTTTTTTGCAGTTAAAATGTGGCGTGTCGGCCATCATACTGAGATATATGATATATTGAGACAACTCGCCTTCACCGTCTGTTTTCATGAGTATACGGTGTGTAGAAGGCAATCTACGGGCTATTCCAGCATCAATGATCTGCTGATATTCAAAAAGCCCATTTGAGAGGTCAACGCCTTGCTCTTTCACCATTGTTGAATAGATAACATACTTATCATACACATCTATATAATCACCAATGGTATATAGCGCGTAGTTATCTTCTCCCAACGCGTTTTTAGAACAAGAATAAAGTAAAAATAGAAATAAATATCTTAGTAGCATCTGTCTTTCCCTAATCAAGAAAAGCCGATAGTAGGGCTACGACTTCTAAAACCCTGAAAAGAACATTGACTATTTAACAACCAATAACCTACATAAGTAGACAATGTAAACGATTATACTATGCATATCAAGTACGTGTTAGGCATAATGCAAGTTGGGTAAAAAAATACCACCTGCAGGTGGTATTCTCTGAATATCTAACAAAAATGGCAATATCGAGTTAAAACTAGCTACTTTAAGTGTCACCCTAACAAACTTGTTACCGCACCTTTTGCTTTACTTACATCGCGACTATTTGAATACTTGACGTAATAACTAGCGCTGCCAATTTTAACGATCACTTCATAGTTCGAATCTTGCTCATTTTCCTCTGAAACATCCATAATGGAATCGATGTAGCTGCTATTAATTATCTTCGTCTGCTTGAGAGGACCGTAACCCCTAATGATCATTGAATGCTTGGATAACGGATCTAAAATCAATCGTTCACGAAAAAATTGGAGGTGTGCAATACTGTACAGGGCCGAACAAGAAAAAAACACTAAAATGAACGTTCCTAAGAAACGATGCACGATAGAAGACAGCAAAGTGTGACTTGTCAGCATTGGTAACGCAATAAAAACACAAAAGGCCACAAAATTTATTGCTACTAATCTACGAACAAAACTTATAACATCATTCTCGTCAAAAATTTTCTTTAAAAATAACATCACTTCCCCCTCTCTCTCGATTTCGACATTAGACATGCTAGACATTTTCACTCCCGTCAGTAACGGTATAAAATTGGCGCCATGAGCCAAATCGACACATGCAATCCAGTAATAAAAACAGGCATGATGCAATCGTAAAGACTATTGCTGTAAACGTTTTTGACTCACCTATCGCTAAAACGAAACACAACATTGCCAAGGGAAATAACGTCTTGATTATTAATTTCACTATCATAAAAAACTCAACAAAATTTCGCGTTTTTCATCCAACACCGGCAGACATCAGCGTTATCACATCGCCATTGAATACCTGAATTATGCAGGTGGACGAGACGTTTCCAGCGAAGAAATCACTAAACACTTTCCAAGAGGCGTACCTTCCACAAAATCATGCGGGTAAACCTCCACCAGCGCTTCACCATCCCTAATAAACAAGATCCCATTTTTATGAAAGAAAGAGTGGTCATCGATAATATTTGCGATGTCTACCGCATTATCGCCAGTCCACTCAATCGTCCTAGTGATTACTTACATCACCATTGATGATGATGCATTCTGCGCCTTAGACTCATTTATTGCGGTCAACCATTTCGATACAAGTTGAGCGTAATAAACTTCGGCGAACTCAACCTGCTCACCGCAATCATCTCCGGGCATTTCATCCAAAAAAGACGCCTCAGTGTCGCGGTAATTTCTAACAGCTGGGCAATCATCATTGTCGAAATCAAGTACAACCGGCGTACCTTTTTCTTCAGTTCGCTGAATGTCTTCAACCCGATAGAAAATCCCGTGTGCATCTGCAAAAAAGGTTTCACCTTCAAGTTCTAACTCACAGTAGTAATGAATAGGTACATTGTGTTCCGACATCAGTGCCTTAACTTCAAGCTTTACCTTCATTTCCCTTAACGCTGCAGCAAAGAGAACGCTATCAGAGTGAGCAAGTATCTCTTTAGCGAGAACTTCATTCTCAATCGGCGCTGCCCACTCCCACCCAAGATCTTTTGTGGCCTCTTCAAACAGGTTCGCATTGATATCATCAAGCGATTTCTGCAAACCTCTTATGTCTTCCACGGTCTCTAGAAACTCTAAGTCATCTAACTGAGAGAAGTTGATAGATAAGTGCCGCTCTAATTCTTGAATGGTTTTCATAACAACCTATGCATAATTAATATTCTATATGCAATAATAAAGCGTTTTTGAATGGCTGTAAATTGAACTTTGTTAGATGACTTTCAAAAAGACAAATGAAGAGAACACAAGCATCAGGTGGTTTTGCAAAAATAGCAGTAAGGTATTGGAGAAGTAGTAGAGACTCGGAGGGGTTACCCCTCCTAATCTTTAAAAACCGATGGTACCAGGCTTTTTAGGATCTTTTGGTCGAATAGATTCAGCGACAGTCGCTGATTTTTTTAATTCATTATCAAGAGATGCTGCAGAATCTTCTTGAGAATCGGTGATTGGAACGGTTAACATGATTGCTAATAAAAGACTTGTCATACAGGAAATCCTTGTTAAGTTTGTTATATTTGTCGTTTGCTATAAAAGCAAAACATCTATGCAATAAAATTGCCAAACTGTCCTACGCCTTATTTAACAATAACTTATATACATCTTCCGTTTAAATAAGCCATTCTCTTAGAAAGCAATCATACTATAGTCGCTTTTTTGACACTTGATAACTGTTAGACCCAAACTTTAGTATCGACTTATAAATCCTACAAAATCATATGCCTGATATTACTTGTCAAACAAGGAACCTAGTTAGCCGTTTGTAGTGAATACGTCTTATTCATTTTTCCTTCGGAGTAACCTTAGTTCCATGCCTCCCAATGCTTTTCAAAACCGTCTGAGTTTCTTAACGGATTAGCATAAGCACTCATCTTACGTTTCGCGCATTAAAAACCGCTTTTAAACCCTTTGCGATTCGCATATACATTATTCTATATGCAATAATTGCGTTTATCTTTTAATCAATATTGAACGCCGGAAAATAAACATATGATTTTTTTGGTTATTGGGGCCGTTTTATTGGCCGCACTTTGCGGGATAGCCCTACTAACAGGCATGTATGCGTTAACTGAAAACTGCAATCATCGTTCTATAAAAATTACTTCTGCTTTTGTTTTTATGATGGGTACGCTTTACCTAAGCATGGGCTTACATAACGTCAACACGGGCGGTTCGCATATTGGCGCCTTGGTTCTTTCAGCGACTACCGCCGATGTAGGTTTCATTCTTATTATCACCCTATCGACAGTCAAACGAAAAGTAACAAAAACCACCAGTAACACTCATGCCATTCGATTCTAAGACAGCCTAAAAGCCTTAACCATCATAGTTAAGGCTTTTTTATTTTGGCTAACCCTTCCTTTAATCTTTAAATCGAATTCTCGCAACAACAGACAGAACACAAATACCCGTCATCAGATTCTTTTAATACCATTTATCTTTTCTGCGTAGTATGGCAGCATCGTTTCTGCAACGACTTTGTTGAGGATATTTTGAGTGGGAGGATTTGTTATTAGGAACGTCAGACCTTTTTTATTTCTCTCATTCTTAGAAATAGGAACTCCACACTTGTCAAAATGAGAAATTATACCGTGGTATTGCCTTTCTGAGCTCATGGCGATTTCGAATGTAAAACAACCATCATTATTTTCTCTATCCAAGAGTGTAATGACACCTTTGCTTTGTGCCGCTTTTATCACGTCTTTTGTCAACGACGCTGGTGTATCCTTCCCACCGGTAAAAAACACACCACCAGCCCTCTCCCAACTACGGCACATTTCCATCACCCACTCTTCGTCAGTTTTACCCTTTACAGATAACACAAAAGCCCTTCTCTCAGCGTATTGAGATAGCCACTTCTTTAGGTATATGTTGAAGCCCTTTTTCTTCAGCGCGAAGGAATTTAACAACTTGTAGGCCTCATCAGAAATAGCGTGCCTATTTTCTATTAACCATTTTCTTGCTGTTTGAGCGGGTTCTTTCGAACCTGAACTGTAGGCACTGAGCAATGCGGTATCGAGTAAAGAAAAAATTTCAGGTATAACATCAATATGCTTCATAAAAAAAAGTTGTCTTTTTGATAATTCAATTCTCACTACCAACAGTGTTTTTGACTTACTGAGGTCTTCACGATTATTAACGTTTCTACTACGATAATAAAGAGGGACTCCAAGAAGTGATAGCGCCCTTGTACGCGGCATGGGTAGAACAGACACACTAGCTGTTAGTAAAAACAAATTTGCAAAGCTGTTTAGGGGTGGCATCTGCATGATTGACAATACGAAGTGGTAAATTAAATTCTGGTAATTCCATTCGTCAATTACTCTTACTTAGATAATCTACTTCTGTTCGTATACCAATCCCTTTCACATACACCAAGTTTTTTGCCTTCCGAAATGAAAACACCTAGATTACCGGTCAACCAAGCGCGATGTATTCCTGTCATCGCAAACAAGCGTCTAAGCCACCGTGGAGCTATCCATTGCCTGTAGCCCAAAAGGTATGATTCGAGAAGAAGCCAATTAATCATCGAATTTCCCATACCCGTTAGTTTGGCTTATTAGCGCACATAACATGTTGCCGCACGAGCTCTTTGCTTAAAACTGCAAGCCTATGCTTCTCTGAAGCATTCAAAAAAGGCAGGACGAATTGAGTCATACCTTTTGCATCTAAATAAACTTGGTTATCCATATCATCAGCACTTAAACCAACTGAGATATTGCCTTTTTGCCATTCTTTTTTTGCGCATTGATAAAACATATACCTTCCTTTATTTAACTTCTGAATATTTTTTTATTGGATGATTTGCTCTATTAAGACTAATCTTTCACCTCGCCTAAACCTTCTGAATTAAGCGTAATTTTTATATTCTCACCGCCTCTCTCATCAATTATCTTTGCAGTTTGGGGAGTGACAGGAGAGATGATTAACTCACCTTTTAACTTCATGGCTGCATAATTATTCCCACCATCAGAAAGATAAAGCTTCGCTTCTTTGACAGCTTCAGACTCTGAGGCCCCCAAACCCCAAACGGCTGATGATGAATAAACAGCATATAGCACTTTTACTTCTTCCAAACTTAGTTCCCATTACCTTTTTATCAGCTTCATTTGGCTTATTTGTTTGTTAGTAAGTCCTGAAGCCATTTGAAGTAATAGTGCAATTCTGGCCGCTGAATAGCTCTTAGCATCCTGACTCATTGAAAAGCTGTAGCTAGTGGTACAAAATCCACCTTCCTTTCCGTGAAACACAGCTCGGACACCTGCATTGGTATAGCCTGACAAGCTAAAATCAGTAGCTTTATCGATGTCTCTCGATCCGATTAATGTCGTACCTGTCACGTTCGCGTTTCCTATAATCCTAAACCCAATAAGGCTCAATTTTATCCAGTTGAGCAATTCCAATACCTTCAAGTTCACATACGGGAATGTTGTCACCCATGATGTATGCTTCTTTGCTTACTATGGCCTTAACTTTTCCCTCGAACTCGCTTTTTAGATATAGAACAGCCTTTCCTTTTTTACTCAGGTTTGACCGATTGAATTTGTTAACAATCAGTTTTGCTTGTTCTCGATTCAAAACGTATTTCCCACTTAATGAATTGAACGGTTTGACGACTCACTGACAACCAAGTCATCAACGTTTACCTCAACCTGCTCCAAAGCAAAAGGGTTTGGCTCCGCTTCACACAGTTCAAGATATTGGTGCCGCGCTTCAACTGGATCGAAGTTGGTTCCGTTCTCACGGTTGAATGTTTCCGCAGCTTTTTCTAAAGCAGCATCAAACAGTGAATAGTGAGTAACACCATTCTTTTCAGTAAAATCCTGATCAGCTTTTTTCAGAGCTTTAATAACTGGCGAATAGTCCATTTTTTCCATATCGATGTTTCCTACTTCACTATTTTTAACCGAGGACTGTAGTTCATCCCAGGCAACGGGGTTAAATGTTGGCCGTTTTCAACTCTTAAGCCGTACTTAACAACCAATTTCATTGCTTCTTCGCTTGTTTCACTATCAAAATCCCAAAGAGGATCGCGTTTTTCGAGTCTTTGTAATTCATCGTCAGAGAGATGTTTAACCATCCATGATTTAATCGCATTTAGAGCTAATAAATGGTCTACAGATTCGAGATTGATTCCATGGATAATTCCGATCAACTCCTCACTTGGGGATGGCGCTGAATTATCATAAGGAAAACGGTTTTTCATCAATTTCCCATTAAGCCGATTTTTGTAAATGTGAAGGAATGTGGGCATGGTGATTATGAAAAAACTCTTCATTCTCAGGGAGTGGATTAGTGCCGAACCATTGACCATTCTCGTAAAACTCGATCCGGTCCTTGACTCCAAATCTTCTCCATGGAGTTAAGACGTCATCAGGATGTGTAGAGTAAAGTTCGGCACCTATCGGCATAGTGGTAAAATCGACGTTAACACTATCACCAAATCCATTTTTTAGAGTTTCAACCATATTCAGTGTTTCCCATTAGGTTAATTATTTACTTTTTAGATTCTATACTTTAGCCATTTGTGTTGCGTTTATGTGAGAGATCTAAGAAATTCAATGATACTGCTGAGACTGGGAATATGCTTTAAGCAGTTCTACTGTCTCCTCATTACTTGTATAGTCAAGAGTTGATTTACCGTTATTGCAAACAAGGTTTTCTGATACATCAGCTCCGTGCTTAAGAAGGATATGTAAGATCCTATTTGCACCAAAATGTGCGGCACCCATGGCTGCAGTTCTCCCAAAATCATTTAGAGCGTTAACATCAGCGCCATTATTCAGTAAGAATTCAACGCATGGTAGGCGGTAAGTTTCCATATCATAATCAATGGCAGGAAAAAAAGGAGAATTATCAGATACATTGCAAGCTTGTTGAAGAGGGTTAAATCCTTTATCACATTTTGCATTTACATCCAGTTTCGATATTGAATGTAAGAAATTGAGTACGCTTAAATGCCTTGCACCAAATATGCTGACATTATGATGTGTCAAATCTATATTATTTTCATGTAGCTTCTTTAAGAACCAAACTCTATTGTTCCATGCTGCAACCGTAGCTATGGTATTATTTTGTTCGTTAAATTTTTGAGCAATAGTTGCGACGTCCCTTTCGGTAAACTTCCAGGCCTCCTCTTCATCCCCAGCTCTGAGTAAGATACATACAATATCAATATCTTCATTTATCTTTGATTCAGAGTATAGACCTTTGTATTTTTCGATTGCGGTTTTCATTTCATTTGTAATCATGTGTTTCCTATTAAATTAATAAACCTACCGATTCGGAAATTTTACATCTTGAGCCGTTTCAACAATGTCAAGGTTAACCAGATCGTGAATAGATTTAACCTTTCTAGGCTTCCAATGATGCCCACATACATTACACTCGCAGAAAGTACGAATGGGGCCACCAGTGTCACCAGCATCACACCAACTAATCCCGTTCCACTGACCTTGATTTACTGTCTGACGCTCAATCTGAGTCATTACAGAGCAAATATCGTAGTGTTTTGAGCCGCAGTCAGGGCATTTAAGCTTGTCGATGTGAAGCATCGCTAATTCCTATTCCATTGACTTTTCAGATGCGTCTTTTATAGCAAGCTCAGGATATTTTCTCAGTTCACCATAGGTTGACTTATCTCCTTCAATACATCCTTGTTTTTGCGCTTGCCATCTTGTTTGCGTTACAAATTTCCCATCCATTAGGGGCTTCACGTGTTGCTTTATCATCTAAATACATGTTTTTTCCTTTATGAAGATTTGTCTGTTAAATCGAGCTTGTTGTATCGATCTGCACCCAGATCTATGCCCAAAATTTTCCATATTAATGAATTGAACGGCTTGACGTCTTACTGACAACCAAATCATCAACGTTTACGTCAACCTGCTCCAAAGCGAAAGGGTTAGGCTCCGCTTCACACATTTCAATATATTGGTGCCGCGCTTCAACTGGATCGAAGTTGGTTCTGTTCTCACGATTAAATGCTTCCGCAGCTTGTTCCAGAGCAGCATCAAACAATGAATAATGAGTGATACCATGCTTTTCAGTAAATTCCTGATCAGCTCTCTTCAATGCTTTAAGGACAGGCGAATAATCAAGCTTTTCCATCATTTCCTATTTCTTTTTAGCTAATATCGCCACAACGAAGATTATTATAACGCAGACGATGATCGCTATAATTGATAAGGTGCTGGGAATGGGTATCAAATTGAATTTCCTATTAACTATACTTGCTCAGAAAAATCGAATTTTAATTGTGCAGCACCTAAAGCTTACCCTAAGTGAGCAGTTAAAATTATGTTTTAAGCACAATGTCATGTTATTGGCATTGGCTTTCATCACGTTTGCTATCGGTGATTTACTCAACCGCGTTTGTTTGCCGCTTCATCAACCCCAGCAAATAGGACAGGGATATCAATCCCTCTGGATCTGCCTTTTTCAGCAGCCTTCACCAGGCATTTTTCTTGACTTGGTATAAGCCCTGAATCATGCTCAACCACTAAATATGGTGTCTTTTTTTGTTTTTCTTGGTTGTTTTTCATTGCGTTCCTACGAAGTTTTCATAAATGTGCTTACCGGATAGTCTCCAAGGGTTGCTCTGCTGCAAATCTCCAACATTTGAAACTCCCGGTATCGTTGAGAGGTTTAATCGCTTTTTCATCGCTCCTGCAATTAAATTAATTTTTGCACGGAAGCCCATTCACAGCATCAATATCTCTCTGCTCGCCTTTCGCAGCTATTCGAGATATTTGCCGCTCTGACTTACCCCACCGCTTAGCTATTTCTTTAAACTTCCAGCCCTTTTTATTGGCTATCAACTGGAAGTCAGTAATCTTTTTACCTGTCATTATTGTCTAGTATAATTAATCATACTTGCCTGTCAAATATGTCTATCATAAATATAATGAATTTCAACGGAAAACACCATACCTTACCAGTCTGCTTAATAACTCTACATTTTATTGAAAACCATATTTTTAAACGACAATTGGAAACGAAGCATTGAATAAACTAGTGCCTCTATAAATTTTGGATACCTACAGAGCAGTATGGTCCTTGAGTCGAAACCGAAGTTTGCTAACCCCTTTATTGCTAACGCTCAGAAATTCCCTGTAATCACCAGTTGTTGTAAGCGACTCGACATCAGTCTCTACATTACTAGTCAGCGAATGGGAATCGAATAAATTATCGAACATTGAAAAATGCATTCTCATCATTACTAAGAAGTGTAGATTGTCATCGCATATATTTTTTAGATCATGTATTAAAGGTTTGGTTTCAACGATGTCATGGCATCCAATAAAGGTATGGAAAGATGTATTTATCAACCCCCGTAAATCAGCGAGTTCTATTCTACCAAGCAGGTAGTTGAGTTCTTCGATAATCAAAACAGCACCATCTAGATTTATAGAAGAAATTGCCGATTGATTATCAAATATCCTAAACAGACTGCCATGTTGACTTTTGAGCCTAGAGGCCGCTTGAACATCCAGCCGTTGGTCAGGCATTGAAGATCTCTCGACATCTAGGGAACCAATATAAACAACGGGTATTCCCTGCTTTAACCACTGTGCGGAAAATTCAAGTAACAACAAAGTCTTTCCCTTCGCAGGTGGACCTACAACAGTTGTAACTGATTTTTGAGAGGGAAACTGAATAGTATCCCTGCTTAATGAGCCCTGCTTTAGCGATACACTCAGTGTTGATTTTTTGTTGATAGATTCCATCATAGTAGGCCAGTCTGACCGGCTATGCTTTCTTGCAACAATATTTTGAGCCTCGAACAAGGCTATTTTTGACTGCTTTACTAGCTTTTTGGCGTCTTTTTTTGCTTGTGTGATCGATAGACCAGTAGGAAGCCTCATAACCAACATACATTACTCCTTTCACGGTTTAAGCCACGCCTATTGCCAAAACCATGCAGGTGCATGAAGTTATGGATTATGTGATGTGTAACAATATTCACTTTGCCCTCAAACGGACTTCGCCAATGTAGGCGTGATTACACGCATAAGTGAAAATGCTGGATAACCTTAACAAAGGTCAAATATACAGGCAATAGTTTAGTTTAAGTAATTTAGCCGAGAACATGTTTTTAAGATGATTTAGAAAATATTGAGGAATTATGAATTTATTATTCACATACATTTTTTGAATTTAAATAATGGAACATACTCGTAATTTAATAAATTTTGTGTGAAAAACAGTTGATTGTTTGTTGTCCTAGCATGAGTTAATATATGCATATATATTATCATTTAAGCAGCACTATGCGGGTGTGTTATGACAAATATCGAACTATATAAAGGGTTTTCTCAATTCCTTGATGCCAGGTATCTCCTCAACAAGAAAGCATCTGATAAGGCAGCAATGATTGCTGAATACGTAGACACTATAGGTATTGAACACCTTAATTTGGAAGATGACAAGCGCTCATTTTTAGAGCAAGCATTTGATAAACACATTGAACGGATTAACACTGCGAAGCAATCTGAACCAACAACCCTATATTTTGGTGTCAAACCAGAAGGGAAAACGGATAAAACTTTTTACAATGCCTACATACTGCCGCGTACCTCAGCAATCAATGCTTATAACGATATTCTCAAAAATAATAGTGATGCTGTACTATGTGATGTATCCCCTGATTCGCATTTCATTCGTGTTGAACGTGTTGATGAAAACGAAAAAGGCCTATTTGATATCACGTTACATTTGTTTGCTGCTGACAATTTCTCGAATGTGGTTGGTCTCCATCGATACACATCTGATTCTATCCGTTCAATTTTGTTTAATGCCGGTACGCGTAACATCACTAACATGAAAGTGGAAAACCGAATAGGTGAATATAATAACCCCCTACCAGTGCTAACGTTCACCGCTGATCATTTCAATCTGGAACAGGACTATATTATTGGACAGCGTAACGGGAAGAAAATCTATTTAATAGAACCCTACGAAGCTCCTGAACCTCGTTTTCCTGCAAGTGATGAGCACGACTATGTAACGCCTCTCCCCGACGAACCGGCAAAAGAAAATGTAAAGGACGCTTTTAACTTTGAAAAAAATGAAAAAGAAAATGAAAAAACGTTGTTCACCGTGCGGGGCCTTTCCGAAGATTTAGATAACAACGAGTTCGCTTATGCTCTCACTGAAATGTACGATAACGGTGCTCTAGAAAGAAATCGAAAAATTGATACTCTCGATTTTCTTGTACAACAAGGTTATCAATTTAACTCACATTTTCTCAGTCCTGAACAGAATCAATTATTGAAGACCATTTATCAACGTTTCATTACAAACATAGATAGCCGATTGACAGTGCAGCACCATCAAAATGATGAGAACCAACAACAGAGCGAAGCTCACGCCGATGGCATCAATGACAGCGATTCAGCCTTTGACACGACACAACAGAGTGATCATGAGCAAAGAAAAGAACCCGAAAAAAAATCTGAATACTATGTTCTTGGCATAGATGACATACCGAACCTGCATGACACCTCATTCTGGCATTGGTTAAAGTTCGCACACAATGAAAATCGATTTTCAGTCAATAGCATTGTCAATATTGGCCATTTCCTTCAAGACATCGGATTTGACCCTGCATGCCATACTTATTCACGACAACAAATCGTACAGTTGAAAAAGATAAACACAGCGTTTAATAAAGAGATCATATCAGTAGCAGTAAAAAACGAAGAAGACGCAAACGCTGGTGGTCTCAAAAAAGAAGCTGAAACCACGCAGAAACAAAATCATGATTTAGAACCACTAGATACCGATGGCAACCATCCACCAGCACAACAAGACAACAACGATATCGATTATGATGTTCAAAGTGAACAAACCAATCAAAAAGAGCATTTAATCGCAAAAAAAATGCTTGATAGCTTCCGTTGTGCGGCCGCACTGGGTATGTTCTCTGGCAATTTTAAAGATGATGCAAAATTCTTTCTAAATAGCAATTACAACAAGTTAGATATTGAAAGCTTATCTGACAGCGAAGCCAATTTATTAAGGGATGCACATAGTAAAGCCATTGAACAGATCATTGACACAAATAAGAACACTGACGATATTGTAAGCAAAGAATACTTCAGTTTATGTACCCAGGTTGATCGTGAATTTCAAACTATTCATTTCGCCGACTCTGACCATGCTGAAACACTTACTGAAGTTTACCGTGATCACGGTTACAGTCCTGACGTCATACCTATCCCAGCCCAGAAAATTACGGCACGCGTGGAAGATATCTATACTAGAGAGAACGGAGAATTAAGCGTTGTAGTAGGTCTACATGGGCCTGTAAAACTCTCTAATATCGAAGCCCTTGCATCCATTAACAACGGGCTTGGAGATGAATTGAAAAGCAACTGCGATTCAATCAAAGGAGCAAGGTTATATGAGGCCATCGCATCTTCACAGATGGTCATTCCCGTTTTCGAGGTTTACTGCAACAAAACAGACTTAATACCCCACACTTTGATACGACCCATTCACGATCCAAGTCGTGATTTAATCGCTACGATCATCGCAAACACAACCCAATCTGCAGCAAAGAATAATTATCAAGACAACGTAATGATTGACACCGAAGTTTCTCTAAATGAACTCAATGAAACCGATGCTAAAGGCCATAATGAGTTCAAGGATAGCGATGTTGACATTTTGGACTCTTATTTAGACGAAATGACTTCGTAACCAATACTTTAACCATATTAAAAGCCCAGCTTTCAAATACTAAAGAGGCGCCCATGAGTAACACATTCTATTTAACACGCATCGACATCAATCAATATGATGATCAAACAAAAGAGAATATCGTTAAGCTTGAATTATTGGATAAGACAGTCAGTGACTATGAAGAAGTCTTAAGTAAAAGGGAAAGAAAAATTGCTGATTTAGTCAGTCTTGTAGTAAAGGCAAGAACGGTTTCTGACGAGTTAAATGGCAAAAGTGAAGATGGCATTAGCAATCCACTTGGCAGTGAGGCCATTCAAAGCGCTAAAGCAGCAACAAATCGACTTCGAAAGGAGAAAGAGGCACTTTCAGCGTTGGCTAAACAAGTCCGAAGTGACATGGACGGAATCTTAAACTTCCATACCCATAATATCTCGTTCAGAATCCGCGAACACACCCACGGATGGATTAAGCACACTAGGGCTATTGATTACTTCAAACCTAAAATAGAAGCTTTTAACAAGAAGTCTAGAGCAGAGGTAATTAAGATTGCCTCTTTACCCAACATGCGTTTTACGGAAATTGTGTTAGCTTTCGATGCTAATCATCAAGAACAGGTTGAGAAATTTCTATTTGATATATGTCAGCAAATCACAACGGACTACAACAACGCGCTTTTAAATAGTGAAAAATACGCCGAACTCTATGACCATTTCAATGGGCCTGACAACACTGAACACAATATTGAGCTATATGGCGCGGGACCGACAAATTTCTTCTCTAAATTGGGGAACCCTAGATTTAAAGACAAGGAATACGACAACATTAAGCATCAATTGTGGGGTCGAGACTCAAGCAGGATCAATTACACCATAACCGATGTGCATTATTTGCTGTCTGAAGAAAATCCACTGTATGAAGAAATTGATAATTGGTATGGTAGCTGTCTTAATGGCAACATTGATGGAATAAACATCACAACTGATCGCAATGGCTATAAAAGAGTTTCTGATATTACGAAGGCTGAAATGCTAAGAGAATACAGTATCATTAGCAAAAAGGTCGCTGATGAAATAAAAAACCTTATCGCTGAAGACTATGCTCATGAAATGATCATCTAGATGTACGAAAATAAGAAGCTACGATCATGTAGCTTCTTATTTGTATGCTAGTTAAGACATCGACATGTCATTCCATCTATCAATGCAATTATCTATACCTTCTCTCTGAACTATAGCTGGACAAGCCGAATTCTCGCACCGAATGACAAAAACATTTTTAATACCTTTAACCCGGTTCGGCATCTTAGGTTTTGCACCACATTTACAATTAATCATCGTTGAATTATTCATACTCTTTCACTTACTAATTAGCCAATATCAATGGGATGATAAAAGACAATACTGATATCCCTCCGAATAAAAAAATAGAGCGTTTCTTTGACGTGTCAAGACCAGTATTATAGAAAAAGTTAAGAATAATAAAAAGCATGTTGAACAACGCTATTAGCCAAATCAAAATAGCAAAAAGTAAATGCCAGGATTGATTTGCGTATATGGCTAGCGCTATTACTAGCCCGTTTATCGTAAGGTTACTTATATAGTTCATAAGGACTTCAAAGTTAAATCCCTTGGGCTCGCCAGAGCGAATAAATCGTATGACTGCATCAACATGAGATTGATTAATTTTCTCGTCAACCTTAGACGCAATCGGCCCAAATAATACCGCAGCCCACATGATCATAAGTGGCCAGAATAGGAATAAAAATGAAGGTCCATCGTAATCATTGTAAATTTGAACAAAATGGAATGTAGATACACCAGCTGTGATAATTATCAGGAACTTTATTTTAAGTAATTTCCACAATTCAGATTTATCGTCCTTACCATTCACTTCTTTATTTACATTACTTTCTTGTTCCATCTTTGACTCCTTGTTTGTAGCATTACTTTAGTTTGATACGTTGATCGTTGTGTGCATAAGTGTTTAATGGTAATCACACGCTCGGATAATAAGCAAAACGCTTTATTCCTAAAAAATGACTTGGTGTTAATAGTTCATCAAGCAAATCATTTAAGCGCCTCACTTTAATGTAATGATGCGCCATTTCATCTAACAAAGATTCGGCACCTCTTATCCAACGCATCCTTTGCTCTTTGTCTGCACTGTTAATCCAGTCAAAAATTGGTGCAGAGTAGAGCATACGCGTTGTTTCCTGAACCTCGACTTCTGAGTTGAGATATTTTGAAATGACTTTTGTATGCTCACGTTTTAGCTTCCATAACGGATTATCATGGCTAGTATTAGTAGAAGGCATTGAAGTGTACGTTATGACAGGAAAGTAGGGTACATCATTGCTCACTTCATTCATTGCACGCTTTAGAAGTACATCTATGTGAACGATTTCATGAGGAATCTCATCGCCGAACCCGCCACTTACCAGGGTTTCTAACCATGGTTTGTTCGGGTGGCAATCGGGATACATCGAAACTAATTGCTCTCTTGTTAGAAGGTGCTGATAACGCTGCATAACGCTATCAATATCAGCACGAAAGAACTCAAGGTAACTTAGTTTAACACTTCGTAAGTTGTGCACGTAACGTATGAACGGGATCAGCATGGAACTGAATATAAGTGCAGCAACAGCAACGAGCATTCGCATTAGGTTAACTGCTACACTTGTTTCAATACCGAAAATTTTGCCTTCATTTATGTCAGCAACGTCATTAGAGACTATTTTATTTTTTGGTGATTGAGAGATTTGGGAAGATAACGAAGTGCCGGATTGAGCCGGGGTGGTTGCGGCAATAGGATTTTTATCAATATGTATTGCCGCGACATCTTGCTTTGGTTCGATAGTGGATGACTTCTGCGTTTGGGCAGAAACTGTAATCGAACATATAACAAGAGGTAATATTAGTAAACTTTTGGACCACTTTCTGTTGTTGTACGCATCTGTAATCTCCTTAAAGTTGCGTCTTACATGGCATAGTATAGTAGAAACTACGCATTTTCTCAAACATGTCAAATCAAAGTTCCTTCTCTAAGGTTAATACTGCTCACGATTATTTTTGGTTTAAATTAGCACTACTCTAAAACTTCGCTAATCTTAAAATCTACAGAGCCATTAGCTTTCATTGCCTTTTCAGCAATTTTAATTGCTGCTGACTCCGATCTGGCTTTTTTAATAAAGCATTTGCAGAATTCGCCATTTCGGTAGTTACAGTGATTAGGGTCGGTCCAAAGAAAAGAAAAAGAATACTGCTTTGAAATCGTTGGCTTATTCTTCTGCTCTATGAACCCTGTACCTTTACACTTGAAACAAACACCACCTAAAACGTGAGAGAAAGCGTTAATAATACCTTTCCCGTTACTGCATTTGGGACATTCATATTTAGGCATACCCTACTCCATCAATATATTAAGCTGCTTGTTAAAAACAACACATACCCATTAAGCAGCACGCTGTATAGCTTCTATAACGGCTTTAGCCATTAAAGGTGGAACTGCATTACCGATCATGGTTTTTGCCGCTGTAGACGATTCTGGCCACAAATAATCGTCATCAAAGCTTTGTGCTCGCGCAAGCTCACTAACGGTTAAAGGTCGAATACGATCTCCTATCACCAGCGAATGTTTATTTACCGTAGTGACAGTGCCCAATGGTTTGTGAATTGAGCGTCCACTTCGTTCTGAACCGTAAGCCGCATCAAGAAAAACATCACCCAAATCTCTTCGGCCATTTCGCACTCTTCGTTGAGTGGCTTCGACTCGATTGCTTACTAAATCCCATTTATAAGGGGCTTGATTGAAATCAATGATACTCGCAGCTGGAATTTCGGCCTGCTGCTCAAAGGTCAACTCAATTGGATTTGTACTTTTTGTAGCGACATAGAACATACGCTGCCTGTTTTGTGGAATGCCCAACTGACGCGCATTAATAAGATTTTTAGAAATAGAGTAACCCAGCATTTTAAGTCCCATTTCCCACACTGGAAATAAATTCCATTCTTGGAAGTCACTAACATTTTCAACAACGATGATGTCTTGCATATGAACTTCAGCACATGAAATTACCGCCCAGGCAGTTGAACGCGATTTATCTGCTTTAACCGAACGTCGTTTTCTTCCTGCAGCCTTGCTATGTCCTTGACAACAAGGGGATGCAAACATTACGTCATGCGCTGGTATTTCTGAAAAGTCGGCCTGATGTAAATCTTGGCACGAATGAATAGTTTCAGGATGATTTAGCGCGTGGTATTCAACCGCTTTGGGGTTATGATTAGCGGCCCAAATAACATCTACACCAGCTTTCTTCAAACCAGTTGTTGTACCACCAGCACCAGCAAACAAGTCAATTGCTTTCATTATTATTCCTCTTAATTATGCATTTATAATATCACTTATGCATAATTCTGCAACATTTTTTTTTGCGCACAGAAAATGAAAATCGAAAAAAACCGCTACATCGAGCGGTTTCTTATTGATTTAAATTACTGCAGAACAGTTGTGAAATGAAAAACTATGTAAAATTATACGACATTGGCAAATGGGGATCTGATTGCCATTTCTTTACCCAATTTGTTTTCTCCGGCTTTGGTGGAGTCGTTATCAAATTCTGCTTGATGCATTCGAAGTTCCGTAGTTCTTTAGTGTACTTTTGTTTATGATCAAATTTATAAACCAGTACTTCAGACTTCGAAATTGGTACGTAAATTTGGCAGACTAAATTTCTATTTCTTTCTGGAAGAATAAAATCCAAATAAACCAAGCCTCCATCGAAATTAAAGGAAGCATCGACTACATCATTCTTAACTTTTTCAAGAGAAACAGATGGATCAAATGAATAGCATTTCAGATGATACGAGAAACTCATTCCGAAAATCACAATCGATAGCAAAATAAAAACCACAGATGTTATAAAGAAAGCAAAGGGATCATCATTACCTTTATCCATCGCAAACAATAAGAAACATACACCAATGACAAAATACATCAAAAAGTGAAAATTAACTGCCTGAATAGCAGACATCCACATCACACTCCGCTTTTTGACTTTCAAATTATCCCACAAAACAATCACCAATTATGCATATAGTTGCTACTAATTGCATAGTAGGCAAATTCGTTTATAATTACAAGCGCTAAGCTTTGGAGCTGCAAACGAGTAAATTTCGTCCAACTTTATATAAAAATCCTTTCGTACAATAATGCTTTTTTCAAATGGGTGTAAACAGTAATGGTCACATTCTTATATATAGCTCAAATTGTCCTGGCAGCTTATGCTTGTCTCCATTTATGGATTTCATTGAATAGTGAACCAGTAAATTTAACCATCGTGGAATCTGAAAGGGATAACAATTTCGCAGACTAAAACACACATACGTTCTATTTAATAGATTAAAAGTGAGATTCAACACCGGGGATATATCTCACTTTCATTCTGTTTTATAGAATGATTAAAGCATTTCACAACTTAAGGGTATTGACTGCCGATCTTAACTTATCCTTATCCCTGCGTATGTAAATCTCAGTAGTAGCAAACGATTCATGGCCCATCAAATCACGCACTGTGACAATATCGATACCATTATCAATTAAAGTGGTACCAAAATAAGATCTGAGTTCATGAGGATGTAGAGAAGGTAGCCCCACATTACGACCATGCCGTTTCACTATTTCATAAATTGCATTACCGCTAAGCGCGGATTTATCTTCTACGAAACGATTATGCTTATGCAGCTTAAAAAATACATGGCAAGGACTTACCTTAAAGGTACTAAACCATTTTTCTAATAAGCGTGACGCCTCTTCATTAAGAAACCCTAGCCGCTCTTTATCACCTTTACCGCGGATAAGAAGCTCTCCGTTAACCAAGTCGATATCTGAAATTCTTAGATTAGAAACCTCGTCTCTACGCAGCCCACAATAAGCCATTATCCCTATGATGGCCGCATTTCTATAACCTATAAGTGTCTTCATATTCAGCGCGTCATCTATTAACTCTGCCACCAGCATTGGCGTTAACTGTTTTCGCTTAACCTTGACTCTTTTACCTTTGTAATGAGAAATGGCAGCTATCCGCTGGTGGTTTTCAAATGATACAGCCCCAGCATGCCAACCTTGCTTGAAGACTCCTTTAATAGCTGACAAATAAAGATTAAGTGTACCGGGTGAAAGTCCTCTACGAGTCTTTAAGGCCGTGAGCGTGGCGTTTATGTGAAGTGTATCTATGTCGTTCCAAGGAACATTGTCGTGTTCTGAATGGCCAAGCACCACAGCAACCTGGTTAAGCACACTTTTCATTGTTTTGCGTGAACGCTCAGATTGAAGAGAAATAAGGTACCGACTAGAGGGGCCAACATTCTTTGACGTAGAAAGTTGATTAGCCATTGAGCAAAACTTCCTTGAGACTTAATTATTATGGTTTGAGTTCAGTCGCACATTATGCCCCCTTAGACAAAATCATCAACTTGTTTAAATAAACATTTAAACAAGTTGACAAAAAAGACTCCACCAGCGTTACATATAACGCTTGAATAAAATCACCTTTTAGCTATCATTACCGTCACACCAGACAAACGTTATATGTAACGATAAATGAAAAATTCAACCGACTGGAATGATTACGCGAAAAGAACACTTCTCAAGTTTTTAAACTCACTTGGGGCCGACGAAATAAACGAAGTAGAATTGTGCAAAGTTGATGTTGAGAAATTAGCCGAAGGAAGCCAACAAGATGCCTATGACACGCTTCGAAAATGCATTAGCGATAAGTCATTACGGCGTTATCAAAATCGATATAGACAACATAAGCACCGGGAACAGAATGCAATATCAAACCTTCAGCTCAAAGAAAGCTCGTTAAGACGCCTCAAAGTATTTCAAGAAAAAATATCAGCAGACTCATTAGATGAAGCAATTGATTTCCTTTTGTCCCCTGAATACGCAGATTACAAAATAGAAGTCGATGTAATAAAAAATCTGATGGGCAAAGAGAACTTCGACCATCAATCAGCCTACTTTAAAAACCTGATCCGCTGTTTACCAAAGTATCAATTAGGTCGATTAAGATTAATTGTAGAAAACGTGTTCTTACAAGGCTGGCGCGAGTCTAAGCAAAACAAGAAACGTTCAGGTAATCCAGAGAAGGCAGCACTTGAAAAGAATGAGATCATCCGTGAAATCGCTACCCAACTGAATGACAAGTTAGATAGCGATGTATAATAATAATCAAGTAATGGTATTAAGTGATTGCTTTATCGACTGGTATATTGAATTTTCGGTCAATAGAGGTTCAATGTTATTTGCGAATTCATTTTCATCACAGAATTTGGAATAAAATAAAGCAAGACAAAAATTGAAATCACATGGGTATTCAATAAGCTCAGACAATAACCTTACATCGCCGTATAAAGACGCCGTAATAGTTATTTTCCCAGCCTCATGAAGCGTCATTATTTCACCGAGCTCTCTAAGCACACCAAAAGCGCCGGATACTAAATCAGCATCTAACAGGCCTTCTGGATATACTTCAGCTAAGATGATGCTATATATCTGACGTTTGATAAGTTCATCGTAGGTAAGGAAACAAGCGTGTTTAGTGCAAAAGATAGGTGAGGTGTTTTCAAAAACATATGGCAGATAGTCAACACCACCTTTTACACTGTTATTTTCAACCTCTGTATAAATTGCACCCAACTTACCTGATGGAGAACACTCATTGTAGAGAGCCTGCCAAAGATCATTAAAATTAATAGTCGTATATTTATCAAAGAAGTCCGTCAAAGAAAACATAGTAAACACTTAAGTAGTTAAAAGGAGATACTATTTTCCAACGTTTTTTCTTGAAGTGACGTCATTAAGACCACTAAAAACGGCCCTTAACAACTAATGCTGTATTTTTATACCGAGGAGCTGTAGCTTTTCTGAAAGTTTGTCTTTATAGATCTGAGGACGAAAATCAACAATTTCGATATTCAGCTTACCCTGATTACACTTATCGCAGAGAACTTGCAGGTTTTCTATTACATATTCCAATTCTGGATATTTACTTCTTGGATAGATATGATCGACATTAATGGTCGTCCCATTATCGACACCGCGTGGGCAACACATGCAATTAGCGCCAAAATGTGCGAGCACCTTAAAGCGCAATGCTAACCAGCGCTTTGATTTATAAAACGACACTTCCTTTTTATCTAAGTCTTCTAGTTCAGTATGGCACTTGAAAACCCTGATAGGATTATGCGGAGACATAAGGGTGATCATTAAAAGAGGATAAGATTCGTTTTCTAGAAGGAATTTATGGATAGCTCTAATTGCTGCCGCCTCTTTCTTATATTTTCGACGAAATGTTCTTTTCTTGGTTCTAAAAGTAACATGGCAATCAGACATAAATGTCACGCTATGTAATATTTTATATTAAGTTGCTCCACAAGCATTTCTTGATATTCAACATGTCGCTCTGATAAGTGCGATAGCACTAGCGAAAAATCTTGTTTAGTGGCGTCATCGTCACAAAACATGACACTAAAGAGCACTTCGCCGTCTGCATTAAAGATTGCCCAGCAACTACCTTCACATATTGATACACTATGGAGATAAATATCATCAAGCGACGTGTACTTTTTTGCTTCTAATGCAACTCGCGGTGGGCAGAACGAGTCCAAATGAAATGGTTCAATCGCATTTAAAGATAAACAGGTGTACAAGGGTGTAACTTGAGTTTCAATAATAAAAACATTTCTTTCGAACGCCATCTGCAGTGCAGACGAATTAAACTTCAACATGATAAAGCCTATATATTTAACGTGTAACTATCGACGTCAATATCCATATCAAAATCTTTATCTCGACACTTGTGCTCGCCAATAACGAACAAAATCGCAGACTCAGCGGTTTTTTCATATCGTTTTTTAGGTTTCGGCCCCCATGCGCTAACCAGGAAACGCTGACCCCATGAATCGACATGACCAATTTCTTCATCGCAGAAGAAAACTATGTATTCTCTTAACCCTTTAATTTTCCTTACATCATAATCTTTGTTTTTTTGCAGGATGTATTTGATATTGGTTGAAATTGCACGAGTATTTTCAAACTCTTTACTTCTTATTGGCATAATAACGAATCAACCAAAGCTGAAATCAGTAATAACAGAATCTAACTGAATGATGTCTTCCCCATTTAAAGGGCCAATTACAAAATTAGAAAAAGATACGCAATCAACTTTAGTAAGCAAAAGCGTAATATCATCTGATGTCGCTACACTTTCACTGCCATCGGGTAATGCAACGCGAAGGCTACTGTTTTTACAATCAATACTTTCTAGTTCATTGACTAAATCATCATAAATAGTATTTAAAATGTCTGGGTTAACAGAAGTGACGACACTATCGACGCACTCTACCGGCGCTTGTTTACGAACCACGAAATCTGTTTGCCGATACACTGAATCAAAATAAGAGATAAATAAGTCAAAGAATGTAAAGTCTTGGCCAGACATTGAAAACGAAATGCCTTTGAGTTGTTCTCTGTAAGCAGCAATGGATGGTGATGATGAAAAAGCAAGGTATGAAATTTCAGCAAGTTGGTTACGCAATGCGTTAGGTTTCAGGACAGAACAATAACCATTGCCAAAAAGCTTACTCATGATAAGTGTTAAATGCGTTGAAAATTCATTACCGCTGCTTAGCGCCTTCATGCCAGATAGCTTACCCGAAACCAATGAAATGTCTGATAGACAAATATCACCACCTATCGGCACTACAGACAAATCATTCAGCTTTGTAAAAGCAATAAAAGCCTCTTCGTTATATGCAGAGATACTTCTATCATCCCATAATGCAAGGCTAATGGTTTCCGCATTAATTAGCTGGCTATATAGCTCAAGTGTCAACCCCCTGATTTGGCTAGAGGTTAACTTACCTTTTATCTTAATCTCATTACAAAGCGATTGGTAAAGTCTTTTCACTCCTAAACCATTTGGAGGAGACTGATTTTCTTCCTCTTGGTATACGCCTTCCAAAAACAAACACAAATTATTGATATCATCGACAGATGGTTGCATAAACTAACCCCGCAAAATCATGCACAAAGTATATACTATTTGTTGTTTTTGGCAAATCTAATCTTTTCGCTAACTATTGTGGTTAAAATTGAACATAAATTGAATTCGCCCTTTGTTAGCAAGGACTAAATGGATTTTACAAGTTAAATAATGTTGACAAGCTTTTTCACATATATTAGCGTATATGCATAATATATGGAGCAACTTACAAATGCATTTTTCCGCATCTTTCAAAAAAATAGAAGTTTACACAAAAGAGTTGAAAGAGTTCCTTTCAGGCTCAGCTATAAATGCTTACGCAGCTCCACTTCCTCTTCTTGGGCAACATGAAAAAAGAGTATTTGAGTTGGGTGGATATAACCCTGAAGCAAATCTCATGGGTGGCGCGGCCGTTGACTGTGCAATCCTGAATTTATTTAGTTATTTCGCACCATCTGGTACCAATACATTCCATGTCAGACTCTGCCCAGGGCTTATTCATGTAAAAAAAGCAGACATGCTAGAAGTAGAGAGATTAATTGCGCTTATTAATAGCTACAAAAAACTCTTTGCTAAGTCCGTTGACTCCATAACTGATAAACGACTTAAACATAACGAAATTCACACGACATTTCCTATGATGATGACGAAACAAGTTTCAAGGGAAATTAATTTTATACCGTCTTCACAGTCTTTAACGTCCATCGGCTTTTCTCTAGCTGGCAAGATGGACCAGCGCGTGATCAGTTACGAAGAAGCCGTGCAATTGTGCACCGACATTGAAAGCTCTACAAGGCTTTCTAATTATAGGAACTGTGAACTTAGATACAGACGCAGCAAAACTAAGCGTTTCTATGCTAACTGTCGAATTAAGCAAGAAGGTGTCAAAGCATCTAAGCCAATTCAACTACAGGGTGGAATGCCGATCATTGCATCGAGCGAAAATGATGAACCGATCAAGGTGAATCACCTTTCAATGACCGGCAGAAATATGGCGAAAAGAAGTAACGCCGCTAATTATGAGTTAATTTGTCCAACGCATCATATATACGCAATGATGCCAAAATAGAGAGTGTAAAATGAGCAAAGCAATAATCGTAAATTCAATTGTTGAAAAAACCGGCCTTACCAAGAAGAAAGGTGAAGAGGTTTATGATGCATTTATTGAAGCGGTACAAACCGGCCTGAAAGACGACAAGATGATTTCCGTTCCGGGTATCGGTAATTTGAGCGTAAACCACAGGGCCGCACGCACAGGCCGCAACCCAAAAACTGGTGAAACACTTCAAATCGAAGCTAAAAATGTCGTGTCATTAAGCGTTGGCAAAAAACTGAAAGAGTTGGTCAACGAATAAGTAATATTAGGCAGTAGAAAGGGCTTTGGTTTTTGAATCAAAGCCCTTTTTTATTTATCTATAAATAAAATGCTACAATATAAGAAAGTTTACTTTGATTACTCATCCATGACATACAAGCTGATCCCTCTTACTATCTTAGCTGTTATCACTGTTTATCTGATTGAGACATACCCGCTTAAACCGGTTCAGACATTATGGATATTTGCCGTACCCTTCATCTTTTACGCGCTAACCCATAAATTCGGGAACCCCAAGCTTTCAAATGAGTTATTAGCCCCCCTATTCAGCTTTGCGTTAATCTTTTATGCGTTCGGTGGACACCTTTTTCAGCAAAACGCACAGAAACCTAAAAACATTGCGAATATCGTCAATATCGATGAATTGACTACAATTGTTGAACAAAACAAATCTTTCTTACCGAGCAAAATTGATGAATTAACCACGTTGCTTAATATAAACGTTCTCGAAGGCTCAGATGAATACATCCTCACCCTTCAGTTGCATGACATAGATGTAGATAACACCAATTTAGAACTGCTTAACAGCACCTTATCTGATGGTCTGAAAGGTCAATGCCAGCATAAGGGTTATAGAAACCTTTATAAGTTAGGAATTAAAGTCTCATACCAATACGTTGACGATAACAAGAGGCACATAGGCACTCACAAAGCTGATCTATCCGCGTGCAAAAAAATCAAAACTATAAATAGCGAAGCTTAATCACTCTATTTCACCTTGACCAAATGGAGAATATGGGTTAGAAGTATTGCATATTAGCTACTAATTATGCATAAGGCAGTTTTCAAATGTTAGATTCAGTACCCCAGCAAAGCGACGTTGACAGCAAGAATTACGTTTCTCTTAATGAAATAAACATACCCTACTATGAAAGTTGGGCTAATCACTTAATAAATCTCGTTCGACGGTCATTAAAAATCTATGATAATGAAGGCGTAGACAAATCACTTGTTCGCTACCTTAAAATACAAATTTTAGATGAGAAAAATAAAATTCTAGATTTGTCTCGCTCGATTAATTCAAATGAAATCGATTCACACATCATTCCTGACGAGCCAGTTGCATTTAATGATGACGGTGCTATCACCATCGATTTTAAGAGCCCTGTACGCATCTCTGGGCACGCATCTGGCGATACCCTTACCATTGATAGTTCGTTCCCTGGTTATATGGACATCATCAATACAGTGCGCGATTTTAGTCGAGTCGAAGAAATAGTCTGTGATGCTGTCTGTTTTGGTGAAGGACCAGAAGATATACCGAATGAACTTATTGAAAGAGCAAAAGAGTATGCTACGCAATTCATGCTAAATGAAGACCTATTAGAAACCATAGATAACATTACCTCTGATTTTCCTAATAGCATCAATTTAAATGACTTCCATACTACACCGATGACCATTGCATTTCTGGCATACGCGAGAAAAACAGCGCTAGATAACCACAAAATACCACTTAGCGAAATGTATATGAGACATGGTGAGGTAACTGAATCCCCTATCATATCTTTCATCAATCAGAACGTTCGTGCATTAAAAGATAATGCTGGGGCCGAGATGCCCTCTTTATTAACGGAACGAATATATGATCGTTATGAAATGATCTTTGATATGTCGTTTGATAACGGCATGAGCATGTAAGTTATGATAACAGCCAGACTCCCAATTATTATCTGCAACCTAGATAAACTTAAAATAAAGAAAAAAACAGATAAACAAGCCTGCAAAAAAAAGCCTGTCAATTCGTAGTCTCAGACGGATACTACGCTCTTCTTGGTTAAAGACGGGCTTTTACTCTGTAAACAAAGAGTATTTACACTAACATCATATGCAAATATGCGCTGTGTCAAATTAGTGGATAGTGGATGGAGCATGAAATGGACACCACGAGAATATGCAAAAAGATTAAAGGATATTTGAAAATGCCTCTTAATGTGGGTGTGCCATTATTATCGTAGCAATAAATGATGCTACGTGTAGATAGTGATACTGAAAGTAAAGATGCACGATAATACCCAAATAGTAATAGCCCGACTGTTGCCCACCACATGTCGCGAGACGGGATATTAATCAGCCCTGCACCATCGCCCCAAGTATTTGTGATACCGACTTGATACATCAAAATATTTTACACTATAGGTGCTGTTGCAAGTCCACCAGCAAAGTAAAGAAATAAAAAATTGTCCAGTTTTATTTGTTTATTCTTATGAGATTCACGTTTCTTTTTAGCTATGAAATTCAACATATACTTGTCCTAAATATATCGGTAATGCCACAAAACCGCGTGAACAATAAAAACGATAAAACCAATTGCATGAATTGTGTAATAGATTATTGCGACGCGCTTCTCCAAATATATCCCCTCATCAACAATCTTTGTGATCTTTTTTTTTCCTTTGATTTGATATGGAATGAGCGTTGCCCATAGCTGAATTATTATCGCTACAAAGAATGATTCTGGCGAAGTAAAATCGTTACTCCCATTTCCATCTCTATATGGAAGTAACCCCAAGTGATAAAAGATCACAGGAAATAAGGCGTTAGCGATTATTGATAGAAGAATTAAAAAGAACCACGGGGTATCTGTCTCTAATGGAAACTTTTTACGTAATAAGAATCTCAACTTCATATGCCAGCGCATATTATCAACCATTCTTTTTTGTAAAAGGGGCCGAAGCCCCTTATGTTAATTTAGGTTATTCTTTATAACACAGTTTTTTCTGCTTTCTTTTTAAATATAACAGCTTAAAGTTCTATTAAGCCTATGCCTTTTATCGTTAAGAGTTTTTAGCGTCTTTTTCTATATCAGAAGTAGATTGCCTTTTACTCATTTCACTTGGCTTCCCTTGCTGGCTAGCATTTAAACTCTGTTTGGCTTCTTTCTCATCCCTATCGCCCTCTCGTTTCATATGAAGGGCAGACTCACTGAATTTCTGACCAGCAATGCCTGAAGACGTAAGAGCAGTAGTTTTAGCCTCAGATTCGCCAAAGTCAGTTTTATTATTTGTACCCATCCATTGTGACAACGTGTTTGAGGTTTCAAAAATCATTCCAAAACACTTCCAGATAAGTACCGTATAAATAGTTCCGTAAACAACGAACAATCCCACTATCTTTGATAAGCTAAAATCATTTAATCCACCTGCGCGGTTAACGTCAGCCATCGCATCGAAAAAGCTTATTGAAACGAACCAGCCAAACACTTTCATTAATGCCATTCCAGAAAAATAACCAATAATCATAAATGCAGGCATCAGCAATAGATTGACAGCCATGGAGTAACCAGTGTTAGCCCGGCCCATAAGACCATCGCCTTTAGGCATTACACCCATAGCGTACCAAAAAGGTGAATGGTAAAGCGCTAATGTCCAATAGATGAAATATGAAAATACCGCGACAAACCCGAAAATAACGGGAATTGAAGGGATAATGTAGGCATAAGCGAAGGCAAGACCAAAAAGTGGAATAAGGGCCACCCATAATTTTGAAGTGATAGAAGCCACATATGAAGAAAGAGCGGCAGGCACTATACCAGCCAACGGAAGTGCGCCAGATGCCTTTTCTGCACCATAAGCTGCAGCCTTGACCTTTGCAGAGAAAAGAAATATTGCATCCGCAGCCGTTGTTAATGTATCACCCAACCACTTCACCTCAACAATAGGATCAGGATTAATATCACGAGGTATTTCTGTGATAGCTTGGACAGCTTTGAATGTAAAATTTTCGATTACTGAGTTTGAATAAGTTTGACCATCAACCATGGCTCCAAGCGCGTTTGAGTACATAATGTTGTACTTGTCATACATATCATAAAATGAAGATTCGATACGTTTTCGAATTATTATTGAATTTTCTACATCATCGCATGTGCCAAACAGGTTTTCGAAGAACCCAGGGCAATAATCAATGTCCCATGATATGTTATATGAATCATCAGCATCTAAAAAAGATGCAACTGCACTAGATGTTACTTCTTGTCTGGATGACAACTCGTAATAATACTTAAAGAAAAAAGCAAATCCGAAACGGCTTACCTCATCGACAAAACTTGCATTCAGAGTCTGCATTCTTGTCCTTAATTCTGCGTTACTTGATGGTGAAATTGCATTCACCAATGTGTTGTAAAAATTTTGCCTCGCGCTTTCAAGTGACTCCATCTCATCATTTTTAAGCTCTCTGTATTCGATACCTTCGATTTCTTGTAAGTTTGCAAATCGATATGCAACGCCACCATCCACTTCAAGAGTAGCAACAACTTCATTAAAAAAATTAAGAATCGCGCCGCTGTCAATAACTTGAAATAGCGCTGTTTTTATTACATCAGAGTGCAACTCATCAGCATTCCCCTCTTCACGAGCTGTACGGTATTCTGCATCTACCAATGTCGGCGGCAAATAGTTTATTTCATAACGGCCACACTCTCCGTTTGCGCCGACAATAAAACTTTTACCAACCGTTACATTTCTACGGCTTGTTGAACCAGAGATCGATACACTTTCAATCAAGTCTTCAAGACGCGCACCACGCGTGTAATTTGCTGTAAATTGCGCATTCACAGCATCGCACATTGCAGACTCCATTATTTTTTCAGCAAGTGCGTTTATATCTCTGCTTTGGTAAGAAACGATTTGCTCACCATTACTGATGAACTTGGCGCCGCTTGTAAATACAACCCCCCCTATGCCAAGACCTAACAAGCCTAAGAAAAGGATTATTACTTGAATACCGGCTAAGCCACCAAAGCCTGGCCACGGAATAAGAAATGCGGTATGCCAAGAAGCACGAAGAGGAAATAATTTATGGTCCCAGTCTTTACCGAGTAGTTCACCGTCCTTACCTGTATAAATAATTCCACCAAAAAGGGCAGCAAATAGCATTAAGGAAGTAAAGAAGATAGCAAGTGAAGCCGTAATGGTCCCCATATGCGTGATAAGTGTAATATTGTCGTCACCAGGAGACGTCACATTAATACCACTAAAACGACTATCCATCACTTCTTTTACTGGATGGCCAAACGCTAAATATGCCATATGTGCAGCTACATCATCAGGTCCGGGCCCACCTAGTAATTGAGCACCACTGATTTCATAAGCAGAATCAGCAGGAAGTAGTTGCTCAACTTTACTCTGCATATCATTAAGCATCTCATCATTTGTCATACCAGTGGTTGTGTCATCTGCATAGGCATCTTGGAAGGTAAATAGTGACATCACTAACAGCAGAGAAAAAACAAGGGATCTAACGAAGAGATCGAAATTACGCATATCGACAAACCTAAAAAAGTGATGCTACAATATGCATATTATATATTCTTTGTTCACTATGGCAACTAATGATAAACAATTCAGATGTATCAGAATTTGTAGGTGCATTCTCAAACCATCTACAAATATTAATAAACAGAATTGCTTCGCAAGAAACATGGTCTGCGGATAATGATCTAGATGTATACCCTCTTATAGAAGAGTTATCTGATGCACTGAGTAAAACAAGCCCTGAAACACTCTCCAAATCATCCCACTTACTGTTAACAAATAGTGCTTACTTTAACTTTCAGCGCTTCTTAAAGTTCATTACTTTCATTGCTGAAAAGAACCCCCTAATCATCAATCAAATGTTAAGCCCTTTAAATAAGGAAAACATTGATGGTGGCGAGGTTTTTCTAAATACCGTTGTTAGTCGTTTGCGCTACGCAATCCAATCCGTATTGGTTACCGAAATCTTTTCACCTGAATTAATGAAGCGTGTGCAGGTGGCTGTGTTGGAATATGAAAGACTGAAGAAAAATGTTCAGACGACACCTGCCACTCATACTGAAAATAAGATCGATGACATATTAGCCGACGACTTCGAAAGTGATATGCCTTTCGAAACGTCACCAACTGCTACAGAGAATACCGAAAAAACAACAGACGATATCCAAAGTGATATTGAGGCGAATACTGATTCAGATAAACCAGCCACCGAACCTAATAACGCAGATGCGTCAATTAAAGCCAAAATCAAAAAAAAGGCTGAAAGACCTTCTTATGAATTTAAAAAAGCGCAAGTACTTGATCTTCTGAACAAGCTAAAAGAAGAATCCGAGACAGAGAAATAATGGAGATGACAATGAAGCTTAAAGCAGCAGCTCTTAGCATTGGGTTAGCGCTGGGTACCCTACCCACATTTGCTTTATCCCAAGAAACTGGCAGTCATGAAGAAACATCATGTGATATGGGTCAACTTCATGAAGAAATGATGGACCGATTTAAACTACCAGAAATACCCTCTTCACTTGAAGATTGTGGTATCGGTGGTTTTTTAAACTTCGATTTTTCATTTGGTCTTGGTGATTTTGATTTCAGCTCATTATTCTGCAACTTTGCACAGGATGTAATAGGAAACTTTAAAGAGCAAATCTCCGTTGATTTCAACATTGGTATGAACGGTGTCGAAATCAACTCCCCCATCTATTCTCTTAAGACCAAAGGGGCCGATGAAGCTGTAAACGAACTGCTTTATGGCGCCACCGGTGTTGACCAAAATGGAGATGGCATCCTTGGTAATGTAAGTGATGCGTATCGTGACACGCTAAGCTCTGTAAGACGTGAATTCTCAAACGACAGACAAGAGAATGCGAGGGCTACAGCGTCTATCCAAGATTTCGGTAATCAGGTACGTGAGACCAGCTCGGTGCGTCTTGAAGACGTAAGAAGAAATATTGATGCAATTCAAGATGTACAAACAACCGGCAACCAGAATACTCAACCAGGTAATACACGTTTTAACAATGGCAAAGGCGGCGTTGCCACAATTGGTGGTGATGTAAGTTATGGAAGCCGTGACCTGCGCTTAACGCCGACTCAGCTAGAACGATTCAATGAAATTCCTTACCAGCAATTGCAGCGCATGGATGAAAAAGAAATTGAACAATATCTTCGTATCAGTGAAGAACAACGAAGAGAGTCATACGGTGAAGACACGTCACCTCAACAAAATAGAAACTTAGGTAACCCTTATAGCAACAGAAATATAGATCAAATCAGGGCGCCATCAACAGGAACTCCGAGAGTAAATCCTAAAAAAAATGAACCCGTTATCCAAGAACCTATCTATGAGGCGAAACCCGTAGATGATCCTAAGAAGAACTTAACTGAACTGCTGTTCAACCGAGAAAAATAATTTTCAATTTCTAAAATAAAAGAGAAAAGTGATGCAAAGACCTAGTATGGTTAAAAGTGCGAAAAGTCGCACGATAAGTAGCCTTGGTGTTTGGGATGAATTAGCAAATATTTTCAAACCTAAACGGATCGGTTATGGATTAATTTTTGTTGGATTTGCTCTTTTCATCGTTGAAATGTTCCTACAGATCAGAATAGGTGCATCATTTTTCGTCTTTCCAATTGCGTATTTATTTTATCGCGTAGCAATTAAGTGGCGATTTTCGCTACCTTTCCACCTGCCTATTTCCAGTGGGATAAAAGATGATCCCAATTTTCGTCAACCCGTTCACAAAGGAAATCCGAAAGGCATAGGTAAAGCATCAGGCACCGTTTACTGGGGTAACGATATAGAGACTAATGAAGAAATCTATATCGCTGATACAGTAATGCGTCAACATGTTAAATATTTGGGAACGACTGGTTCAGGTAAAACCGTTGGACAATCAACTATATCGGTTAGCTATCTAATAATGGGGTCGGGCTATTCAATTACAGATGGCAAGGCCGATCTAAAACTACCAATAGAACACGCCAGTCGTGCTTGGAGAATGAATAGAATAGATGATATACAAATCATCAACTACATTCGCGGTGAGCAAGACATCTGGAATATGGACCCCAACAGCGATAAAGATTCGAATGCTTACCATCTCTATTCTTCAAGCTCATCAGACACCCTCTCAGAGATAACAAAAGCGCTGCTTGATGGTGATGGTGACATTTGGGCAAAACGTGCCGAATCATACGTTCCCGCTATGATTAAACCTAACGTTTATAAGCGCGATAAGCAGAACATGCTTTTAACAATAGATGTTTTGTCAGACATGCTTGTTATGGAAGAAGCCGGTAAAGTGCTAGGCGATGAGTCTATTCCTGATTACGCGAAGTCTCAGCTGATGAAATTCATTCAAACACTTCCGGGCATGAACGAAAAAGCAAAACAAACAATCATGTCCGGTAAGTCTTTAACTGGTCGAGAAGGTGCCACCATTCTTGACCAATTCGGCTATGTTGTAATGCAGATCATCCCAATCATGAACATGCTTGCTGGTGACTACGGGTTTATCTTTAACACTAGAGATTGCCCAGCTGGACACATTGATATGGAAGATACGGTTATAAACCGCAGGATTCTTCTTGTTCTTTTACCGGCACTTGAAACCTCACCAAGCTCACTAGCATCTCTTGGAAGGATCACACTTGCGGCCCAGAAATCTATGATGGCAAAATCATTGGGTGACAAACTTGCAGGATCAACTGCTAAAAACCTAGCAAATCGTGTTACATCAAGCCCTACATCATTTATGAGCGACAACGACGAGGTGGGCTACTACCTCGTTGAAGGTACTGCAGTTGCCGCCGCTCAAGCACGCTCGATTGGCTTTGCTCTCATGTATTGTGCGCAAGATTTATCTGCAATGCGACGATTAAGCGATACAGTATCAAAAGAAGTGGACTCAATATGGGGTAATACAAACGTTAAGTTATTTGGCCGTGTATTGGATAATGCAACTACTAAAGAAATCATAGAATACGTCGGTGAAGGCTTTGTCGCTCGTGCAAAAAGTTACGACATTAAACAAATGGGATTCCACAGCACACTGCAGTCAACAGGGTATAGCGTAGAAAAAGAAAGCCTTATTACCGTGAATGACTTACAAAACATGATTGAAGGTGAAGTGTATTTCCATTACAACGGCAAACTGCGCATTATTCGCATCCCCATGCTAGCGACAAAAGAAATCTCTACTATTTACATGAATGACTACATCACACTTGGTGAGACATCGAGTAAAGCGAAAGAAGATGATGCAGCGTTCAAACGTTTCTTACGAAAAGCGCTACCGGTTATCAAAGGTGAGACTATCACCTTTACCGAAACGAACAGACAAATCCCAGACTTAGTAAAAGAAAAACAAGCTGCGTTTGCAAGCACCACTGAATCACTACTAGCGCCTACTATTCACATAGGCTCCACACTTTTAAAATTTGATTTAGATTTAAGTCACTATTCTGAACAAGATGACTTTGAATCCGTCACAGTAAATAATAATGTTGCCATAGATAACGACGGCATGCCCTTTGCTGATGACAACTCGAATTCATCAACCCCAGCAAGTGAAAGTAGCAACCAAAACAATACTTATACTGCTGATGATTTTGAATTTGATTTTGACGCAGTGACTTCTGTTGTAAAAGAAGACAATAAAGACACTACACCGGACAAATCAGGAGAGCCAGAAAGCGAGGAACATTACAGTATTGCAGAAAAAACCTATAGGGAGTCACAGAACGTCTTCGATAGTTTGTTTGGGGTAACGGGAAGGAAGGATGTTGAAGATTCAATGACAAGCCTCTCTGAAGCCCTCACAGGCTCAAATAATAACAAAGAACGCTCCATGAGCATCATTGAAGATATTAGCCGCTCTGTGACCCATCCCAATCAACCTACTCTGCGCAAGAACCCCAGCAAAGCGAAAGAAGCATTGAAAGCACTTATCAATGTGCATATTACAGAAACGATTAACGAATAAAAAAAGTGAGGCCATGTGGCCTCACTTATCAAAAACCTGATATGGCTTCTACATCGACGGTGCGGTGAGCTCTTCGTACTTCTCTACAATATCCTCATTTCTGAAGATTCTTTTTGTCGTCATTACCTTGCCAATCTTTTCTTGGTGCCTAATAAAAGGATCAGTAAGCCTTATAAGCTTTTTATAACCAAAGTCAGTTTCAAGCATTGGTCGCGATTTAAGTGAACTTAGGTAGGCTTTAGCCTCTTCAGGCGTATAGAAATTACCATCTCTATCTACACCAAACTCCCTGATTATCTGATTATGCAAATTCATATTTGGAAGCATGAAATAATTCATATGATGACCATTAGTTTGTTCATCAATGAAAAGACCTTCGTTCTTTATTTTATTCAGTGCCCACACGTAAAATCGCATTCTCTTGTCTACGAACGTATTGTTATCGACGTCAACTTGGTGAACAAGTAGAAACTTTACTTGCTCTTCTGACAAATGAGGATTGTTGGCGATCGTCTTAAATACATCAACAGATTGCGTATGCTGTTCATATGCCCCTTCAGCAACCAAGTACAGAAAGCCCCTTACATGAACCGCATCTGGATTTTTCATGATGAGTTCATCCAAATAACTCGGATCGCTAATCACTGAATTTACGTCAATTGGGCCATCATAGATTTCATGAATATATTTTCGACATATATCCAGTGCATGCTCAAATGTAAATCTCAATGCAAACGTGGGGTCTTCCGCTTTGATATCTAAAGCATCGAATCTACGTAAACAATCTGCCATTTCGATGCTACAGCGTTTTCTAGATGCTTCTAACTTAGCTAGCCGGGCTTGTTCTTGTAGCGCAGGTATTTGTTTTAGTAACGTATGCTCTTCTTGTTTTAGAGACGCGTTCTTATTTTTTATATCTTTTATGACAGCTATCGCTTTATCAGTCCAACCATCTAACTCTCTGTAGTATTGAGAAGCAAAACCTGGCTTAACTCGCGGATCATCAGGAGAGACATAAAAGAACCTTGGTAGCCCATATAAACGCGGAGCAACTTCGACCACATACTCAGCAGCAGTGTATTTTTTTGTCATAATTATATACCTAATTTATTGTCGGCTACGTCTGAAGAATATGCATCAATCAGATCCATGTTGACGTTTGCAATTTTCAAATCATAAGCATCAAGTATGTAATCCTTGCTTTGTATACCTAGTGTCTTAGATATACCCAATGGACTATTAAAATAAAAACCAAATCTGTTTGGTCCATTCGCTATTGAGGTAAAAGCGGTCATCAATGAATGCTCTGGAATATGTCCTATCAGATCTTCTGGACAGGTCAGGTTAAGCCCATTTTTATTGAAATTTCCAGCATCATCAAACACACCGAAAGATTTCAGAATAGTTTTAGCTCTTGAAAGACGCCATTCTTCGAAGTCATCACCACTTTTAATTCTGGCAAAATCTTCACAGGCCAACATGAGCGTCTTTTTATCAGGAAGTGACTGAAGAAAATGGTTAACGACCATCTGAGGTTCAAAATATTGCCTAACGCATGCGTCGTGGGTACTTATAATACGGGCAAAGAGAATGGCATCGCGAGGGTTATTCTTTATGCACTCATACCATTGTTCAAGCGAAAAGCTCAACGCGTTAACTCCTACGGAGAACCCCGCTTTCTTGTAATCCCTTACCATTTCGGTGATGGACTGCATCTTACTTCTAAATGCTACAATCCCTCTAACCGCCCCCTCTCTTAATAAAACGGTTTTATAGTCATGAGATTCAGACGGTGTATCATAGGTCTTATTCAACACTTCTGAGAGACGAGCTGATAAATGCACCTCGTTTTCAACTGAATTTATGACACGTATCTCATGAATATAGGCATCAATCTCTGAACGTATTTTCGCAATTCGGTTGGTAATTTCAGAATTTTCATCAACAACATCCTCTGTATTTAAGAGGGATTTTGCCATTTCAGCTAATCTTTCGTCGCAAGACTCCATCTTCCTTACCGCAGCGTTTTGTCGGTGTATGTTTTCTAATTCGATATCCAAATAATCCATAGAAACCTGCATATGCAAAAATACTAGTATATATGCATATTAACATATTTATATGGCAGTTCAAATTATAAGCCGCGCTTTCTGAGAGGATCTTTTGCACTTGACTCTTCTGGCTGAGTGCTCTGGATTTGTTTGAAATAACCTTCGATTTCAAGTCTAGTCATAACTGAACGTATAATTCTTTTAATTCGGTGCGCTTCCTTGCGCAGATCTTCTTGTTTAAATGCCATTTACCATCTCAAACTTTCTTTCCAGAAATAGGTCTATATCATCTAAAAGTAAATCAATTTCAGGTTTAGGGATAGCTTTATTAGCTACTCGCTCCGATATGTAATGCCGAACGATGAGGGAAACTTCTATCTGTTTACCCGGTTGATTTTCTTTTTTAACGTAATCCGTACCATTTCCGGGTACGCCTGTTGTCTGAAGGTTATAAAAAAGATTTCTATCCCACATTTTCATCCAAGCAATGTATGACGGAGGAAATACCCCACCACGCTTAACATCAATGTAAACACCACGAATAAAAGTTTGAGTGAATGCATGGCGCTTAAGCTTGTCTTTAATGTAAGGACTGTCCCAGCACTTTTCCAATATCTCATCAACTTGCGCTTTGTATGCACTCTCAGACATTTCACCTGAAATAGAAAATGAAATATCACCACAAAGACCACGGATCGCATATTCTCGCCCTAACTTTTCCAATGTAGTAAAAGTATACTTTTCACCAGGTTTATCCAATCCACCACGTTCTGGATGAACAACAGATAAAAAGATAGCGAGGATAATTCTTTCTTTTTCTGAAAAGCTTTCTAACCCAGCGATAAGGTTCCCTAACGTCGGCAAGAAGACTTTTTTAGCTCTTGGTCTAATGACCTTACTAGGAGCATCAGTAGACTTTACTAACAACTTCCTTTTTTCTAAAAACTCTGTGGGCATTTCTCCCATTCGGAAAATGCTTTTTTTAATATCATTCGAATAATCAAATGGATTAACCTTCGTTAAATAACGATTGAATCGCCAATAATGTGTTTCTTGTTCTAATAAGCTCTCAAAATCATGGGATTTACGATAACGATTTTCTCTTGTGTGGCGAATGATTTGAAAACCAAAAAGGATCATACATATTGAAGGCAGCCATCCCCCTAAATGATACAATTTACCTTCAATCCTACCTAATATGTTATAAGAAAATTGGTCGTATGGGGTCTGGGAAAAATAAGCGCTGACGTAATTTATCATGGGCAATTCAACACCTATGACTGATGCTTGGAGTTCCAATAACATGAGATATGAATGCTTAACTACCGCCCAAGGAAACGTCAACAACGATGGATGGATATACAGAATTGCTCCTATTATAAGGATATTAAGCGCAATACCTGTAAATATTGCGTGTACCGCGTTCATCTTAGCACCTCTGAATTAGTAGGAAACCAACGGTAAGACTTTATGTATGACATAAAAGGAAACCGCTGCCTCAATACAATCATTTTCCCCATATAAAAATGCCAAAGTCCTACAAGACACAGCAATGCCGTTACGGGGAGTGTAGTAATCAATACGGGATAAGTATAGGTTGGTAAAAAAAGGCTAATAACAGGAATATTCACATTAAACGCCATAAAAAGACCAATTACAGGCAATATGAACGTGATTAAACCTATTATCAAAAAGAGCGTCCCATAAACCACATGCTGATGGTATCTTCCGCGCACTTGTTCCTCACCAATGCTGAGTCTAACTAATTCTTTTTCGAAAAGTTGTCGTGCCTTATCACGGGAAACGTGGCTAAATACGCTTTCCTTACGCTCTTCTTTTTTAATCAACCGTCTCGCTTCAGCATTTTCCTTTACGATTTCAATGATGTTCTGAGCTGGGTTTACATCCTTTGGCTTCTTATGAAAAAATCCCGGTGTAGCAAGATAAGACAATATTGACTTAATCATGATGGCGTCGCAGCACTTGAGAAGCGGTTAAGTATAGAATCCATAAAATCCGCAAGGCTATCCATCATATCTGAAAGCTTCTCGCTCAACTTTTCCATGCTCGCCTTGTTGACAGAATCTTTTTCAAGCTCATTAGCTGCTCTTTTAAGGGCATTATCTAGGTGAATCTCAGACTGAGCACCAATCATGCCGCCTTCTTTAGCCGTTTTAATGGCACGTTGTGCATCAGGGTCTGAGATTTGATTCATAAGATACGCTCGTGCAGCCTCAGACATCTTAAAAGCCTCTTTAATTTGAGGATTTTCCTTAACAGCCTTTTCTATGGCTTCAGGCGTTTTCTCGACACCATGTTTTTCAAGTACACCATTTAAATGTTCATTGGTTTTCTGATGACGAACCACCGCTCTATTAATGATATTGGCTCGCATTATCGCCGTCTGATTATTGCGTAGAAGCATCCCCATATTAGTATTAGCGGCCTTGGGCTTTGATTTCACCATACTCATAAAGGCTGCACTTAATACATTGGCTAACGTTTCTTTCTTTTGAAGTAATTCCTTATTTGTATCTATCTCATTTTGAATGATTCTTTTACAGTCTCCATCAGTAGGCATGTCAGTAGACAACTTATCTTCTTTTGGCAATGGAATATCATTGTTTTCAACGCCAAGTAAAGTATCCGCTTTATCTAGCATCACAGAATTGACCGCAAGCTTTGACGCTCCAACATTGTTAAAAACGTTTGAATCTATCGTGGATGCGCCCTCGGCATTACTAATTTCAAAAGCTTGATTTACTGGCACTCTTTCAATTTGGAAAACTGGATTTGTCATAATGACTCCTATGCTCTTTCAATTTGTTCAATTACTTGTAACGCTAAAAGTTTATTGGCCTCTTTTGACGCCTCAAGCATCTCTAACAACAATGAGTTAGTTGTACCGAGTAAAACCAATTCGTCTTTTAATAGTGGGACCGGATCACCTTTACTTAACACCTCTTGCGTCCATTCGGTACCAGCACCAAAAGTGCGGTCAACCATTAACTTTCTTGCCTCGTAACGACTAGCTTCACCAGAATTACCGGCGTACTTTTCTGCAACGCCTTTTACAAGGGTATTTTTACAAATGGCTAATCGATTTTGACGCCCTATTTTGATAGCTTCCTGTCCTGCATACTTCCCAGTAGCATTTAAATTTGGTCTACCTACTTTTTCTGCCGCACCTGCAACCATCGTATCGACAGAAAGAATGGCGTTATCGTATGTTTCTTGAGAAAGTGTGTCTTCTGATTCTGCAATTATCGGTGAGACCTTAAGGAAAGTTTTCACTTCCTCCTCTGATGTGACATTCCCACTTGATGGTGCTTTCTCTTTAACTTTACTGAAAATGTCAAACATATGATTTCCTGAACCATATTTTAATGCCTCATTGAAATAATTAGCTTGACGATTCATTACCTGACGCTTCTCTTCACCCAGTAGTTTTAACTGGTATTTCTTTTCCTGAATAGATAAGCAGAGATGTGGAGGTGGCTCAGTTGCACGCATAATTTTAGCCTGCTCTACTGAATGAGAGACCTCATTAATTGCATCAGTAGACCTCCCTTGTGCCTTCGCTCCTTCTTGGGTACCGAACATGTTGGATAATCCAAAGCCTTCCATCAAATTACCAAACAGGCTTTTCAACGGCTCAAGGACCGCAGCACCGGCTTTTTCAACAATTCCATCAACTATATCGCCAACCCAAGCATTTGCGGGTCTTGGCGCGGCAAGCGCCACACCTGCAGCTACCGCAGCGATTGATGCAGCATGATTTACCCCTTCAGATGAACGCGCTGGCTTTTCATCAACAGAATTAACGCCCTGATGTGAAGCGGTGACCTTCGCATCATCAACCAGGTCCTCATTTTTAACCTTCGCTTCGTTGGCTAAGAAAGATGGATCATTTGTCGATTGTTCTGAAATGGACTTCTTATCAGCTCTTTTCTTAAACAAACGTCTGAAAAAGTTTCTTTTTTCTTCACTTTGCGGTTTATCTTTCATACATTTACGCCTTCAAGTATTAACTGAAGCTTAAGCGCCTCTTGAAGCACTCTCTTTTCTTCTTCGAATATCAATTCGATGTAAAGCTGATTACTCAACATCGCATTAGCAACAACTTCTTTAACTAAAGGGGTATCACTCGATATACTCACATTTGCCTCTTCTGCAAGTTCACCACCTGCGTTAGCAGCCGAAACTTGTGCCTTTAACATTTCAACACGATCATTTGTACCTTGATGTGCATAACGACTACCTAAATCATCAGCCAAAATTGCTTTGATTAACCGTGTTCTCATAACGCGAGAAAGGTTTCTGCTTTTCTGCAACGTGCTCACTTGCATCTCGCCTTCAACGGTAACGTCGCAGGTTAATTCATCAATGCAAGCTAGACTATCGTTTACCCTACCAATAACATTGTCTATCTCGTTTTTTGCATCACGAAGTTCTTCCTGGGTGGTAATTTTTCGGTCACCATCTAAAAAGAGCTTATTTGTTCTGATTTGCTTTTTGTAAGACTCGAAGGTTTGCAATATTTTTGCAGTTGAGTTATCAAGATCTGGGAATTCTAGGTAGTTACCAATAAACGCCTTTCGTGCAGAATCAGAAGATGTCACACCATCAGTGTTAATTGATAAATGATTTTCATACTTCAGACATGAATTCTCTACGGGAGTCGTATTCCTACCCATTTCAGCTTCATAATGCGCCTTCTTGGATTGGTTGATATTGTCAACATATGACATCTCCTGTTGACGCCCTGATTTGTTATCGGAATTGAGAAGATCGATGACTGATTCAACAGACAAGTCAGACACAATCTTGTAAGCTCTTCCGATAGCTTCACCAATAGCTGTACCGATTGCTTCTGCTACGGCCATTAAGCACTCTCCTTTTCTTGCATGGCAACCTGCAAGGCAACCAAGCGATTCCGCAATTTGATTAACTCTTGATGCTCGTTAAGCAATGCATTGCCACCTGCGCGAACATGAAGTAACTTCTTGTAAAGCGGTGTACTGTTAGGCTTCATTTGAATACTGAAGATATTGTACGGATTCAGGCCCCAGCGTTGTGCGTTAAAATTCAGAACATCAGTGTGCGAAACACCATCAACAGCCAAGTTCCTAGCTAACTCTTTCCCACCCTCAGTTGTTTGCGCATTCACAAAATCATCAACAATGTCATCATTTTTAATTCGGCGAGCGAGTATTTCAGAGACAGAATATCTAACCACCTGCTTGGCTGAAAAAGAGTCCATATTCTCTTTGGTTAACGCTTCTTCTGGATCGTGAATTGAGCCCAACAGCGTCTGAACGAAATCAACCATTTGTCCACGCTCAGCCTCCGTAAAACCTCTTCGACCAATCAGCAAGTCAACGTTATCCAAAATATTTGACGCGTTTGACCGAATATTATCGACTTTTAGTTTTTTAATTTGCGGTCCTAACACTTGATCAGATTGTAGACTAGATATTTTTCCGATTTCAGCACTTAGTTTTTGAGTCGTTTTCTGCTTTCTTTTCGATAGCGATGATGAAATGGTGCCCATTGCAACCAGATCACAACCGTCGTCTGGGGTATCATAAGAAGCCATTAATTCAGCATTCTGGATAACGCTTTCGCCGAAATTAACAAAGTCAGCAAATTTTGCTTTGACGACAACATCATCTTGGTTATTTTTTTTATCGTTTTCGATTTGCTTTTCTAACCACCCCTTAATTGCTTCGCCGGAGTGCATTAGAAAACGCCATGCATAAAACAGCGCGATACCAGCCACAGCTGCTTTAAGAATTTTCTTAACAATGCTAAGTAAACTATCGAATAGACCTGCTTGAGCCGGAGCGGATGCCGTACCTACGACAGCACCTGCGCCTAAAAAGCCAAACATTTTGAGAAAGCCGCGACGACGCGGTGCCTTTTTACGGCTTTCTTTCGCTTGGCTGTGCTTCAGACTTTTTTCCTGCATTCAAAAGCCCCCCTAAATTTGATTTAAGAAACTGAGCCCCAGAGCGCGTAAAACTTATGTGCAGCCCTAGAGAACGCTCAAAGGCTTCATTAATGCGTTCATATGGAATCCCTACACCTCTATACTTCTTGATGACTTCTCTTTTTATAACATCAGATTGAGCAGCGTCTGAACTGCCCCGCGTTATCTCATCTTTCATTGCTGTAAGAGTATTCAACGCTTCTTTCTTATATGATGCGCAAAGGCACTTTGAAGATTTATCAATCGCGGATTGAAGCAACATTAATCTGGATGAACGAGAAGGTTTAACTGGAATGTCTTCAAGTAACTTTTCAAAAAAGAATCCCGCACCACTTATCACAATTTCAGAAAGCTTATTGACGTGTATTTCGGGGTCAGAAAACCAGCTGAAGTACTCTAACTGTTCGATTAACAGTTCAGAAGATTTCATAATTGAACAAACTAATGCGGTATCTTCTTCTACCGTGATCGGCGCTTTATCGCCAGAAATAAACAAGTCTTTTAGACTTTCTATTTTTTGCGTGGTCTCTCTTAACAAGTCGTTAGCGAGATGCTTATTTAGTTCATTCGTCGAATCTGGGATCTTACCAGTGGTAAAGCTAACAGCTTGTGAAAGTAGCTTTTTAGTAGTGGAAACGTCGATTTTATCTTTAATCGCGTATTGTCGAGTAACCGAATCTGATACGTTAGCTAAAATAGTTCTTATGACCCATTTGTTTGCTTCGCTACCGACTTCAAAACCATTGGACTCTAATTCATTTAATATATGTCGGGTTATATCACTGCAGTCTCTTACAATTCTATGTAAGTCAATTGATGCATCTTCTTCACTTTTAGCATGATTGTTAGCTGAAACGGCCGTAATCATCGGCGTCCATACTTTAAGTGCATTAAGATACATATTTAAATCGCGATTTGCTTGCTTCTTCGCCTCATACATATCCGAATACGATTCCGATTCTTCGCTAACACCCGATTCTGAAATAGACATGCTTGCATCACGCAATTCATCTTTCAGTTTTGATGTATTCGTTTTTTTAACTTGAGCCCCGGCAAGCGCTTCATCAAGGGACGGGTTTAGGTTACTCATGGTTTGACCGCCATATCATTATTTTCATTGCTACTACCAAGCGATAGTAAACTTGCATCTGGTTCAAACTCACCAAAGTTCAATTGCGTTGCAATCATTGAAAGAATGAAATTATCATCAGCACTGGTAATATTTAACTTTCCGTTATCTACTAAATACGGAAGTGAAGCTAACCACTCATTTGCCACTTCACTCATATCAAGTTTGCCGTCAAGCACGGAACCTTTCGTTGCAAAGTGACGCATAATAAGAAGAAATGATGATTCTTCGAAGTTACTGGTAGGCTTGCCGGTGTATGAACCATCCTCGTTGACATGACCTTCGAACATCGGCTTTAAGCCTATGATGTTGCATACATTGTTTACGTACACGACTGACAATCCTTCTAGACCTTTTTGGCTATCAATTTTAGCCATCTCATTAACACCATCTATGCTTAGTGATGCTATTTCCCAGAGCTTATTAAGATTTGCCATGTGAACTCCTTGCATTTGCCTGAGTGCTTCATATTTGTTATATTATAAGCATAACTGCAACAAAGTGAAAGAGACAATGAATCATCTTGATAGAACAGAAGCTAGACTTGCATTAGCGCAGTTTTTAATGGAGTGTGAGTCAAGCGATACAGGAAAGTGGATTGTCAATCCAGTTGACGCCAAAGTGGATAAAATTTTCGTTTTAGATGGCCCACAAAAAAACAGCTGGGTGATACGAAGAACAGAAAACTTTCTTCATATGTATTTTGCCGAGTATATTTACGTATGGTTAAGTAAAATACCTGTCGCATACATCGGCATTAATTGGGTTAGCAAATCTATCGACATTTATTATGGGATAACTGATAACGGTGAAATAACATCATTCGGAATACGCTTCCCTTTCGAACTCGAACTTTCTTCACAGATTATTGAGTTATTAGAAGGAAGTACGATGGCCCAATTTTCGTGTGCCCCACAGCAATTTGACAAACCTTTTGAAGGTGAATCTACGGGCATTGCAGTTCAAGTTAGACATATCTTAGAAGAGGCATAATTATGAGCGTTGTATTAAACGGAAAGTTTGTATCTCACGTAAACCAACCAGAGATCAATGCCGAGAAAGTCAGCATTCATACAGCTGCTTTAGGTGGACAACTTGCGAGTAAAGAGGTTGAATTTCTCAATATGTCTGATCTCAAATCAGCGTTGGATGCAGAAGCAGCCATGAGTCAGGATTATGAGTCCGGCCCAAGTATGTAATTCCAAAAAAAGCGCCTTAAGGCGCTTTTTTTTACAATTCGAATGCTTTTTTATACTTCTCAATTGCAATACCGATATCTTGATTTTTCTTCGGTGTAGATGTTGTTCGAGTAATGATTCGCTTACCTTCCCAAATTCGCTGAAATCTTAGCATTGGCTTACCATCAATATACTCAAGACCAGTTAAGGTAAGTACTGCAGAATTCTTTTCGCCATCGCTCAAGGTGATGAATGAACAGCCAAGCCATTCTGGTTTTAGACCAAGCTGGGTAGCATGACTCAGATACTCGTGATGATAGATATCAATACCCGTTGTACCAACCGTCGTAGCTACCGCATTGATTTTTACACCATTGGGTTTAACATCTACATTCACTGTCGGTATCGTCAAACCATAATCATTAAGCGTGCTCGTTATAAAGCCGCGGATCTTCTCTTGTATTTCTTTGCCATCACTGTCAGAAATGACAGACCCAGGTATACCCGCTTTACCAAGTTGTTCAATTGCGATACTTCGGATCTTTTTTAACGACTCAATCTCTTTGTCATCATTATTTACGACTTTGAGTTGCCTAACGACAGACATATAACCACCCCAACTATGCAAATCAGTTAACATATGTGCAATACTAATTCAAATAGTTATAAAAGGCAAGACGTAAAGATATTAAGCAAAAAAAAAGGCCAACTTACTGTTGACCTTAACTACTACTTGAAAGCCTTCTTAATCGAATTAACCTAGCATTTTGTCCAACATATCAAATTCGCTTTCGTCTATAAGATCGACTTCCTTTTTCTTGTCAGGAACAACACCGTCATCTTCAGATTCTAGCTTGAAATTTTCAACCTCAGTTTTTTCCATGACTTTTTCAAGAGTACCTTCATCCACAGTATTATCCTTACTATCCTCTACAAACGAGGTTGCAACCTCTTCCGCAATCTGTTCAATCGGGGCAGGCTTTTCCTGAACCATACCTTGACTGATGGCATTCATAGATGGAGTTTCCGCTGATAAGTCTTTCAAACTTTCTTTAATTTTTGAAAATTCAGATGATGAACGACGCGCAATTACCCTCTCAACATCCGATTCTAATTTTGCAGAATTACTGAACACTTCTGTAAAGGTAACATCATAGAGTTTTGTACCCGGCAAATCCGGGTGCTCACTTCGCGCTATTTGATTTGTGCCAACCACCTCAGTCATCAACATTAAAAAGTCGTCATTTACAACCGTCATTCCCTCTTCGTTAACACGGCCAAGTTTATGCTTAGCTTGCGAAGACTCAACAACAATGTCTTTAAATTTACCCATTGCTAAAGATATCTTATCTTCATGCATACCGACGTTATAAACACCGTTCACAAACTTATTAAGGATGACTTTGATATCATTTTCATTTTTGAGGATACTTTTACCGCTGTCTAATTCTTTTATTACCTGATTAGCCGCTTCATTTGCTAATGCATAAGAATAGCTCATGGCAAAGTCAGCGCCTTCGGGCGTATTTGCTTTATCTACAACATAACTGTTGAATAAACGCTTTAGATCGCCCTTTAATTCGCCATCCTTCATCATGTTCAGAGCGCAAGGTAATGCTCCTTTAAGCCATGTTCTGACATGAGCAGTAAAAACTGAACCTGTATCAATACCTACAGCACCACCAGACCTATCACTTACGTTTCGGACTATGGAATCAACGCTTCGACCAGAAAGCATTAGCTCTTCAGCCATCAACATTTCCGTATGTGTCTGCGATAAACAGCTTGTCCAAGTTCTGCAACCTGGCCACGAAGGATCTCCAAGTTTATTTGGTGGCCTATAAAAGTGTTCATGCCCATGGTTTAACATAAACGACTCGATAACCATTTCTGTAGGTGTACCTTTATAGAGTGGAATAATGTGTTCCAACCACGTTTCCGGTGTCGTATGTATTTCAAATTGAGAAGAACGTGAAACTTCAGCAGAACTTGATTGTGAGGTATGAGTACCATCAAGTGAACCCCTGTTTCTAGTTGACGCCACATACTTACCTTTAAAGTTAAGGGCACCAACTCGCTTCTCTTGTAGTAAAGGGAACAATGCGTTACGCACACCTGGTAATGCATTAGACAAATCATCTAGAAGAAGCATGCCTGCGGCAGCTTGCTCAATGGCGGCGAACTTCATAAACGGAAGTTTCGTCATCATGTCTTTGCCATTCACGTTGGTTTTTGATATCAAACCACCCGTTGTAGATGCAGACATCTCACCGGCAGCTTCATAACAAACAAAGACAAATGAATTTTTTATCTTACCAGACTCATTTAGCTCGACGATTGTGGCATCATCAGGGTTTTTCACGAAATCCAAACCAACCGCTTCAGCAAACATTCTACATGCATCTGTGAAAGAGAAAGTCTTCGCTTGCTGTGGACCAGCTACAAATGAAAACGCGGTAGATTCACGATGATAGAACTTTGTGCCGCGCATGGCTTTCCATACTTTTTCTATTCGCTTATCCAACTCTGAGCCGTCGTTTTTATAATGCGCGTAACAAAGCTCTTCAAGTACATACTCTTGCGCTACGAAAGGATCTAACCTAGTAAGATCTGATTTTTGCATGATTCAACCTCAAGCTTGCTCAACGTCAGTGTTGCATATATGATAGTATTTATGCCAAGTTTGAGGAAGTATCCGTGGAAAGTCAAGAAAAGAAAGATCTAATGGATCTAAGCAAAAAGTTCGGTACTGATGTTCTATCCAAATATATAAAGGCTGCTGACCCAAATGAAATGGGAAGGAGAAACCTTTTAGAGATAATCATGCTAAAACTCCATGATGCTTATGATATCGATGATATTGCAGAGTTAAACACTTCTCTCCAATTAATGATTGAAAGGGGCTTAGATACATCCCGAAAAGTATTTACGCTTGCATACCCGTCTCGTGAATACACATCTCCTTCTCTTATACAGATAGCTTCGAATATTGAAAACATATCAAGCGACACTTTCAAAGCTATTCTTATAAAAGAGAAATGCAACCTTTCTAACCAACCTAATTCCGGCCTTAACATCTTGATCGGGAGAATTAAGTGTAAGGATGCTGAAGGTTTTAAAGCGCTCTTAAATGAAAATTTAAGGCTAGCACCTGAACTAGCAGAAGAAGGTCTGAAAACTCTTACAGCTGTCTCTAATGAAAGTGATACCAGAAGCCAAATTGAAGATACCCTTTATATAGGAAAGGAACTCATCAAAATGAGGCCTAACCTTTTCAACGTTAAACTCTTCAATAACACGATAGCGTTCGAAGATGTACTTTCTGAAAAAGGACAAGAAGAACTATCTTCATTGGTCAAAGCGTTAAAAATAGACACAACGATTGAACAACAAGAAGTTGTAGAAGTGGAAGATGCTGAAACGATTTACGACAATACATTTGCAAGGGGTCTTTAATTATGAGTGATATTGTATTAGGTAAAGACATAAAAACCGGCAAAGATGTCAAAATGGGATACGGCACCCTTTACAAAGGTGAACCCGAACTAAAAACACTATTTTATCGTTTTATTGATTGGTACACCTCTTATGATAGAAAGAGCTTACCAAGGCACGGCATTTTTTCTATCGTTGGACGACGCACAAATTTTTATATTTATGATCATCCAGCTATAACGAACATGTGCAGAACTGCTTTCACAAATGGCGATGCTGTTTTCTTTCAAAAAGACTTTTTTGCATCACTGCTTGAAAAAAGACAAACTCGTGGGCCAAACGGTGAACAAAATAACCTTCTTGAATTTATCTTAACTCATGAGTTAGCCCATATCTTAAAGATGCATTTTTCGCGTCTAAAGAATTATACGCCCGAAGAATCAAACCTTATTGGCGATATGAATATCAACCTTGAAATTCGCCGCACGTTTAAATGGCAATACCCCCAAGAACAAGTAATCGATTTTGTCGGTTTTAGAGACATTGACATGGACCTTTATGGGCACCTTTCTGAGGAATCTATAGGTCGATTATTCATGCTTAAAAGAAATGAAATTCTCATCAGAGATGGTATCGATGAAAATACTGCATCCCCCAGCCAGAAAATGAATGCACTTACAGAAGTTATATGGGGTAAACGGGCCCAAGACAATGATAAGAGTCAATCGTCTTCTTCAGGTAATGGTGATACAACTCAAGAAAAGAGTATTGATAGTAATTCTGACGCGAACAATTCAGACGAAAACAATGGCGATGAACACAAAGGCGATGGCTCTCAGAATAATTCTGATGAACATATGATAAGCAATGAGGATTTAGCCAACGCACTTATAGAAGCAGGTGACAAAGACCTTGCCGATCAACTTGGTATTTCCCCTGATTTGACCGATGAGGAAAAAGCCAAAGCAATTCAGGTTGCGAAAGATAAACTTACCAATGATCTTGCAGAAGCTCAAAATGACCGTAAACGTGCGGAAAATAAAGGCATCGCCATTCCCGGCAAACATATTGAAGACGCTCTCGATGACTCGTTAAAGGTCGATAGGCAAGCAAAAATCAAATGGAACCTTGCTGTACAAGAAATGATTTATGGCAACGGAATGGAATCAATCGAAAATGATGGGCTTATGGACGATATATTCTTTATTGACCCTACTGATATGGGCCTGGGTGATAATGTTTACATCCCTGCTCAAATACCATTTGAAGAAAATAAAGGCTCATATATCTTTATTTTAGACACGTCAGCTTCAATGACAATGGACGATTTAGAAGAGTCTACTGCAGAAATTCAGGGGATGCTTGAAGGCATTGAAAATGATGAAACTAAAATATTCTTAGTCTCATCCGATACTGTCTCGCGTGGTGATGTATTAGAGATTAACGCAGGAAACGTTGTTGAAAAATTTGAAGAGCTAAAACTGTACGGACGCGGCGGGACAGACTTAACAGCAGGAATTGTTTCGGCAATGGAGTTAGTACAAAAAGATTTCCCTGACTACCCTATCAGCGGAATCGTTTTCGGAACTGATTTAGGTGATACCGCACCAAGTAGAGAAGATCTACCTGATGATTTACCACCGGTCATATTTATCACATCTCCCGACTCTTACAACACACATTTTCATGCTGCCGTTAAAGATTTTGCAACAGTAGTAACAATAGAGGATGGTTCTGAAGCTAATTTTGATAATGACATGAGCATGAGCATATAAAACATCAGTAACTTTCTTATTATCAAGTGTAAGTTTTGAAATAATAAAAATTGTTTGGCAAACCTAAATTAAAATATGCAAATAAAAAGAGCCCGTTCAGGGCTCTTTTTATAATTGCTATCCAACAGAATGCGTTCACCCGTTATCTTCATACTTAATAAAACGTCCTCGACCAGCACTCTTAGCTAAATACATCGCTTTATCTGCTTTTAAAATTACCAATGATATATCGTGAGTATTATCAAAATCATAAATACCAATAGAAACCCCCGCATCATGATCTAAACCATCAATATCAATTGGCGAGTTAAACGCATTTACTATTCTTTGTGCCACCCGCAAAGAGTCGTCAGGTGAGTTAATATCGTTAACTACAACCGCGAATTCATCACCACCAATCCTTGCAGGTAAATCGGTGTCGCGTAACTGAGCCACAATTCGTTTCGCAACATACTTGAGATACTTATCACCCACATCATGACCGTAATTGTCATTGACCTGCTTAAACTTATCTAAGTCTATGTATAGGAGCGAGGCTTTTTCACCCTCTTTCATATCCATTGATGCAAGATGTCTTTTAAAATAGGCTCTGTTTGCTATTCCTGTGAGCTGATCATAATTAGCTTGTTGATAGATTTTAGACTGCATGATGTTCTGGCGATAAATTGTGGCCATGGCAGCTGCAGATGATGATATCAAAGCAAGATCCCAACAAGAAAATGATTCTGCCACATTAGTACTTATCGAGATAGCACCGTTTTTGTCACCTAAATCCATCGGCAAAATAGCGGTAGCAGCTTCTTGCAGACCGTGAATATTAACCGTTGATATAAGACGTCTATTTTCGTCCTTAGACATTACAAAAGGCTTTTTATTGAGAATTACTCTGTAAATGGGCCTGCTCTTCAGTGCAACCAAAGGAAACTTATCCTGGCCCAGAGACATTTTCCCTTGCTCATAAACAGCTGGCATTTCAAATGTATCGTTCTCAGTGCACCATTTCACTATTGTCATACTGCAAATACTGGCATCCATGATATCGCCAAGGCGGGTTACCAATGTGCTTAAGAAGGTATCCATGACACCTTCTTCTAGAATGATAGAAGACAGCTCTAAAAGTAATTGAGAAGCCAGATATTTTCCTCGTTGCACCTGAGCGTCTGTGTAATATTTCAGTGAATAGAGTTCGCCAGAGTAAGTAGAGATAAACTCCTCGATAAACCTTTCTCCGAAATGCTCAAATTGCACTTTAACGCTCTCACAGACTTCTACAATTAAGTCTACGTCGGGAATAACTTCTTGAAAGCGCTGTATGTGACTGTTTTCGGTGGCATCCCCTTTTGTTACTTTTAAAATACTGGCATAGCCAATGTCTTCAATTTTTTTAGTAAAAGTAATCTTCCAAAAAGGACTCGTCCTTAATGACTTGTAATTGGTGTAAACTGAATTCAAACCAAACACTATAAGACGTGACAAATCAAAACATTCTTTTGTTTGAAACGACAATTTATAATCTAGTGGAAGTTTCTTATCTATCTCAGCAAGCAAAATGTTGACCTCAATTAATGATTTTCGTAATTCGCATCAGTGCTTACTTGTTTATAGAGGAGGGTAATGCGTTCCTTTGCCTCTCCCATTTCTAACGAATTAATAAAACATTCAATACCATCTTGAGATGTATTTATTGATGCGTTTCTTTTCATGGCGATATCACGGAGCCTTTCAGTAAATTCAAAATGCTTCTCATCGTTTAAGCATATCTCACTAACTGGGGCCAAGTTTGAAATGTCGTCGCAGGTAGAGTGGAACTCTTTACACGAAACGTTCCCAGTAATTAGCAAGGCGCCGGGGTAATGCTCTGCATTTGTGAATATTGCTTTTGGGACGGTGTATTCACGTTTAATGCCCTTATCGTTAAACGATTCAACTAACCACCCGCCATTTCGTTTTAAAATGTATTTGTCAGCACTTTTGGTAGATTCATCAAACGTAAATACCTTTCCACCTATCTGATAAACATCTTCGTCGAGCACTTCAATGCAATGCATATCTATCAACGCTTGATTAACATGACTTTGATGCTGGTGGTGAATAAACATTGTGGTTTTATGCTTTATCTGCATCAAGAATAACGCCTGCTTCACCGTAATGTTTCTTATGCAGTCTTCAAGAAACAAGACGCTAAGCCCATTGTCGATTGCGTATTCCATATATTCGGAAAGAATTCTAAGTACGCTTTCTTCATAATCAATATCGTTTCTAAATGCAGGTTTTTGCCTTCTTAAATACAGGCCGTCTATAACCAATAAACCCTTGCCTAATTTTGTATGATTATCCATTGCTAATGCCTCGTAATCTCTTGACCACACTTTTCACAAATAGAAAGATGTTGGTTGGCTAATACAGACACAACTTGACTCAATTCGCTTAGTACAGGAGATTCGCTCACTGTGTTAGAAAGTAATTTACCCATTAAAGACAGGGCCTCTGAACTTTGATCTATATCTAAGGACTCAATGCAGCGTTTAATCATTGGTGAATTTGTGGCACATGTTGACATAGAAAGTTGAAGTCGTCGTAGCACCTCGACATCATCACATTCTTTAGCTCTGAGTTGAGATAACAGATTACTGACTATGGGCGCTTTAGGAGTAAAGCTCGCGTTGTCGATGTCATTGAGTAGTCTTATTTGGACATCTATATCCGAAAACTTTTTACCATGACCAATATAGTTAATCACTTTACTTAAATCGCTAGTGTCAACGGCTGGTAATTCATTGGAATTATGTGAAAGAGACTCAACGACGGGTAACGGTTTAAGGACCTTTATTTTTTCATTAACGATATCAAGATGACCGTTGATCAACCTTACCTCTGAACGGGCTTCATTAGTTTGCCTTTTATGCTCATCTATCATTTTTAGCACGGTATCAAAGTCATCGGACAACGCCAAAAATTGCGCCCTATCACTTCCCTTAACATTTGAATTTAAGATAAACAAAGGATCTTTCTGATCAGCAAGATGGAGATCGAAATCCCCTACTATTCCAAAATTCAAATAATCGGAAACATCTGATGGCACTTCGCCAGGCTTTACTTCAAAGATACTTTCTTGTTGCTGGTGGTATATCGTGTAAACGGGCTTAATACTTTTTTTAGACGAGAAGGACCACGTAATTTTCACATCATTCTCTAGCACCAACGATACCAAAGCGAATTCTTCACCATGGCGAATATAAGAGCGCTTGGGATTGTTATCGACTAACGCTTTAAAAGCCCTAAATACGACAGACTTACCCACGTCATTCTCGCCGGTGATCAGAGTCATATCATCACTCAAGGGAATAACAGTCGATTGATGAGACATAAAGTTTTGAAGTTGGATTTCTTTAATCCCTTGACCTTCAAGCCAGTCTATACCGAAATTATCGTTGTCTTCTTTGACTTTATCAGGCAGAAACGTGTCGTTTACTTCCTCACCATATTTTATGTCGGTGCGTATATTTCGTTTATCTGATAAATGAATGTTCCTTACATCGTTTCCGAAAATATCTTCGCTATGATGTGAGATATAAACCACCTGCAATCCAACGTCTTTACAAAGGCGTTTTAAAATTGCGACAAACCTTCCCACTAGTGCAGGCTCTATCCAGCAATCTGGTTCATCAAGAAAAAGGAATCTTCTATTAGGACTTTGCAACAGCGCGACTATTCTCATCCCAACAGAGATGATGTTACAGACAGAACCACCTTTGCCATCTAAAATATCGATATGCTTACCATCTTCAACGATATACATATCTAAATGCACTTTATCGCGCTTCTTAGACGTCTCTAATACTACTTCTTGCTTTTTACCCATCACATCAGTAACCAGCTTTGAAAGAAGCTCAGAATAGAGACTTATAGCGTCTGCTTGGGCGTGTTCAGCTAATTTTTCGAGCAAAGCATCAACTTCGTCTTTCAAATTCAACTTACCCATATACGAATGCTTAAGCGATGAAAGACGAATTCTTTCCTGAATTAAGTGATCTTGTCTTCCTTTCAAAAGATGGATATTCATGGCACCCACCTAGAGTCGGAAGAATTGACTGGAATCCGATTTTACTTCATCAGCAACGGAAATATCGCCATCACAATGAGACATATCAGATAATGAATCATGACTTGAACCACCGGCATTTTCTCCTTGCCAACTATCCATTTCATAACTGTCGGGAGACATAGACTCACTACTATCTTCAGTATTGATAGTGACTTCATTCTCTTTTGATAATGAAGACGCGTTTGCGATTAAATCTTGAATTTCTTCTTTTATGCGATTTTGATCGACAATGAAGTTTTCAGCTAGATGAATGTCTTGAGCAGACAAAGCAATATTATTTTCAAGCTTATCAAGACAAGAGGCCAAATGTTCATTAGCCTTCCTATTAAGATCTGAAAGAACTGATTCTTTTTTGGAAATGTTTTCATGAAGCATCTGCAGTGCAGTTAGAGAGTCCGTACCAAAATGCTTAATTGCGTAAGCTTTTGCTGCTTGAACCTTTTCTAACCGCGACTTGTTGATGCCATCCAATTTTGCCAAGCGCGTCTCTATATTCATCTTTCACTCTATAATGTTGAACAATGATGCATATGTGTTATATTATATGCCTAACAAATACATGTCAAACTTATTATGAATAGCCATACATTACTTGAGAAATATTTCGGTTATCGAGATTTCAGACCAGGGCAAAAACCAATAATCGATGCAGTAATGGGTGGTCGAGATGTATTTGCTTTAATGCAAACCGGTGGCGGTAAATCATTATGCTTTCAAATACCCGCGCTATCTAAGAACGGCATTTGCCTTGTTATCTGCCCTCTCATTTCTCTGATGTATGATCAAGTTCGTGTCTTAAAGAGAAAAAATATCTCAGCGGCTTACCTAAATAGTCAGCAAGACTACAAGGAACGTTCCTCAATCGAACAGGACGCAATAAATGGAAAACTTAAATTCCTCTACGTAGCACCTGAACGACTTCTTAACGATAAGTTTCTCGACATTTTAAAGCAGATGACAATTTCAATGATTGTCTATGATGAAGCGCATGTGATCACAGAATGGGGTGAAGCTTTCAGGCCGGGCTATATTATGGGGCTCAATAAGATTAAGGAACTAGAAGACTTTTTCAAGAGAAAGCACATTGACCCGCAATATCGCATTCAAAAGATTGCTCTGTCAGCTTCAATCATCGCCGAAGCACGAAAAGACATTATTGAAAAAACAAATCTTTTCAGACCCGCAATTTTCATCAACTCTTTTTCAAGAAACAATATTGAACTCAATGTATCACACTATCAAAAAAACAAACTAAGTAAGATAGACATTCTTACAAGTGATATAAAGGCCCACCCAAAGACAACGAGTATCGTATATGCCAACACCAGAAAAGAATGCGAGGTAATTGCAGGTAAACTGGCAGTTAGAAACATAAAAGCTACGCATTATCATGCTGGCATACCACCAGCGGCTCGAAAATCTAAAATGGATCTGTTTATGACGGGTAAAGTTGATGTGATTGTCTGTACATCAGCATTTGGAATGGGGATTGATAAAAAGAATGTCAGACAAGTTTACCATTGGAACCTTCCATCAACGATTGAAGACATGTATCAGGAAATGGGTAGAGCTGGCAGAGACGGTCTAAAAAGTCGTCATATGGTGTTCTACGACAGACACGATATAGAGACGTCACGCGAGAGACTTCTCAATAACTATCCTACCGCAGAAGCGGTAAATAAGATGCATCAATTTTTGTCTATCTATGTCAACAGGATCAAAGACAACATCATTGAAGAAGACAAAAACTTTCTTGCTGATATAGTTGGTGAACCAGTGAGGAAAGAATGTATAAGCAGTATTTTTGATCATCTGCAGAGGATCGGCTTTTTATCTGAGTACCGACAACCCATCAATCCAAACTCAAAGCAAAAGAAAAATCGTATATTTGAAGTTAATATTGAAAAAAGCCATGATATTCAGCTAGATTCGGTTTCTAAAAGATACAAAGCAGCAGTGCTTAAATTTGAAAAACTAACCGATTACTTCGAAGGAGATGGATGCAGAAATCATAAACTACTCTCTTATTTAGGTGAACCTCAATTAGAAAACGTGCCGATTAGTTGTAGCCATTGTGATAAATGTTTGGGCAAGGGAGAGAGCGAACAAACTAAACCAGAGTCTAGCAATGATGACTCGTATAGAAAAAACCTGATTAAAAAAAGAATAAAAGGACTTGTAGAAAGCTTCGCTAAAAAGAACAAAATCCCTGCGAACGTTATTTTACCGCCAAATATACTTTCAAAAATCACCAGTAACGCACCGAAAACCAAACAAGAACTTATCGATTTAGGGCTTAATGGAAAGTCAGTTCAGACACTTGGTGACATAATTCTAGAAATAATAAATAAATAATTATTTTTTTCGTGCGCACAGTTGACAACTATGCATTTACAGTATAGTATATGCATAACAGTTACGAAATTTAATAATACGACAACAAGGTGGAAATATGAAAAAGTCAATCCTACTAAGCGCAGTATCACTAGCACTCTCTGCAAACGCGCTCGCAGAGTCACACTATCACCCAAAGCAAGGTGAAATCACAGTTCCTTTATCTGTGTTTTCGGAAAATCAGTCAACTAGCTATAAAGACTATGCGTTTTCATTACCTGAAAACATCGAATTCTTTGATTATCCTGACACGGCTACTTTCATTGATATGAACGTTCTTGCTTTTTACACACAGGAACTGCTCGATAGCCTCAATGGTGACGTTACAGAAGTATACGCTTTTATCGATAAATCAATTGAATTTAACAACCGCGCTCTGGAATTAAATGGGGTAGGCATTCGCCGTAACTTAGCAGGCATCGTAAAACTACCGTCTGACTTTGATGAAAGTGCAGTACACGGTGAAAATAATGAATCATCTGATACAGGTGTTTCATATATCGCAACTTACTTATCAGGCACTGCCGATTCTGTACTCCAACGCAATGCGCTAGATGAACGATTTGGCTCATACGCTGCGTCTTACTATGCTGTGTTTACTTCACCGTCACCTATTACACGCATTGGACAAGCGCAACTTGGTAGAAATGTGCTATATACTTCTGCTTCTCCAAACAATCCTGCACTTAGCTTGTATACGTTTGCTCATGAAATTGGTCACAATGACGGCATGGAACATGACCGCTCAGAGCGTGAGTTCTCTTATTCATACCACATGTCTGAATATGGTATTCCAGCTGTATGTGACAGTAAGGGTACGATCATGACAGAGAGTGTCGAATTTTCTGGCATGCCATTTTATTCAGACCCAAATCATTCGGTTACAAGTTCAAGTGACCTTTGCGGTGTTTCTGATGTAGCTGATGTTGCGCGTGGTTATCGTGAAGGCATTGAGAGTGGATTCATCGAAAGAAAAAGCGGGATCATGACAAACTACCGTGTGGCGCTACCTAAAAATGGCTTTGCCTCTTTAGTTATGGACTCAGCAGTTAATGAAGCAAATGGCACTATTAATGGCACAGTCGTATGGGACGGTTTGAATACTGACCAAAATGCCTTCGTAAATGTGGTTATTAGCAATTACGGAGACACATCGCCAAATGACTTCAACACACAAGATGTTCTCGTCGAGTACACGGGTCAAACAACCACATCATTTAGTATTCAATTGAACAATGACAGTGACGTGGAAAATGATGAATCGGTATATTTCAAACTTCACGCCGCTAACGGAGTGAGTATCGATTCAACGCAGTCATCGAGTACTGTAATTATAACATCAGACGAAGTTGCGAATACAGGCTCAGTGAGCTTCACTACGAGTGCCATTACTGATAACGAAGGTGATACGGTAACACTAAGATTAGAACGCACAGGCGGCGATTCAGGCGAACTTACAGTAAACCTTGATATGGAATTTGATAGCGCAACCCAGAGTGACATTGAATTTGATACTACGAGCGTAACATTCTTAGATGGAGAAACCAGCAAATCAGTTACTATCGACTTGTTAAGCGATTCAATCGAAGAAGATGCAGAAACCTTCACTGTAACTCTTTCAGGTGACAATGTAGGCAGTGGCAACCAAGTCACAGTTACAATTACCGACACAACTGAATCTACAACACCACCTTCACCTACAACGCCTCCATCAAACGGTGATGCTGGTGGCGAAAGCGGCGGCGGCAGTATTCACTTCGGTATACTAGGTCTAGCATTAATGGCATATTTACGCAGAAAGAAATAATCTGAAAACAAAAAGGGCTCTATCAAGAGCCCTTTTTTTTTACAAATAAGTCATCTGATAGTCAATATCAACTTCGTCAGGAATGTCATAAATATCGGATTTATCTATATTGAGATACCTTCCAAAATATAAATCGTAATTTTCTTCTACAAAATGACATAAACTCGACAATTCCTTATTCGGCTTATCATCTACTTTAAGTAAATCTGGCGGCGAGGATAGCAGCTTGCTCGCAGCAACCATCGAATCTTTGCAGACGTTCGCAACAATAGTTCTCGCTTCATCGGCAGTATAATCAAGAGAATCTTCTGCAAAAGATATTAGATTCTCAAAAGAGTAGTCATTAGAACCCGCTACTTTAAGAGCATGTTTTTTGGGTGAAACGCGGTAACGACCTGTAAGAATATTCGGATCAACAGACACAATATCATATGCAGGTGAAAGCTTACTCTCTAATAGTTCATGAGTACTCTTATCATACACCCTAAGCATAGTAATATTCTTAATGTGTAAATCATTATTATTTATCAGCATATTAAGGGTTAGGATTCTTAATAAATACCCCCTATCGAAATCCCAATCTGTTGATAGTTTTTTAACGTGCTCAACAACATTTTCCATGAAAGGATTGTATTTAGCATTTGGCGAAACCCCCATTATGCTCGCAAAATCTTCACCTATTGAAATCTTGTTGCTACCAGGCTCAGAGACATCGAACCTTTCAATTACATAGTTAGGCTTACCAGCTTCTAAAACATGCTCATCATCATTTGAATATAAAATTTTACTCAATGACGAACTTACCTCTATTGCATCGAACGCTTCATCTAAGAGATCAACATCGTTTTCTTCCTTATCTACGCAGATAGACTTCGTATTTGGCACAAGTGCAAAACTAGGGACAGGAAGACCAACCTTACTAGCCAAATGCATACCGAACCATTCACATGTTTCAAGGTTTTCTTTTTCCACATCGTTTGGGAATTTGAAAATATGGGTAAAATCTTCACCAGAGTCGGTTGGCTGTAGAACGGCCTTACCATTTTCAATATCAAGTTTTACCGAAACCTTATCGGCAAAACCTGAAATTCTGTTGTGCATTCCTTTTTCTTTGAGTGCGATACTTTGATATTTATCAGCATATTGAACACCAATGTTTTTAATTAAACCTGTATAAATATTATCAACGTCAATATGACTGGATAGTGGTGTTTTAATCTCCGCTGAAGTGGGTGGATTAGTTGAACCCAACCTACGGATACACAGGTCGCCCATGAAATTATTTTCTTCATTGAAAAACTCTTCATACTCGACAGCACGTACTTCCCCAGTTCCTTCAGGCATAAGGTTTGCCAAGAACGCTGGAAGTAACGCGCTCTGCTTAGTGTTAAACGGGATAAGCTTTCCTTTCTCAGCTGTAAAAGACCACCCAGTCTCATTAAATCTTTGAATTTGACCTATGTAGTCCTTCTTTAAAAATAGGTTAAACTTTTTTGCGTCTATTTTTTGGGATGCTATATGCTTAAGTTTCTCATGCAGGGCGTTGTACGAATTTACATTTGCAGAAGTAAGGAGAGACTTTCTTTTACCCACCTGAATAATAGATTGATCAACAAATTTAGCTAAACCCACCCCAGACCCAACTACTTCTTCGACTTTGCCTAACATTAATCTAGCGTCATCAGGGCAAATAAAATGTTCGACACAACGGAAGTGATTTGGATTTGACCAAAATACAATCTCATTGATCAATGTTGAACGTGACAATTCGGGTAAGGGCTTATCAGCAAGAGTTGAATTGGTAAGCTTAGTGCCTACACCTAGTTTTAGGCTTTTAACGATATGAATATTGGGAGCCTCGAATGCATCATGTAAACGAGCAGGTATATACTCTTTTAATTGCTCGCCTACACTTCCAATGAAGGTAATATCTTCAGGCATTCTACGGCCAGAATTCGCAAGTACAATTTGAGGTTTAGAATTTGAGAAATTGTACGAGCCGAATACCTCAAATTTAGCTTCTGGCCTATTCTTTCGAGGCATAAGATTAAAAGCAACATGGGGAGCTACGTTTAATAGAAAGTTATTAAGGTCAACAATAGCTTCATCTTCCGCTTGCTCTCCTTTTAAATACTTAAAAGGATTAGATATAACCACACTTCCCTGATCCCCCCCAATACGTATTAGATCACCGGACTGAAGAAGTTCTTCTCTCTTGAGATAATGAATGCTACTAGACCTGACAACTTTTATGGCCACTGTTATGCCCCAAATATATTATTTTTGCATAACACTTATTCTAGCAGTTGAATGAAGACTAAAAAAGAAAAAAAGGCCCGAAGGCCTTTTTCAATTAAGCATAATATTAGGAAGTTCGCTATAAGGTCTTTGAAAGCTCCTTAAGCTCCTCTAGAAGTTTTTGCTCGTTTTCTTTATTGATTTCTAGTTGCTTCTCGTTAAATGCAATATCGTCTTCAATAGCTGACGCTCTATCTGGATCTTTGTCACGAATTACTTCAACATTTAACTTGTCATCTTTCAAATTTGTTGTGATGACACGAATTTCATGGAAGTAACTCATGTATGATACGCACTTATTAATAACGTCTTGTGCTTTCTCTAGTCGAACTTTAAACGTTTCTTGTAATTTAGCAAACTCATCATCGCTAAGGTTCTTTTGTTCTGGTTCTTTCTCTTTTAAAATTTTTGTGCTTTTTTCCTTAAGCTGACGGACTAAATCTAGGCCAGCAGGTTTAACCTTTGGAAAGCCAGTGCTTACCAGATTATCGGTACCACGATACTTTGCTTCTTTATGAACAATTTCTCTGTACTCATCTAAGCGGCCAGCCTCATTAAACAAGTACATGATATAGGTAAGCATCATAGTTGTTGGGCTAGGAGATTTACGAGACTCCACAGAGGTATAGCGGGTGGCAGAAACCTGATCTCGGCCCAACAGTAACGACAATTCACGTTTAGAATCTATTCCACACTTTTCCATGAGAACTTCAATATCAACAAAAGGGAAAAGTGGACACAAATTCGGATATTTATCAAAAACCCTCATAAGAATTGCCAATGAAGGATCAACTAGTTCTTGTCCCCTCTCAATAACCAGTTTATTGAAACGTGTAGCTGGTAATTGACCTAAGTTATGGCGAAGCGTGGCCTGCGGCATTTTCCGCTGATGAAACATACCAATTCGATCTTCAAGTCCAGACAGCTTCTCACCGATCATTAGAGGGTCATTTTCAAAATCGCCGAATATACTTTCTTCAAAAAGCCTTTCAATATCATCAGGATCACTCCAATCAATGTTTGGAACATATAGAATTGGATCTTTTTTCATTGTTTACCCCGTTTTAAAAGCGCTAAATTTCTGTTTTAGAGATACTTTAATATTTGTGAAAAATTAAAACTTCACTTTAAGAGTTTCTTGAAAATTTTGTGGTAAAAATTTTAAAAATCTAAGAAAACTTAAAAATGAAGTACTTCTCAACAATAAGTGTAATTTGACAAATTAAAACTGTTTGTCATATGGAAGTCTTTTACATTGTAGTATACAATATGCATAACTAAAAGCGGTTTATGTGATTTTTAATACATTATATGCATAATTGAGACAAGGAAGTCATTTGAAACATGTCTTGTTTCTTAAAATTTTTTAAAATTTTACGGGGATTTATTTATGAAAAGCAGCGCGGTGAGTGCTTTCTACCTTGATGAAAAAGAATTTGCTAATGCCAAGACGTTGGAAGCGTCCAATAATATTTGGCTACCTGGCAACATTAAACCAGCAAGTGATTTTTTCATATGTTACAGCGGTTACTCACAAGACAACATGCTTGCCATGAGCGAACTCATGAAAGACTCGATTTCGAAAGGAAAGAAAGCTTATATCTATGAGTTCAATGTCCTTTCAGAAAGACAAGATGTTTATGTGAGACATAGCGAGGCGAAAACTATCGATGCCATCGATTTAACACGTTGCGATAAGGCTATCTTAGAAGATCTTTATCTAGCGGCAATGGCTGAAAAGATAAACTTTGGTGATGTTGAAACAATGCGCGGTGAAAATAAAATGCTTGATAAAGCATCTTTCTTCAACGCAATTGTAGAGAATCCAGAAATCTTGAAAGCAGGTAAGGCACATGGCATTCTTAAGAATTGTAAATACTATCGCATAACCTATGTAACAGGTGGCAGAGAATACGCTTTGCTCTTTATCATGGATAAAGAAGCAATTGAAGTTAATAAGCACAACTGCTGTAACGTTACTATAAAACTAACTAAACGAGTTCTTGTCGAATTCCCAATGTTTAATTAGTTCTATTCAAAGCCAAAAAAAGCGCCAATAGGCGCTTTTTTTGTTCCAATCTGACATGCAATGTAGACTTTAACATTTGGGTAGATAACCCCACCACATCCTCAACTTCATGGAATATCATCATCTAAGGCCAAAATACTTCCTAGAGATGCATCCATAGTTACCACAATATCATCATCTGAAACAATCGTTTCATTTGCGTCCCTATCCGAATCGTTCAAATTATTAAGGGGAGGGTTTGTTTCTACATGCGGCGCCATAGGTGTCATGGTTGCTTCTTTTTCAGTAGCGTATTCATAACTAGCTTCGTTGCGCTTTGCAGTATTGGTTTTATCCTCTGCTGGATTAGATGAACTAGTAGGTTTTGCATGGCCGAAAGGTAAGTGAGGAAGCGGGTCCCCCCCCTCTTTTACCACGGTTTCACAATATGATATATGGGCAAAGTAAGCCATTAACGCATTACGTATGAATTCATTGTACTTTCGTACATCGCCATTTTTATAAGTTGTCAGGAATGAAACCAACGCTTCATATTCAGGACCAGAACCACGCAATGTAAAGTCAAAAACTTTTCTACCCATGAACCGTTACTTCTTTTTTGCTGAGCTTACGAGGAACATTCGCTTATACATACCGCGAGGATTTGCAAAAATTGGCTCATTAACGAACCTTAGTTCATTGTCCACGATATGTTTTTCAAAAAGCGCTCTAAAAAACTCAGTAGTGCCACCGATGGGCGCGATGATATCAATATCATCAAAACCATTTACGACGGCCTTGGTTTTCTCCATGATAATTTCAAAGTGCTTTTCTAAGAGGGGCTCGACAATTTCCGAAACGTCAACTTTTCTTTTCGCATTGATTTGAAGGTGACCGGTAAGCAGAGCTTCTTGATAGCGTGTTCTTCCTAGTTCTACAGAAAGACCTAACTCTACTTTTACTAAATCCTCTAATTCAGAGATAATTTTGTAACCACCATGCTCAAATGTACCACTTCGTTGATGATCAATTGTAGCACCTCTTTTGACGTAGACCGGATCAGTAGTGCCACCACCAATATCAAGAATCAATACATTGGAGTTTAAAATTTCTTGATTGGTTACACCATGAGAAACCATACCCTTTGAAGTTCTCTCGGTTTGTATATCAATCAACAGGTCATAATAAGCAGCTTCACCTTGCGCCATAACAGCATGCTTAGCAATAGTGACAACTGAATCATCCTTCGTGTTGACAACACTCGCAGCAAAAGCCGATTTTTTCTTATCTATAAATTCACGATTAACTTCACCGTTAGGCTTATAGTAGTATTGAAATGGCATGCCGGTCATTACAGACACATCTTGACCACCCAACCCTAACTGATGAAGAATATTGTGAACAACTGCAACATTTTCTTTTGAATTAGAATAATTCCTGTCATCAGCTCGTTTTGAATCGCTTTTAACATCACCAGTTGAAAATGCATCACCGTCTATAAGATACGTTGAAGTAATAGAGTTAGCATCGGCATTAAAAACTCCGCTGTTTTCTAGAACACTTCGTGATGTGACAATACCTTTCCTTACAAGACTAGGAACTGTGAAACCAATCTCCTCACCTCTTACACGACCAAATGACTTACAGCTAAAGTTACCGTCATCTATACCTAAAATAATCATGGAAACACCTCACTTTTTGCAAGAAATAAGTAATAGAGCACGTTGATTTTGAATGACGTTTTTATCGAATAGATCGACGCCATCAAACGTCACTTGCCATGAAGCCAGCTTTTGATATTCCTTAATTATTAATTGACCAAAAAATTGCGACCCTATTCTATAGGCTTCTTTCGAAACAATAAGGGGCGAAGTACCTTCAGGACATTTTGGCCATGGTATTAGTTGCGAATTGAGAGCAATGACTGGATTAGATGGGAAATTTGTCACCCAAAAGTCCGTTTGATCTTGTACAGGGACTTCCCATTTATTATAAAAGTTGATCACATTATTTTGTTGATTGAAAGTACCTACTGGTGATGAAAGACGGATGGCAAGACTTTTAAATAACTTTTGATCTTTATTATCTTGCAATATCTCTTTATAGATGACCTCATTCACTGAAAGGAAATCTTTCGCAGCCTGGTTCATTCCCAGTAACAAATTACCCGTATATACATCGAGCATTTTATCATCATCAAGCAGAGCATCTACCAGCGCATCGTTATCGAAAGGTGTAGTAGGGAAAAGCTGATTCAGCTTGATGCTCTGCAACTCACTTAACACATCATCTTGTTTTGATTCCTGCAATTTAAGAAGGTTAAAAACCAAAAGAAATAAAATTGCTGAAATGGTTATGTATATTGATAAACTGTACTTCTGCTGTACTCTCTCAAAGTTCATTACTTTACCTGCTGACTCTATTGTTCTTCACAAATTATGCATAACAATTACAAGTTATGCAACAGAAAGGGGCTATAAATAAAAAAAACCCAGTACTTTTGGCACTGGGTTTTAAGCTACCGAACGTAAAATTATCGACCTACTTTCGCCCTTATCCTTACAGACACCTCTCCAATTACGCCTGTGATGTGTTCAACTGCAAGTGTCGCGTCAGCCTCACACATTGAAAAAGGGTCTCTACTGGAATTGCCATAAAAAACAATACCATCATCCCTAATTTGGTTGCACCGATATCTTTGCAAACCATTGACATCAGGCGCTGGTGGTAGTCCATCAATACTGACTATGGTAAAAGTGCATTTACCCTCGTCACAAATATTTCCAGACTCGTAAATTATATCTGTTATAAGAACAAATGATTTGGAACTTCTATCACCTAATGACGGATCATAAAATCCTGAAGGTGGAGCTATGAGACCGCCCGGAGGAGCGCTCTTTGGTACACCAGGTGATGTTCTATTGCCAGTAGTATTATTTGCTACCTCAAAAATCCCAGTTGCCACTATAAGGCCTACAGAATTGGCAACCAGGTCAGGAGTGATAGTAACACCAGTATTTCTAAGAGAAATTGACTTACTTTTTTGTACGCTCTCTGTAGTTCTACTATTAGTCAATGTGACTTTAGCAGTGCCCGTAAAAGTATTAGCTTCTGAAACAAATTTTGTTGCTCTACATGTAAAACTAGAAGAATAACCAACAGACAAGGTTCTGTTTGAACAACCAGAAGTACTGTCAAAAGCAGGTAAGTTCCAAACTACACTGCAACCTTGGGCGCAATTTGTAACATTTACAACTAAATCAACCGTATAGGAACCACCTGTTGATGCTTGAGTACAGTTACTACATGTGAGAGTAAACTGTGGAGGATTTGAAGCTACCTCAGTATTCTCATAAGAAATATCAGCAAACAAACTTGAATCATCACCAAACAACGAATTAGCTAGCGTTGCGGTTACCCGACCACTGAATGTTTGTTCAGCCGTTAATGTTTTTCGTACACGGCAAGAAACAGTGCCAGTATAACCTGCAGCAAAAGTTTGTGTTGAACAACCAGAAACCGCATTTAAACTGCCTATATTAAAACTCAATGTACACCCTTCCGCACATTGCTGAATTTGCACATTTATTGTAGATGTATAAGTGCCGGTCTCATTAGCCTGAGTACAATCGGCACATGTCAGTCTAAATTGAGGATTTCTTGGCGTAGTGTTTTCATAAGTGATAGTAGCTGTCACGGCGTTTGAAAACTCGTTACGCCTTGAATTTTGCATCGTTACAGTGGGGTTAAATGACTCAACGGTCTCTGAAGGTACATTAGAG
>CEWF01013498.1_pt1 | contig 108612 bp, 93 predicted proteins | sample 531331 | NCBI WGS metagenome assembly CEWF01 (sample SAMEA2622676, study PRJEB7988) | marine metagenome | biome: marine biome (ENVO:00000447); feature: mesopelagic zone (ENVO:00000213); material: "saline water (ENVO:00002010), including plankton (ENVO:xxxxxxxx)" | depth 600 m | reverse complement strand
GTATGGAACTCGATGCTGTCGTGATCACTGCCCCGCTGCCAGAGCGTGTGAGCGGCCGCAAGGGTGGCGTGCCCGCACAAATCCACCTCACAGCGGGGTGTGAACCAACGCAGCACCCATTCATTGCCTTGCAAGTGCCAGATGAATGCCGTCTCCGACAGATTCATTTCCGCCGCCACCCGCTGCATCCATTGCGCAGACTCCTTACCACTGATGAGACACACTGCAGCGGGGTTGCCGGTAAAGGGTCCGCAAACGAAGGCGTCAACGATGTATATAGGATGGGGCACGACTCTCTCCTGCTGTGTCACGACGCCACAATGTGCGTCACCGAAACAACAAGAATAATCTCGCCCAAGAAATCGATACAGATTCAAAAATCGAATATTGTTACGATACAGATTCCAATCTATATAAATCTGTACCGATATAACACGACCACAACTGTACTGGATACCCCGACAATGGAAACGCTATACCAACAAGTCGCCGACGAGCTGCAGCAAAGCATTGAGCGGGGTATCTACCAGCCGGGTGATCGACTGCCCGGCGTGCGCAGGCTCAGCAAGCAACGCAGTGTCAGCATTGCGACCGTGATTACCGCCTATCGCCACCTCGAAAACCTCGGCCTGATCGAAGCACGCAACCGCTCCGGCTATTACCTCCGCGACAGACCCCAGCCGCTGGCGAAGGAACCCCTGCCGACCGCGCCCCCCAACCAGCCCATGCTCGTGACCGGGCAGGCAGTGGTACTGAATATGGGCAAGGCCTCCCACGACCCATCGGTCATCCAGCTCGGCGCGGCTGTCCCCGACGCCTCATTTTTGCCGATCCGCGCGATTGAGCGCGCCATTACCCAGTCCGCGAGATATCACAAGAACACCGTAGCAGCCTACGAATTTCCGCCCGGCCTGCCGGAACTGCGCAGACAGATCGCCCGCCGTATGGCCGAGGCCGGATGCCGAGTCCACCCGGACGAAATCGTCATTACCAATGGCTGTCAAGAAGCCCTCTCTCTGGCCTTGCGCGCCGTTACCCGACCCGGCGATGTCGTCGCCGTGGAATCCCCCACCTTCTACGGCCTACTGCAGGTGATCGATAACCTCGGGCTAAAGGCACTGGAAATCCCCACTCACCCGCGCACGGGCATCTCCCTCGAAGCCCTTGAACTCGCCCTGGAACAATGGCCTATCAAAGCCTGCGTGGTTACCCCCAATTTCAGCAACCCGCTGGGCAGTTGCATGCCCGACGAAAATAAAGCGGGGCTGGTCGCATTGCTGGATAAACACGGCATCAGCTTGGTGGAAGACGACGTCTACGGCGATCTCGGCTTTGGCAGTGCTCGACCCGGCAGCTGCAAATCCCTCTCCCCGAGCGGTGACATTCTCTACTGCGGCTCTTTTTCCAAAACGCTGGCACCGGGACTGCGCATTGGCTGGATTGTACCCGGGCGCCATCAGCCGCAGGTGGAATACATGAAGTACGTGCTCAACCTCGCCACCCCTACCATTCCCCAGCTGGCGGTCGCTGCACTGCTGGAAGGCGGTCAGTACGAACGCCATCTGCGTAAGGTAAAACGCGACTACGCCCTCGCCGTTAGCCGCATGTCATCTAAGGTCATGGCGCTGTTTCCCGAGGGCACACGCATTACGCGCCCCGAAGGCGGATTCGTGATCTGGGTAGAACTGCCTGGCAACATCGACAGTCTGGAACTGGCGAAGCGGTCCATGAACCACGGCATCAGCATCGCCCCCGGCCCCATCTTTTCGGCCAGCCAGAAGTACCGGAACTGCATCCGTCTCTCCTGCGCCTGCCGCTGGGATGACAACACCATGAAGGCCCTGTCGACCTTGGCGGCATTGCTCAGCCGACTTGAGCCTGAAACAGCATAGAGGCATTCATTCAGATTTGCGCCGGCAACTGTGATGCATAACAGTAAGCAAGCCTTCGCCACTGTACCGACACAATAGTCGATAACTGCGCCTGTTTAGCCGGCTGGCAAGCACGCAGAATTTCCCCTGATGATCCATCGCAGGAAACGGAAATGAAACGCGAGCGCAGCCCACAACAACCGCCCAGATACCCCATCAAAGCCGCGACCCAGTGGCTGCCTTTTCTGCTGGCATTCCTGCTGCTTGTCACCGCTATTGTCGCCGACGCCAATAAGCTTCCTCGCCCCGATCAACCGTGGTGGTGGAATATTCATTAAAGACAGTGATGGCGAGACGGATCGGGAAACGCCCCCTCTCCTGTCGCCGATGTCACCGGGCATCGAAACACATGCGTTCCGGCTATCGTCTTGCCATGATCCTTCGCTCACGACAGTCACGCCTCATACACAGCATCAAATGCTGCCAGTCAGTTGAAACGCTGCCCAATAATAGGGATGAGGATTCACCTGACGGAAGATTCGACGCTGCGCGGTAGTCAAGGCTTCACCAATGTCCTGCTGCGATTGCTGTTGCAACTGGCGATAGAAATCCAGCATCAGTTGCTTGGTCGTTTCATCCGCCACCATCCACAGTGTAGAGACAACAGAGCTGGCACCGGCGTAAAGGAATCCGCGGGTCAGACCAATCACATCCCCCCCGTTTTTCACATCCCCTAATCCGGTCTCGCAAGCAGACAGCACAACCAGCTTAGCCGGCAGGCTCAAGTCGTACAGCTCTCCCACGGTGAGCACACCGTCATTACTGCCGTCGGCGGACAACAACAAACGCGAGGCCAGGGGCTGGCTGGCATCGAACTGACCATGAGAGGCAATATGCAACACGGAATAGCCCTCACCCAATTGCTTGATCCGTGTTTCCGTCGCCTGCTGACGCGTTACGACCTCAGCTTGGCTGAGCAATTTCCGCAGCGCCTTGACCTCCTGCTCTGCGCCGGGCAAATCAAGATCTGGGTTACCCAAGTCAGGATTGCCCAACGCAATCAGACGCTGACCTCTTACATCCCGCTGTTCCAATAAGGTCAGGACACTGGCGGCACTGAGAGCACGCAGTTGGTGACGCTGCAAAACAAACTGGCGTCCATCATGCAGCGCTGCAAAAGGCAAATAATGCAAGGCGCCATCCGCGACAAGGATCAACTTGCGCTGCTGTAGCTGACTCTGCATTGGGCGCAGTAGGCGGTCGTAAAGGGCTTGCGCCTCAAGCTGATAGCTCTCGTTATCGACGGCCATAAGCGCCTGACGAAAATCACCCACCGCCTGATCAACCTCGTCGACGGAAGCTTGGGGCAGTGGGTAACTTCTGACACCTTCGTGCGTTAACAGGAAGGCATGATAGCGATCCTTGAGTTTGTAATACTGGATCAGGGCTTCGTCGTCGCCGAGCCGCTGTTGGATCTCGGCGACACTGGGCGTCTCGGCACTAACCAGTGAACTCAACTGCGCGTTACTGGTTTCTATTTTTTTATATACTCGCTTGAGCGCTCTGGTCTTCTCGGCTTTCTGCTGCTCAGTGCCAATACCGGCCACCACGCTGGAATCAGCCTGAAGATCGCGCAGTTCCCGGTATAGCTGTTGCGCCTCAGATTGTCCTTCGGACTTGAATTCACGATTGGCCAGCATATCCACCAATGCGCGGGCCTTGGCTTTATCCGAGTATTCAAAGGCTGCGGCATAGCGTTGTTCGTCGACGAGAAAAGCGACGTAGTCCTGATATAACCGCTGTTTGTCACCCACAAAGGAAATTTTGTTGCCGTCCGTCGTCAGCGTACTGCGCTGCTCTTCAAGAGCGTCGATTGCCATACTGAACAAGCGGTCGGCCAGCTCGTTGTCCCCTTCCTGCTGAGCAATCAGCGCACGATCGTGAGCGGCCTTCCAGTAGAACGTGTTGTAACTGGCATCTTTTAGCTTCTCCAACAGCGAATCGTAGATTGCCTTGGCGTCTTCGCGCTGACCCAGTTCGAGTCTGGCTTTGGCAACCATATACAAATGAAGATGGCGGTTGCCGGCGAAGCGATTTGCGCCTGTTAGGTTAGCGTCCCCCGTTGATGCCTTGTTAACCAGTGCCGCGATACCCAGTGCCTGTATGTGCTGGAGAACCGAAGCCACTTTTTCGGAGGTCGTGTTTTCGCTTTCTTCACCGGTCAGCAGAGCAAGTGCCTCTGAGTAGCGGCGCTCAACAAACAGCATTTCGGCGCGACGCGTCACGTAGAGTTTTCTATCCTGATCCTGCCAATGCCCCTCGTTGTAGTGATTGTCGAGAGCCCGATAGTATCGTTCGCTGATAGCTGATTTACCGAGAGCAATCTGCGACATGCCAGCCGCATAACCCGCTGTCATCTGGCCGTACCAGAAATTAGGGTCTCTGCGCTTGTACCAGGTATCCTGCTTCAAATGTAAGTTTTCTATGACCTCGTCAGCCAGCGCGATAGCCTGACGATAATCGCCAATCAAAAAGTGGTAACGAGCCAGTAAAGCATCGCTGAAATAGCGGTGGGTCGTTTCGTCAAACTCCTCTGACATCCAGTCATATGGCTCTTGCTCGCGCAAAGCCGCCAGACATGTCCTCGCCTCTCGAAAATCACCAATCTCCATCAGGGCATCACAGGCATAGCGGAGATTTTTGGAGGACATCGCCTCAATGCTTCCCTGACTGTCCTCCAGCCACAGCTCTCGCAACTTGGCATTTTCGCCGTGCAAACTCGCCATTCGGTAGGTGTAGGTTGACGTCGAAAAATCATTCTGCGCGGATTTTATCTGGTAGGGATTGCAAGCCGAAACAAACAGCGCAGTTGCGACCAATCCAGCCAGTTTCAGATGGCGTTGTAATTTCAACAAGATTCTCCTTAAGACGCTTCCAAACCCATTTTATAATGGTTATCTGCCTTGCGGGTTTTGCTTCCGTGGGGCCTCTCTACGAGGAGTGACTGTCGTCACGGCGGTTTCATTGCGAGGCTGGCAACAGGTTGGCCATGGGCGAATTTTTCCGTTCGTACGCCAACCGTAATTGGCATCACGACATTTGGCTAGCGTTCGGCGATCAATACCTAAGTACTATCATGACTAATTAGTACCATGACTAAGTAGTACCATGACTAAGTAGTACCATGACTAAGTAGTACCATGAAAAGTACCGTGCTAAAAATTCCCCTCTCTACCAACGTCTGAAGAAAGAAAAGGTCTCATCAGTTGCCACCCCGGCACGCCTTCGCCATGATTAGCTTCGCATTTCCGGCTTTCTTCCACGATGCAGACATAGATTATGACGCTATCGGTGCAGACACGACACCTCAACGCCCCTTCCTAGACGATGCTTATCACGAGCTATAGACTGCGGTATGACACTCCGTTCTGTTGAACAAGGTATTACAACAATCTACCGCGAGGAATCGCGGCGGGTGTTGGCCACCTTAATACGTCTGTTGCAAGGAAACTTTGACCTTGCAGAGGAAGCCATGCAAGACGCGTTTGTCGCGGCCCTTGCACAGTGGCAACGCGATGGCATTCCCGACAACCCCCGGGCCTGGCTAATCTCTACCGGGCGTTTCAAAGCTATCGACCGGATACGAAAAAGCAATCGTCAGGATCATCACCTGCAAGAGTTCGCCTACACCCTAGAGGCCGAATCCCCAACCGAACTACTGGTCGACGACGACACTATTGAGGATGACCGCCTGCGATTGATTTTTACCTGCTGTCACCCCGCGTTGGCAGTAGAGGCCCGGATCGGCCTGACGCTTAGGGAAGTATGTGGCATTCCAACGGAGGCCATTGCTGCCGCCTTCCTGGTACCGGTACCGACACTGGCCCAAAGAATTGTGCGGGCAAAGAACAAAATCCGCGATGCAGCGATCCCCTACGAAGTTCCTGAACCCGAAGAGCTGACTGCGCGGCTGGAGACGGTACTGGCGGTCATCTATCTCGTCTTCAACGAAGGCTATTCCGCCTCCAGTGGGGCCGCGTTAATCCGGCGGGATTTAACCGCCGAAGCAATACGTCTGGGCAGGCTGCTGTACGACTTGCTTCCCCACACCGAAGTGATCGGCCTGCTTTCCCTGATGTTGCTACACGATGCCCGAAGAGCCGGTCGCACCAATGTTAGTGGCGACTTAATTCCGCTAGAAGAGCAGGATCGCACACTGTGGAACAGAGAACAGATCCGCGAAGGTTGTGATCTGGTGGAACAGGCACTCAGAACAGGGGCGCATGGTGTGTATAGCTTGCAGGCCGCTATCGCCGCCGTGCACGCCGAGGCGCCCACGGCAGCAGATACCGACTGGGCGGAAATCACCGGACTCTACGATGTTCTGTTGCACATCAATCCTTCACCAGTCGTGGAACTTAACCGCGCCGCCGCGCTAGCCATGCGCGATGGGCCTGAGGCCGGCCTTCAAGCCATCGATAACATAATGAAACTCAAAGACTTAAAGCGCTATTACCTGTTACACGCTGCCCGGGCGGACCTGTTTCGCCGACTGGGACAGCCGCAGGATGCGATCCGCTGCTATCAGCAGGCACTAGACCTCACCCAGCAGGAACCTGAGCGACGCTTTCTGCAACAGCGCCTGAGCAAACTGCTACATAAATAATTAAAAAAAATTTCTCGACGTTGTCGAAACGGCGGGTCAACCGACGACTACTGGGTAGCAACCGTTAATAACAACCCATAGCCAAGGAGATTCCTGCAATGAGCGGAATGATTTTCGTCAATCTACCCACTATCGACCTGAAAGCGTCAATCGCTTTCTATCAGGCCCTCGGCTTTGACAACAATCCGCAATTCACCGACGACACGGCCGCCTGCATGGTATGGAGCGACACGATTAACGTTATGTTGCTCACCCACAATAAATGGCACGAGTTCACCAGCCGTCCAATCCCACCCTCCACTAGCAGCGAAGTAATGCTCTGCGTGTCACTCAGCAGTCGCGAGGCCGTCGACAATATGAATGAAGTTGCGGCAGCCCATGGCGGGACAGCGGACATCAATCCCACACAAGACCATGGATTTATGTATAGCCGCGCCTTCTCCGATCCGGATGGCCATATATGGGAAGCCATTTGGATGGCCCCTGAAGCAATCAACTCTGAGGAAAAAAATTCTTAATAAATTTGTCCTGACCTGTCGATTGCAAGGGCACATCAACGACTACTTAGGACTTACTGGCACGGAGTGCCACCGACAACTCGAGGAGCTGAATCATGAGCTATATCGATGGATTTCTTTTGGCTGTTCCCAAGTCCAATAAAGAGAAATTTATTCACCACGCTGAAACCGCCGACCCCATTTTCTTGGAATGGGGCGCCACCCGTGTTCTCGAATGCTGGGAAGACGACGTGCCCGACGGCAAAGTTACTGACTTTCGACGAGCGGTACAGTTGGCAGAGGGCGAGGCTGTCGTATTTTCCTGGATCGAATGGCCAGATAAAGCCACCCGCGATGCGGGGATGGAAAAAATGATGGCAGCGATGGATACCGACCCGCGCGTTAACCCGGAGAGCAACCCCATGCCTTTTGATGGTATGCGTCTGATTTTCGGTGGCTTTACACCGGTGGTCACACTCGAAAAATAGTCATCGCTCATTCACTGGTACTCGCTGGAGAACCCTATGCGCAACCAACACGGCCAGTTTATTTGGTACGAATTATTAACCGACAACTGTGATGCGGCACTTTCTTTTTACCGTGCGATACTCGGCTGGCAGACAAGCGATAGCATTCAGCCGGGGATGGGCTACCGAATTCTCCGCGCCCACGATGAAGACAGTGGAGAATCTCACGATATCGCCGGTCTTATGGCGTTGTCCGACGACATGAAACGGGGCGGTGTCAGGCCCGTATGGTTGGGCTATATATGCGTGGACGATGTCGATCAATGCCTTACCCGCATTCTTGCCAATGGCGGACAACTGCAAATGCCGGCGACGAATATTCCGCAGGTCGGGCGTATCGCCATGGTGACCGACCCTCATGGTGCACCATTTTATGTAATGCGAGGCCTTAGTGATGAGGCCAGCTTGGCCTTTGCCTTCGACAAGCCCCGCGTCGGCCACTGCGCGTGGAATGAACTAGTCACCCCTGACCCCGAAGCAGCGAAAACCTTCTACTTCTCGGAGTTTGGCTGGAGTAAAGATGGCGAGCTGGATATGGGGCCGATGGGTCGCTACGAATTTATCCGTCACAACGGCGTAATCGGTGCCCTGATGCCTGCGCCTGAAGAAATGCCCATGCCCATGTGGCAATACTATTTTCGCTGCGCAGATATCGATGATGCTTGCGAGACTATCCTTCAAAACAAAGGGCAAATTCTGCACGGCCCCGATGAAATTCCCGGCGGAGATTTCACCGTCGCAGGTATCGACCCACAGGGGGCACGCTTTGCTCTCGTCGGCTCTAGGCGAGCGTAGTTAAGTAACCAAGCCGAGGAAGTGACACGAAGAAAAGGAGAGCACGCCATGCCCGAGCTGTTTGGTCATCCATTTTCATCCTATACGTGGAAAGCGCTGATCGCGCTGTATGAAAACGATACCCCTTTTACCTTTCAAATGATCGACCCCGATCATCAGGAAAATGTTCAACGTATTCTTACGCTGTCACCCCAGGGGAAATTTCCCGTGCTTATCGACGGCGAGCGTGAAATATGTGAATCCTCAATGATTATCGAGTACTTACAGCATTATTATCCCGGACAGGTAGCGCTATTACCCACAGATAAAGAGCAAGCGATAACAGTACGTATGTTTGACCGATTCTTCGACAATTATGTGATGACGCCAACCCAACACATCGTTAACGATTTTATGCGTATCCCCTCTTATAGGGATACGCTGACGGTGAATTCAGCAAAGGCGATGCTGCAACAAACCTATGGCTGGCTGAACAAGCACCTCCAAAATACCCTATACGCCTGCGGAGATGCGTTCACTCTTGCCGATTGCGCCGCCGCGCCCTCATTGTTCTACGCCGACTGGGTGCATGAGATAGGCCAAGAACATACACATTTACGCCGTTACAGAACACGGCTTCTGACGAGACCAAGTGTTGAGCGCTGCGTCGATGAAGCGCGCCCCTATCGCTCACTGTTTCCACCCGGTGCTCCCAACCGAGACTAATGATCAACCATAAAAATATACGAGGTCTAAAATGAAATACTTATGTTTAGTGTATTACGACGAAAAGAAAATGCAGCAGCTCTCCCAGCAGGAATGGGACAAGCTCAATCGCGAATGCATCGCGTGCGTTGACGGGCTGACCCAAGGCGGCAATTTTCTCGACGGCGCGCCACTGCTATCGACCGACACCGCAACCACCCTGCGCATGCGTGATAACAAGCCATTAATTACCGATGGCCCCTTCGCAGAGACGAAAGAACAACTGGCCGGATTTTATATGCTTGAAGCCAGGGATATGAATGAGGCCATACGCCTAGCGGAAAAGATTCCTCCCGCGCGCTACGGCTGTGTGGAAATTCGCCCAGTGCGAGAGTTACTCGAGCAGGACAACAATCGTTAACGAATCGCCAGCAGTGTAAACAACAAGCTGCCAGGAGAAACTGATGTCAGACCAACCAGAAACCGGCACTGTCCGGCTGCACTGGGTACTGCCCGCCCCCGTAGAGAGAGTCTACAAAGCCTTTATCGACAAACAGGCACTGGAATACTGGCTGCCGCCATACGGGTTTACCGGCGTCATCGACAACATCGATGTCCGCGAAGGTGGCGGTTACCACATGTCCTTCACCAATTTTTCTACTGGCAGCAGCCATTCCTTCACGGTGGAGTATATCGAGCTGCTGCCTAAGCAACGCATTCGTCACACTGATCGTTTTGACGATGACGAGCTTCCCGGTGAAATACAGGTCACCATCAATTTCAAAGCGGTGTCATGCGGCACCGAGATACAGATCGTGCAGGCAGGCATTCCCCCACAGATCCCCGTCGAAAGCTGCTACCTTGGCTGGCAGGAGTCTCTAGCGCAACTCAGCAAGTTAGTTGGTCCCGAGATTCCTGACCACTCTTAAGGAATAAACCGGGCTCCGAAGGATGAATATTACTGCTCAAGCTTAAAACGCTATGATGGATGACAGAGGTTTGGGAAAGACCATGATTAACGTCAAAACTCAGCTTATGTTCCAAGGCAAGGCACAGGAAGCCATTGATCTTTACTCGTCGATTTTCAAAGAATTTAACGTTGGCACTATCGTGCACTACGGTGAGGGTGAGGAGATGTCAGCAGGTGCGTTTAAGCTGGCTGAGGCATCCTTCGCCGGCCACGACTTGCTTATTTTTAACAGCCCGCCAGTGCACGACTTTTCCTTCACGCCGTCCATGTCGATCGTTGTGGATTTCGATACCATCGAAGAACTTGAAACCGCATTTTCCAAACTGTCGGAGAAGGGACAGGTCATGATGCCACTGGATAACTATGGGTTCAGCAAACAATACGCGTGGGTTGCCGATCGTTTTGGCGTGTCCTGGCAGCTTAATCTTCCTCAGTAGATATAAAACTAGGCAAAACCGGAACGCAGAGCGGGCTTTTTCTCGACTCCCATAATCCCTATAGACGCGATGCCCGCTGCTCTGAAAAAGGCCCTAAGCAGGCCTTTGCGTATCCATTACCGACGCTTGGCTGGAACTGACAAGCGCGGTGGTGTCCGCCTTGCCAGTCAGCATACCGGCTACTCCCACTCAATCGTCGCAGGCGGCTTACTGGAGACGTCGTAGGTAACCCGAGAGACGTGGGTGATCTCGTTGATAATCCGGTTAGAAACCGTTTCCAGAAGTTCGTAGGGAAGGTGTGCCCAGCGGGCGGTCATGAAGTCGATGGTTTCTACCGCACGCAGGGCGATGACCCATTCGTAGCGGCGGGCATCACCGACAACCCCCACGGATTTCTGGGGAATGAAGACCGCAAAGGCCTGGCTGGTTTTGTGGTACCAGTCGGCGTTGTGCAGTTCTTCGATAAAGATGGCATCGGCCTCGCGAAGAATGTCGGCATATTCTTTTTTCACTTCGCCGAGAATACGCACGCCCAGGCCTGGCCCCGGGAAGGGGTGACGGTAGACCATGTCGTAGGGCAGGCCCAATTCCAGACCGATTCTGCGCACTTCGTCTTTGAACAGTTCGCGCAGTGGCTCGACCAGCTCCATCGCCATGTCGTCAGGCAGGCCACCAACGTTGTGGTGCGATTTAATCACGTGGGCTTTGCCGGTTTTTGCGGCCGCCGACTCTATGACATCGGGATAGATCGTACCCTGCGCCAGGAAAGGCACGTCTTTCAGCTTGGTGGCTTCTTCGTCGAAAATTTCAATGAAGGTATTGCCGATAATTTTACGCTTTTTCTCTGGGTCAGCTTCGCCTTCGAGCTTCGACAGGAAGATCTCCTCCGCATCAGCGCGAATCACTTTCACACCCATATTTTTGGCAAACATGTCCATGACCTGATCGCCTTCGTTCTTGCGCAGCAGGCCATTATCGACAAATACACAGGTGAGCTGATCGCCGATGGCCTTGTGCAGCAGCGCCGCCACGACCGAGCTGTCGACACCGCCGGACAGACCCAACAGCACCTTCTGTGAACCGACCTGCTCGCGAACACGCTCTACCGCGTCCTGAATAATATTGGCCGGCGTCCACAGCGCTTCGCAGCCACAGAGCTTGTGCACGAAGTGTTCAAACAGCCGCTTGCCCTGCAGAGTGTGAGTCACTTCCGGGTGAAACTGCACGCCGTAAAAACGCTTGGCTTCGCACTGCATGGCGGCAATCGGGCAAGACGGTGTTGACGCGAGCACCTCAAAACCTTCGGGCAGTTTGACCACTTTGTCGCCGTGGCTCATCCACACATCCAGCAGCGCTTTGCCACTGTCACTGTCGATGTGATCGGCCACATCCGCCGTCAGTTCACTGGGCGCTTCGAGACGAATCTGCGCATAGCCAAACTCGTGCACCGGCGAACCTTCTACCTTGCCGCCCATTTGCTCGGCCATGGTTTGCATGCCGTAGCAGATGCCCAGTACCGGAATACCCAGCGCGAAGATTTTTTCTGGCGCGCGGGGCGAACCGGCCTGCGTCACCGACTCCGGGCCACCCGCCAGGATGACGCCCGAGGGGTTGAACTCGTCGATATCGGCATCACTGATGTCAAAGGCGCGAATTTCACAGTACACGCCAATTTCGCGAATGCGACGGGCGATGAGCTGAGTGTATTGCGAGCCAAAGTCGAGAATAAGCAGGCGGTGGGCGTGAATATCGGGTGTGGACACAGTGTTCTCTCTAGTGAAGGGTGGGCGCTGAGCAGGTCAGCCCTTAAGCAAACAGGGCGTCGCTGCCGACGCCCTGTGCTTGGAAAAATCAGGTTGGGTAGTTAGGCGCTTCCTTGGTGATGCTCACGTCGTGCACGTGGCTTTCACTCATACCGGCAGCGGTCACTCGCACAAACTGCGGCTTGCTGCGCATGGTGTCGACATCCACGCTGCCGGTGTAGCCCATGGCGCTGCGCAGACCGCCCATCAATTGATGAACGATGGCCGCCAGCGGCCCTTTGTAAGGGACGCGTCCTTCAATACCTTCCGGTACCAGTTTCTCCGCACCGTCTTCCGCGCTCTGGAAGTAGCGGTCACTGGAGCCCTGCGTCTTGGTCATGGCGCCCAGCGAGCCCATACCGCGGTAGGACTTGTAGGTACGCCCTTGATACAGCTCGACCTCACCCGGCGCTTCTTCAGTACCGGCAAACATAGAGCCCATCATCACCGCGTGGGCGCCAGCAGCCACCGCCTTGGACAGGTCACCACTGAAGCGGATACCGCCGTCAGCGATCAGCGGCAGTCCGCTGTCTTTCAGCGCGGCCGCCACATTGGCGATGGCACTAATTTGCGGCACGCCGATACCGGTCACGATGCGGGTGGTACAAATCGAGCCGGGGCCAATGCCCACCTTGACCGCGTCGGCACCCGCTTCCAGCAGCGCCAGTGCGGCTTCGCCTGTAGCGATATTGCCGCCAATCACATCGACTTGCGGGTAGTGCTTTTTAATCCACTTCACGCGCTCCAGTACGTTTCTGGAGTGACCGTGGGCAGTATCCACCACCAGCACGTCTACACCGGCGGCAACCAGCGCCGCGACGCGGTCATCAGTATCAGCACTGGTACCCACCGAGGCGCCAACACGCAACTGACCGGAGCTGTCTTTGCAAGCCAGCGGGTAGGTCTGGGCGTTGTTCATATCCTTAACGGTGATCATGCCGGTCAGTTTGAAGTCGTCGTTGACGACCAGCACTTTCTCGATGCGGTGTTTGTGCAGCAGTTCGCGGGCCACCGACATATCGTCGTTTTCGTTGACGGTAACCAGTTTGTCCTTGGGAGTCATGATGGTGGACACCGGCACATCCATCTGCTCCTGAAAGAGCACGTCGCGGCTGGTGACGATGCCCACCAGATCGCCGTTATTCAGTACCGGTACGCCGGAAATCTTGTGACGACGACGCAGTTCGAACAGTTCGCTGATCGGCGCGCTGGCATCAATGGTGATCGGGTCTTTCACCACACCACTTTCATGCTTTTTCACCGCACGCACTTCATAGGCCTGCTGCTCAATGGTCATGCTTTTGTGGATGATGCCGATGCCGCCTTCCTGCGCCAGCGCAATCGCCAAACCGCTTTCAGTGACGGTATCCATCGCCGCTGACAACAGGGGAATATTCAGGGTGATATTGCGGGTGAGCTTGGTCCGCAGGCTGACATCTTTCGCGGTAACTTCAGAGTAGCCGGGAAGAAGCAGAACATCGTCAAAGGTGAGTGCTTCTTGGGAGATACGTAACATAGAATGATTCCAATGCCGGTGGCTAGAATCCTCGCAATTTTAAGTGATGCGGCGCGCCGAGTAAACCAATTATGGCGGGCAAAAGCGCTATATCTTGGTATGATTGCGCGATGACTACACAAGAATCGCCACAGCAGCTCAGCGTCAGCCAACTCAACCGCCTTGCCAAGCAACTCCTCGAAGATTGCTTCAGCCAGGTCAGCGTCAGCGGCGAGTTATCCACCCTCTCCCGGCCCAGCTCCGGCCACTGGTACTTCACGCTGAAAGACGATCGCGCGCAGATTCGCTGTGCCTTCTTTCGCAACCGCAATATGCGCGTCAATTTTCAGCCACAGCCGGGGCAGCAGGTGCTGGTACGGGGCAAAGTCAGCCTCTACGAGGGGCGCGGTGACTACCAACTGATCGTCGACAGTATGCAGCCTGCCGGGGCCGGTGCGCTGGCCGCCGCCTTCGAAGCCCTGAAGGCCGAGTTGCAGGCGGCGGGCTGGTTTGACCCGGAACGCAAGCGCCCCCTGCCCTCACCGGTAAAACATATCGCGCTGATCACGTCGCCCACTGGCGCCGCATTGCAGGATATCCTCGCCGTACTCCAGCGACGCTGGCCGGCAATCAACATCACGTTGCTGCCAGTGCTGGTGCAAGGCGAACAGGCCGCCGGACAGATCGCCCGCGCCCTGTATCAGGCCAACCGTCTGGCGAGTGAGGGTCGGCAGGACTTCGATGTGGTACTGCTGAGCCGCGGCGGCGGCTCACTGGAAGACCTGTGGCCATTCAATGAACGTGCGGTGGCTCAGGCCGTGTTCGATTCCGCCCTGCCCGTGGTCAGCGCGGTTGGCCACGAGGTGGATTTCAGCATTGCCGACTTTGTCGCCGATCAACGTGCCCCGACGCCGTCGGCCGCGGCGGAAATGCTCAGCCCTGATCAAGCCGAACTGAATTCCCGCCTGCAATTCCTGCGCGGACGACTGCAACAGGCTCTCAGCCGCCGTTTGCGGCAGCTTGGCGAACAAGTGCAAACACTGCAAGGACGTATCCGCGATCCCCGCAGTCGTTTGCGTGAGCAGGCCCAACGCCTTGATGAACTTGAGCTTCGCCTGCGTCGTCAGTGGCTGGTCGGGCAACGCCAGCGCGGTGCGCAACTTGAGGCACGGCAACGGCAATTGGCACTGCTTAATCCTCAGCGCCAGCTGCTGGCTCGTCAGCAAACGGTGCAGGAATGGCAGCGACGACTGCAAAGTGTCCTGCTGATCCAGCTCCGCCAACACCGTCAGCGACTGACCGCACTGCAAACACAGTTGCGCAGTCTCGGGCCCGAGCAGACCTTAAATCGCGGTTATGCCATTGTGCTGAACGAACAGGGAAAGGCGGTTCGCAATGTCGACACCTTGCAGAAAGGCGAGTCATTGCAGGCACGGTTTGCCCACGGCAGTGCCGTGGTGCACGTTGATGATATACGCGAGCCGTAACGGAGCGGCACATCCCTGTGAGGGCGACTCTCACCACCCCTCATCCTGAGTCCGCCTGGCGAGCACTATAGCGGCGCAGGCGCAGGCTCCGCACCCCCGGATTCCGGGGGCTCACTGGCATCCAGCAGCGATAGAGACAGACTTAGGCTTACCCGCCAACACGGCCCCTGATGATCGCGCTCGAGCAGCGCGCCCAGCTCGTCGGCTCGCTGCTGCATGATCGCGGTTCCCCGCCCGTGTTGAACCGGACTATCGGGCACACCGTCGTTCTCGATAACTATGCGCAGCGCATCTCCCTGATGTTCAATGTCAACGCTCACCGCGCTGGGCTTGGCATGACGCAAGGCGTTGGATACGGCCTCGCGAAGAACGCGTTGGCACTGTTGCTGCGACTCGGGGCTCACCAGCAGCGCGGGAACGCGTTCCGGCTGCTGCCACTGCAGAGGCACGCCCGCTGTGTGGCAACGTTCTTCCAGCTCCATACGCCAGGAGGCGAATAGCACTTCCAGCGGCCGCGCTTCGGTGTCCAGCGCCTCCAGCAAGCTGCGCAAATCCTTGATTGCCTCACGCACCAGCGGGCGCTCACCTTCATTACTCCGATGCAACAAGGTAAGCAGGCGCGCGCCAAGATCGTCGTGAATATCCCGGCGAATTCGCTCCCGCTCCGCCATCCGCCCGCGCTCACTGGCTCGCAAACTGTTCTGAGCGATCTCAAACTGGCCCTGCAGCAAGGTGACCAGTGCCAAATCATCGCGACTGAAAAGTCGCCGCCCCCGGTCAGCTAACTGAAGCTGCATACCGTTTCCCTCGCCCAACACATCGGGGATGTTCATGGCCTGCCCTCCATCCAGCAACTGCACTTGCTGAACACCGACACAGGGTTGACTGCGCAGCGGCTGAAAGACCTCCTGAAGCAACTCAAGCCATAGACTGCGCAGCTCTGTCACGCTGCGAATCGCGGTAAAGCGTGGAATACTCTGCTGGAGAATACGCTCCAGATTCCGTTCCGGCACGCGCACAAAGCGCTTCCAGAACCATTGCCTTACTGGGAAATACAGCCAGCCGACCATCGCCAGCGACAATGACAGCGCCAGGGTCTGTCCCATGGCCGGCAGCGACACCAGCGCGAGATCGACCGCAATCACCGCGGCTCCGCCCAGCAACCAGCCCCACAGAGCAAACCACCAGCGTTCCAGATCAAACAGCCGATAGCGGATTAACCCCAGCGCAACCCCGCCGTACATCAACAGAAATACCGCAAACAGAATTTCCTGTGGCACCAGTAACTCCAGCCCCAATGCAGCAGGAACGAGTTGCAGGCTGGCAAAGCCCCCCGTGCCGGTAAAAATGGCAATCAAAAACCAGAGCAGTGCCGCCCGCTCCAACGGCTTGTCGCGGGTAAAACGCCATTGCAGGGCCGCAAAAATAAAGCCCACGGCGTAGATACCCAAAACCAGGAAATAATAAAAATTGGGCGCAGGCTCCCATTGAAAAATGACCATCGCACATGAGGCAAACCCGGCAATAAAGCTCAGAGGTGCAACGGGAAAGCGCCCCAACTGCTGCGGGTAATGCCAAAGCAAGGCGCTGAATGAAGAAGAAAACAGCAAGGCACCACAGCTGTTGAAGTCAGAGAGAAAGCGAAAAATATCGCCATCAATAAACATCGATCGCGTGCTGTACACAGCGGCTGTATTGGTCGCAACAGCCAGGAACAGCCCGCTCGCGGCATACAGAGTGGTCGCCTTGCCCGGCTTGGCCGACCAGACCATCCCGCCGATAATCAAAATGGCGCTGCCAACGCCAATCTGAAACCAGAATAACCAGTGGAGATCGCTGAGTTGCCTTTGGCGGAATGGCACCGCGAGTTGCTCACCTGAACCGTTGATCAATACCAGATCACCGCGCTGTGCGGCCGCCGACATGAGGCGCTGCTGATCCATCAGGCCGTTAAATTCCTCAAAACTTTCAAGGACGTCGGGTTCCGCAATCAGCCACAGAGGATTGGCAGGCAATTGCTGCTCACCAGCCTTTAGTGCAACCACTGTGTGGCGCTGGCCGGTCGGTGCCGAGTAAATGATCTGCTCCCCGTCCAGACTGAAAAGCCCCCGAGGCTGAGGCAGATGTAATGCCAGCAACAAGCTGGCAAGTATGCTGAACAGCAGCAGTGTGAGTGCCACAGTCAAGCGAGCATGTAAGTTCATCTCTTTTACTTCTCTTCTTCAAAGCTGAACACGAGGTGCGATACACCTGCAGGCGCGGCATCATCCTTGTCCCCACAAATGAGGGGATGCGTCATAATAGCGAATTGGCGATAGTATCCAGCCTGATAGTCATTCACATACCAATATTTGGAATACGCCAGTGAGCGCAATAACGCACATCCTGATTGTTGAAGACCTGCCAGATGTCTCCGACTGGCTTGCCGGCATTGCCGCTCACTGCTTTCCCGATGCCAGCGTCCGCCGGGCTGACAGCCTGGCCAGTGCGCGGGAATTGCTTCCGACCTGGCCCGCCCAACTCGCCCTACTGGACATTGGCCTTCCCGATGGCTCGGGTGTAGCGCTGATAAGCGAAATTCTTGCCAAAAACCCCCAATGCAGCTGCGTGATGACCACCATTTTCGATGACTCTGAGCACCTGTTTGCCGCATTAAAAGCGGGTGCGGAAGGCTACCTGCTCAAGGACGAAACCGCCGAGGTATTCAGTCAACGATTGATGGGCATTCTGGCAGGACAGCCGCCGCTGTCTCCCAGAATTGCCCGTCGTATGCTGGCGTTTTTCCGCCCGCAACCGCTGATTGAACACACGCTCACGGCGCGGGAGGCCGAAGTGCTGACGCTGATCGCCCACGGCTACAGCGTTCGCAATGCCGCCGAGTCACTGCACCTGAGTCACCACACCGTGGCTGACTACCTCAAGGACATTTACCGCAAGCTTCAAGTGAATTCGCGGGCAGAAGCAACGCTCAAAGCGATCGACCTTGGGCTGGTCAGCCCTCGCTCATATTAATCCCTTCGCTATATTATTTGTGCGCCACTATGAAAACGCCCCCGTATTTACGGGGGCGTTTTCATAGATCTGTGGCCAGCCGCAATGGCATTGGCGCCTATCTTAGTCCAGAAGTATCTAAGTCAGGCACTGGCAAGCTAGTAGCTCTCCGGCAGCTTCTTCTTGATGATGATGTGGCGGCCTTCCACCTCGATGTAATCACCAATCGTCAGATCTTTGAGAATTCTCGCCACCATTTCACGGGATGAACCCACACGATCAGCGATTTCCTGCTGGGTCAGCTTCTCGTGAATTTTCATTGCGCCACTGTCACCCTCTGGCTCAGCCAGCCCGGTGAGCACCTTGACAACGCGGCCATAGACATCTTGCAGCGCCAGACTTTTCACATCATTGGTGAGTTGGCGAATGCGACGGGTGAGATTTTTGTTGAGGATACGGGTGATATTCGGGTGCATATCCAGGATGGCTTTAAAGTCTTCCTTATAGATAATGCGCACCTTGGTCGCGTCCATTGCCCTGACCGAAGCCGAGCGCCGATCGTCGTCCAACAAGGCCAGCTCACCGAAATAATCGCCAGTTTCGAGAATATTGAGTACAAAATCCTTGCCGTTTTTGTCACTGCAATACACTTTTACGCGACCGCTATCCACGACATAAAGTGAGTCCGCGACATCACCCTCATGAATCAGCACGGTATTTTTCGCGTATTCCCGCACGATGCTGGTATCCCGGAGCAATTGCAGCTCCTCGGGACTCAGACCATCAAACAGGTCTACGTTTTCAATACTCATGACTATTACTCCCTGCGGATTTTTTATCGAGGGACTATAGCATAGCTGCGCAAGTTGCTGTCTAGCCTCGACTTATCAGCGTGAGAGCAAGATCGCATGTTAGATTGAATGTGACGCCAGCCGGGCGGCTGGCGTCAGAAAGGAAGCGAATCAAGCTTCGGGACGCATATGTGGGAACAGCAACACGTCACGAATAGACGGCGAGTCAGTGAACAGCATCACCAGACGGTCGATGCCAATGCCCTCGCCCGCTGTGGGCGGCAGGCCGTACTCCAGCGCTGCGATGTAATCAGCGTCGTAGTGCATTGCCTCATCATCGCCCGCGTCTTTTTCGGCGACTTGTGCCATAAAGCGCTCGGCCTGATCTTCGGGATCGTTAAGCTCCGAGAAGCCATTCGCCAGCTCACGGCCTCCCACAAAGAACTCAAAGCGATCCGTAACAAAGGGGTTATCGTCGCTGCGGCGCGCCAACGGTGACACCTCGGTGGGATACTCTGTAATGAAGGTTGGCTGATCCAGCTTGTGCTCAACCGTCTCTTCAAAGATTTCAATCTGGATCTTGCCCAGTCCCCAGGAATCTTTCACATCGATCCCCAGCCCCTTGGCAATTGCCGTGGCCTGCGCAATATCCGACAGCTGCTCAGCGCTGATACCGGGGTTGTACTGCAATACCGAATCAAACACCGACAGGCGGGTGAATGGTTTGCCGAAGTCGTACTCACTGCCCTGATAATTCAAGGTGGTGGTACCCAGCACTTCCTGTGCTACGTGGCGCAACATGGCCTCGGTCAGGTCCATCAGGTCCTTGTAATCGGCGTAGGCCTGGTAGAACTCGATCATGGTGAACTCGGGGTTATGACGCGTCGACAAGCCCTCGTTACGGAAGTTGCGGTTGATCTCAAACACGCGTTCAAAGCCGCCCACCACCAGTCGCTTCAGATACAGCTCCGGCGCAATGCGCAGGTACATATCCAGATCCAGGGCATTGTGATGCGTCACGAAGGGGCGCGCAGAAGCACCGCCGGGGATGACCTGCATCATCGGCGTTTCCACTTCCACAAAATCACGCTGCTGTAGGAAGTTGCGGATCGAGCTGATCATTTTCGAGCGAATGGCAAAGGTGCGACGCGACTGCTCGTTCATAATCAGATCGACATAGCGCTGGCGATAGCGTAATTCCTGATCCTGCAGGCCATGGAATTTATCCGGCAGCGGGCGCAATGATTTGGTCAGCAAGCCGCCCTCTTCCATATACACATACAGGTCGCCCTTGCCAGATTTGTGCACCGGCCCGGTAGCGAAAACAATATCGCCAATATCCCAAGCCTTAATGTCATCCATCAGCTCGGCGGGCAGCTTCTTCTTGTCGATATAGGTCTGAATGCGGCCAGACATATCCTGCAGCACCATAAACGGCCCGCGCTTGGCCATAATGCGGCCCGCCACACTGGCGCGACGGTCGAGCTGCTCCAGTGTCTCCTTATCCTTGTCGCCCAGCTCCTCCTGCAATTCCTGCGCGCAGGCATCGCGGCGGAAGTCGTTGGGGAAGGCATTGCGCTTTTCGCGAATCGCCGCCAGTTTGGCGCGGCGCTCGGCGATCAGGCGATTCTCTTCCTGCGTGGCCTCGTGGCCAGACTCGGGGGCATTATGCTGTTCAGACATGGAATAATCCTGTTGGCTAGGCGCCGTAAGGACGCCCGGTAAAATTCGGCTCGCGCCGATGTATTGCGATTACAGACCCGACTTCAGGCTGGCTTCGATAAACATATCGAGATCGCCGTCGAGCACATTGTTGCAGTTGCTGGTCTGCACATTGGTGCGCAGGTCCTTGATACGCTGATCGTCCAACACGTAGGAACGAATCTGGCTTCCCCATCCGATATCGGACTTGCTGTCCTCCAGTGCCTGCGCCTCGCTGTTGCGCTTTTGCAGCTCCAGCTCGTAAAGCTTGGCCTTCAGCATTTTCCACGCTTTATCGCGGTTTTGATGCTGGGAGCGCTCGCTCTGACACTGCACGACAGTATTGCTCGGGATGTGCGTCAAACGCACCGCCGAATCGGTTTTGTTAACGTGCTGACCACCGGCGCCACTGGCCCGATAGGTGTCGGTGCGGACATCGGAGGGATCGATTTCAATCTCGATATTGTCATCGATCTCCGGTGACACAAACACTGAGCAAAACGAGGTATGACGGCGATTGCCCGAATCGAAGGGCGATTTGCGCACCAGCCGATGTACCCCGGTTTCCGTTCTCAGCCAGCCAAACGCATATTCGCCTTGAATATGAATCGTGGCACTTTTGAGCCCGGCGACTTCCCCTGCCGACGCTTCCACCAGATCGGCCTTGAAGCCTTTGGCCTCCGCCCAGCGCAGGTACATGCGCAGCACCATATTAGCCCAGTCCTGCGCCTCGGTTCCGCCAGAGCCGGACTGAATATCCAGGTAGCAGTTGTTGGCGTCCATTTCACCGGAGAACATGCGGCGGAATTCGAGTTTAGCCAGCGAGGCTTCCATTCGCTCGATATCGCCCTGCACGGCTTCGATAGTATCTTCGTCGTTCTCCTCGGCGGCCATATCCAACAGCTCGCCGGCATCGTTCAACCCGGCATCCATCTCGTCGATGGTGGCCACCACGGCTTCCAGGCTGGCGCGCTCGCGGCCCAGCTCCTGCGCCCGCGCGGGGTCATCCCATACGGCGGAATCACCCAGTTCCAGCTCGACCTCAGTCAGGCGCTCTTTCTTGTTAGCGTAGTCAAAGATACCCCCTAAGCGTATCGGTACGCTCAGTCATGTCTTTGAGGGCATTGCGCAGGGCGTTGATTTCTAACATGTAAGGTTTCCGGGCCAGCGTGGAAAAGGCGCGTATTTTACCTGATGCGGGCAGCGGCGGAAAGCTGGCGACTCTCCTTGTCCCGAGAGTCAGCGAGCGGCGGCGACGGGTCGCAAATGCTCCACCAGCAGTTGCAGCGAGAGGCGATCCCGCCAGAGGTTACTGTCTAGCTTGTAAACCAGCTCCACCTCCCTGACTGCGGGGTCAGGCCACTGCGCTGTATCCACATTAAAAGCAATCGCATCGATAATTGCCTGAGGCTGATCCAGCGGCGCCAAGGTCATCTTCAAGTGCCGCTCACCGACAATGCGCTGCTGTTGCAGGCTAAAGCGCCCATGAAACAGAGGCGCCGGAAAGGCCTGCCCCCAGGGCCCGGCGTTGCGCAGCAGTTCCGCATTGTCCAGCGATAACTCCGCGGGGCTGAGCTCTCCATCGCTGTGCACCACCGCTTCGAGCTGCTCTTCGCTGAGCTGCTCGGCCACGGCATCCACAAACGCTTCTTTAAAGTCGTCGAAATCGGCCTTCGCCAGACTCAAGCCCGCCGCCATGGCGTGACCGCCGAATTTGCTCAACAGTTTGGGGTGCCGCTTGGCAACCAAATCCAGGGTATCGCGCATATGCAGTCCCGGAATGGAGCGCGCCGAGCCTTTGATTTCGCCGTCATCCACCTCCGCAAAGGCGATCACGGGCCGGTGAAACTGCTCTTTAATCCGCGAGGCCAGAATACCCACCACCCCCTGATGCCAGGTAGGGTCGTACAGGCACAACCCCGCGGGCACGCGGCTGGCATCGAGTTGCAAGTGCGACAGTGCCCGCATGGCATCGTCTTTCATGCTTTGCTCAATACTGCGGCGCTCACGGTTGAGATCATCCAGTTCCGCCGCCAGATTCAGCGCCTCAGCGGGGGACTCGCTCAGCAGGCAGCGAATACCGATGCTCATATCGTCCAACCGCCCCGCAGCATTCAGGCGCGGGCCAACGGTAAAGCCCAAATCGCTGGCCACCAGCCGTGACGCCTCTCGCCCGGACACTCGGAGCAGAGCGCTGATGCCCGGCCGACAGCGACCGGCGCGAATACGGCGCAAACCCTGCTCCACCAGAATGCGGTTGGCGTGGCTGAGCGGGACCACGTCAGCCACGGTGCCCAGCGCAACCAGATCGAGAAACTCGGCCAGATTGGGTGCTTGCTTGTCGACAAAGTGGCCGCTGTCGCGCAGCCGCGCTCGCAGCGCCAACAGCACATAGAACATCACCCCGACACCTGCCAGCGATTTATCGGGAAAGGGGCAACCGGGCTGATTGGGGTTCACTATCGCCAACGCATCAGGCAAGGCATCGCCGGGGAGGTGGTGGTCAGTCACGATAACGGGAATGCCGTGGCTAGCGGCAGCGGCTACGCCGTCGATGCTGGCAATACCATTGTCCACGGTGATAATCAGATCGGGGCGACGCTCGGCCGCTACGGCGACAATTTCCGGGCTGAGGCCATAGCCGTACTCAAAGCGGTTGGGAACCAGAAAATCGACCTCTGCCGCACCCAAGGCCTTTAGGCCGAGGATTGCCAGACTGGTACTGGTCGCACCATCGCAGTCAAAGTCTCCCACGATCAGCAGTCGCTGACGCGAGGCTATGGCGGCTTCCAGAGCAGACACCGCCGCGTCGAGCCCAAGCATTGTCGGCGCAGGCAGTGCATCCAGCCCAAGCTGTGTTTCTGCCGAATTGCACAAGCCCCGACTGGCGTAGAGTCTCGCGAGCAGAGGCGGCAGTTCTGGGAGTCCGGCCAGCGCATCGGCACTGGCCGTGCGATTGATCAGGCGAGGAAAGCCACTCACCTCAGGCGCGAATATTCTTCGTCATGAAGGCCTGAACGCTGGCGATATCGTTATCGATCACTTCGTAGCGCTCGTCCAGCTCGAACAGGTCGGCCATGTGGTGGGGCAGTGCTGGTGCCGACGGGTAGCCCGCCTTCATCACCGCTTCCGGGAATTTCGCCGGATGCGCGGTCGCCAGTGTCACCATCGGTATGCTGCGATCGCGCCAACAATCTCTGGCCGCCTTAACGCCAATTGCCGAATGCGGATCAAGCAGGTACTCGCATTCGTCGTAAACACCGGCAATAGTGGCCACGGTCTGCTCGTCGTCGACACTGGCGCTGGCAAACAGCTCGCGAACACGGTCGAAAGCCGAGGCAGGAATGGAGGTCGTTTCGGTATTCATGCGCTGCATCAGATCGGCAATGGCGGCGCCGTCGCGATCGAAGCAGTCAAACAGCATGCGCTCGAAGTTGCTGGACACCACAATATCCATGCTCGGCGACAATGTGTGCTGCAAATCGTGCTTTTCAAACTGATTACTGCTGATAAAGCGATGCAGAATATCGTTGCGGTTGGTAGCGACCACGAGCTGCTCAATGGGCAGGCCCATTTGTTTGGCAAGGTAGCCCGCGTAAATATCGCCGAAGTTGCCCGTCGGCACGGAGAAACTGACCTTGCGGTCCGGTGCCCCCAGCGCATAGGCCGCGTAGAAGTAGTAAACAATCTGGGCCATGATGCGTGCCCAGTTGATGGAGTTCACCGCCACCAGTTGACGCCCTTCCGGCAGAAAGCCCTGATCGGCGAAGCTGGCTTTCACCATTGCCTGACAGTGATCGAAATGACCGCGCAGGGCGATATTGTGGATATTATCGCCTTTCACAGTGGTCATCTGACGGCGCTGAACTTCCGATACCCGCTGGTAGGGGTGAAGAATGAAAATATCCACGTTTTCGCAGCGTTTCACCCCTTGAATGGCTGCCGAGCCGGTATCACCCGAGGTTGCGCCCATCACCACGACTTTTTGCTGACGCTTCTCCAGAACGTAATCCAGCAGGCGACCCAGCATTTGCAGAGCAAAGTCTTTAAACGCAAGGGTTGGCCCCTGGAACAGCTCCAGTACCCACTCGTTATGGCCCAATTGCACCAGCGGTGCGATAGCCGGGTGACGGAAATCGCGGTAGCTGTCGTCAATGATTGCCTTCAGATCCGCATCGGGAATACTGCCCGCCACAAAGGGCTGCACAATTTCAAAGGCCAAGTCGGTGTACGATAAAGATGACCAAGCGTCAATCTGCTCGCGGCTGAATTGCGGCAGGGTTTCGGGCACATACAGGCCGCCATCCGGCGCCAGACCAGTCAACAGAACATCTTCAAAATTCAGGGCGGGCGCTTTGCCGCGGGTGCTGATGTATTTCACGTTACAAACTCATTGATTGCGTTGGGGCGCTGCCGCGCCCTGCTTTGCCAGTCGCCGGACCGGCGCGAATTAACCGGCCAGTGATTCGACGCGAATGCGGGTCACATCGCCAACGATGCCTTCCAGCCCCTCGATCCGACTGACCGCTGCTGACAGCTTGCCTTCAATCGTGCGGTTAGTAAGGATAATCATCGGTACCAGATTGGCGCCATCGGCGGGCTCTTTCTGAATCAGTGCTTCGATGCTGATGCCGTCGTCACTGAGAATCTGTGCCACCCGCGACAGAACGCCGGGCTTGTCCAGTGCCGACATGCGCAGGTAGTAAGCCGTTTCCACATCATCAATCGGCAGCACTGGATGGCTGGACAGCGATGAGGACTGGAACGACAGATAGGGCACGCGCTGACCCGGCTCGGCGTTCAAGGTACGCGCCACATCGACAATGTCGGCAACCACGGCCGAAGCCGTCGGCTCGCTGCCCGCACCCGCCCCGTAGTAGAGGGTCGGGCCGACGGCGTCAGACTGAACCAGTACGGCATTCATCACACCGTTCACATTGGCAATCAGGCGTTTCTCGGGAATCAGTGTGGGGTGCACGCGCAACTCGATGCCGTTATCGGTATCGCGGGCAATGCCCAGGTGCTTGATGCGGTAGCCCAGCTGCTCGGCATATGTCACATCTTCCTGCGCAATGCGACTGATACCCTCGGTGTAAACTTTGTCGAACTGCAGTGGAATCCCAAAGGCCAGGGAAGCCAGGATCACCAGCTTATGAGCGGCATCAATACCCTCAACGTCGAAGGTCGGGTCCGCTTCCGCGTAACCCAGCGCCTGTGCCTCAGCCAGCACATCGTTAAAGTCCCGGCCCTTTTCCCGCATCTCGGTCAGAATAAAGTTACCGGTGCCGTTAATAATGCCGGCCAGCCACTGAATTTTGTTGCCCGCCAAGCCTTCGCGCAGCGCCTTGATGATGGGGATACCACCGGCGACGGCCGCTTCAAAGGCCACGGTCACGCCCTGCTCTGCAGCAGCCGCGAAAATCTCATTGCCGTATTCAGCAATCAGGGCTTTGTTGGCAGTGACCACGTGTTTGCCATTGGCAATGGCCTTAAGCACCAGCTCTTTAGCAACCGTCGTGCCACCGATCAGCTCGACGAGAATGTCGATGTCGGGATTTTCAGCAACGGCAAAAATATCGCGGTTAATCGCCACATCGCCGGTATTGCAGCTGGGGTTGTCGCGACGCGCACCAATTTCGGCAACGACAATCTCGGCACCCACGCGGGCAGCAATCTCTGCCGCATTGCGCGTTAACACTGCAAACGTACCGCTTCCGACGGTACCCAGACCACATATGCCTACTTTGACCGGATTCACCGTTGCTCCTTATGTTGGGATAAGACGTCAACTGCCAAGCGCACTGCGCGTGACAATCGCCCATTTTATGTCAGGAAAGGGGGGAAACGCCATGCCGAACATGGCGCAAGTGGCCCCGCGCTGCTGCGCGGGCCGGAAGATCAGCGCAATGCCAGAGGAATGAGCTGCTCAGCGGGACGATAGCCGGGGATCAGCATACCGCTCTCCGTCACAATAGCCGGTGTTCCCGTTACACCCAGCTGCTGTCCGAGCTCGTATTGCTCAATAATCGGCGTTTTACACTGCTTTTGCGGGTAAGGCTTTCTTGCCTTCATGGCGTCCATTGCGGCCAGACGATCATCTGCACACCAGGCTGATACCATCTTTTTGAATGTCGGAGTGCCGACGCCCTGACGCGGATAAGCAAGGTAGCGAACTTCTATTCCCTTGGCATTCAACGCCGGAACTTCCTGATGCAGTTTCTGGCAGAAGCCGCAGTCCACGTCAGTAAACACGTACAGCGCGCCTTTAGTCTCACCTTCAGGACTGAAGATAATCATGTCGTCACGCGAGATTTTTGCCAGCATGTCTTTACGCATAGGCTGCAGACGCTTTTCTGCAACGTTGACAATGCCGTTCTCGCCCAGCTCGAACAACTCACCCGCAACGAAATAGCGACCGTCGGCGCTGGAGTACAGGGTCGGTCCATTCTGAATTTCCACGCGGTACAAGCCGGGGATTTCGCTGGTCGCAATCGTACTGACAGCCAAATCCGGGCGCGCTTTTTTAAACGCTCCCCGAATGGCCTGCTCAGCGGCCTTATCTACAAAGGTCTTGGTCTCAGCGGCCAAGGGACCGACAAATAACAGGGAGGTTACCAGGGCCAGCAACAGTGACGGGATTACACGAAAACGGGGGTTCGGGGTCTTCAAGGAACTTCTCCGTGGGACTCAGCAGAAATCGAAAGCAGGATGATAACACTGTGAGTATTCAGCGCACCTTTAGTTCACCCTTTTCACTGCAGCGATGTGACCTAACCCCGGGGATGATGCTCTCTGTGCAAGGCCTGCATGCGCTCGCGGGCCACATGGGTGTAGATCTGGGTCGTGCTGAGATCGCTGTGGCCCAGTAACAGCTGCACGACACGAAGGTCGGCACCATGATTCACAAGGTGGGTCGCAAAGGCATGTCGCAGGGTATGCGGCGACAGCGGCGCGCGAATGCCCGCACGCAGCGCATAGTGCTTGATGCGATACCAGAAGGTTTGGCGCGTCATCATCTGCCCTCTGCGACTGGGAAAGACCACATCAGATTCCCCGTCGGCGAGCAACTGTGGTCGCCCCCCGCGCAGATACTGCTCAAGACAGTGCAGCGCCTCCTCCCCCATCGGCACCAGACGCTCCTTGTTCCCCTTGCCTGTGACGCGGACCACGCCCTGCGCAAGCCCTAGCTGCGAAAACCGCAGACTGACTAGCTCGGATACGCGCAAACCCGTGGCGTACAGCAATTCCAGCATGGCTCGGTCGCGCTGTTCAATGGCGATGTCGTCGTCCGGCTGCGCCAGCAACAACTCTACATCAGTCTCGCTGAGGGATTTCGGCAGCGGGCGACCCAGCTTAGGCGCATCAACATCTGCCACGGGATCTTCCAGCAGCCTCCCCTCCCTGAGCTGATAGCGATAAAATCCGCGCAAACAGGACAGCAGACGCGCAATACTACGGGGCGACTTGCCCGCTTTGTGCTGTTCGCCGAGATAGGCCAGCACATCAGCGCGCGTGCACTGCATCACACCACTGCCCCGCCCAACAAGCCATCCGGACCACTGCTGTAGATCCCGGCGATAAGACTGCAAGCTGTTATCGCTAAGCCCACGCTCCAGCCACAGCGTGTCGACATAACTGTCGATAATAGCCTGCTCGCCTCCCGTCACTATCACTTACCTCTTCAGCCATGACTTTTCTATCGCGGTATTGATCAATGCCGCGTTATCCATGGACACAGAATAACGGAGCCAAACGCAAAAAAGGCAGCCCAAGGCTGCCTTTTCGAATCTGCTTGACTCAAAACCCTTAGGCTTTGGTAGACAGCTTCTCTTTGATGCGAGCAGAACGACCGCTACGCTCACGCAGGTAATACAGTTTGGCCTGACGAACATCACCACGGCGCTTAACCTGAATGCTATCGATCAGCGGGCTGTAAGTCTGGAACGTACGCTCAACACCAACACCGTGAGAGATCTTACGAACGGTGAAAGCAGAGTTCAGGGCACGGTTGCGCTTGCCGATCACAACGCCTTCAAAGGCCTGCAGACGCTCGCGGTTACCCTCTTTAACTTTTACCTGAACGACAACGGTGTCGCCGGGGCTGAATTCCGGCAGCTCTTTGGCGGTCTGCTCCGCTTCCAGTTCGGCGATAATTTTGTTGGTGCTCATGGCATGCTCCTGAATAAATGTTGGTAGCTTCACAGCTAGCGTGTCTGTTAATCGTCGCGCTCGCGGAGGTACTCCGCCAGCAGTGTTTGTTCTTCGTCGCTCAGCTCGCGTGTATCGAGCAAATCCGGGCGCCGCAAGTACGTTCGACCCAACGCCTGTTTATGACGCCAGCGCCGTATGGCCCCGTGGTTGCCGCTGCGCAGCACCTCAGGAACCGTATCCTCGCCCCACACCTCAGGTCGGGTATAGTGCGGACAATCCAGCAGGCCCTCGGCAAAGGAATCCTGCTCCGCCGACTGCTCGTGCCCGAGAACACCGGGCAGCAATCGGCTAATACCATCAATCATCACCATGGCAGCCAGTTCGCCGCCGCTGATGACGTAGTCCCCAATGGACCACTCTTCATCAATCTCGCGCTCAATCAGGCGCTCATCCACGCCTTCGTAACGCCCGGCCAGAAAAATCAAGGCCTCGTCCCCTGCCAGCGTTGCCAGCGCCGCCTGATCCAGCGGTCGCCCCTGCGGCGACAGGTATATCGTTTTTGCCGGTTTGCCCAACTTCTCCCGCGCTGCATTTAGCGCTGCACTGAGGGGCTCAACCTTCATCACCATACCGGGGCCACCACCAAAAGGCCTGTCATCCACGGTTTGATGACGATCGTGGGTAAAGTCTCTCGGGTTGATGCAGCTCAGCGTCATTGCGCCCTTCTGCACCGCCCGGCCACTTACCCCGTATTCGCTAATTGCGGCAAACATTTCCGGGAACAGCGTGACCACTGCTATATCCATGGTTCGGCTCCCCGTTTGCGGTGCTCAGAACTCCGGGTCCCAGTCCACCTGCATTGTTCCCGCGTGCAAATCAATGTTCTGCACAAAATCACCCGGCAGATAGGGAATCAATCGTTCCCGCTGATCGATGCTGCCCTGACAGGGCTTGACGACCAACACGTCGTTAGCGCCGGTTTCGATCAGGTGATCCACCGCGCCCAGTAGCTGCTCCTGGGCATACACTTTCAACGAGACCAGCTGGTGCCAGTAGTACTCGTCGTCGGCCAGCGCCGGCAGTTGATCTGCCGCCACCGCCAGCTCCAACCCGCTGTACTCCCGGGCTAGCTCGCGGTCATCCACCCCCTTGATATGGGCAACAATGCCCTTGCCATGGCGGCGACACGCATCAAATTCGATCTCATCCCACTTTTTGCCCCGCCGGAGCAGCAAGTTGCTAAAACCGAAAAAATTATCAATCGGGTCGGTGAAAGCGTGAATTTTCACCCACCCTTTAACCCCGTAAACGGTACTGATCTTGGCGACCACCACCGGTTGTTCCGAGGTCGACACCCCGCCTTACTCGGCAGCCGGTGCTTCTTTGATCAACTTGGCAACGCGCTCGGACAGTTGGGCGCCTTGAGCTACCCAGTGCTCAACACGCGCAGTATCTACACGCAGACGCTCTTCGTTACCGCGGGCGATCGGGTTGAAGAAACCTACGCGCTCGATGAAACGACCATCGCGAGAAGTGCGGCTGTCAGTTACTGTCAGGTGGTAAAAAGGGCGCTTTTTAGAGCCGCCGCGTGCCAAACGAATAGTGACCATTCTTGTTCCAATTCCTACATTTTGGGCAATCGCCAAGGCGACTGCTGCGAAATTTCTGAGCCTGAATACGACCCGGAGCCGTAAAGGCGCGGAATTATAAGGGAAAGTCCGCGCATTTGAAACAGCTTATGCCGTTTTTTAGCCAGCCCGCGATCACGCCGTCAAAGCCGTCACCAAGCGGGCGGATTCAACCGGGATTACATACCCGGGAAACGACCTCCGCCGCCAGGGGGCATCATGCCGCCAAGACCGCGCATCATGTTGGTCATACCGCCCTTCTGGCCCATTTTTTTCATCATTTTGGCCATCTGTTTGTGCTGTTTGAGCAAGCGGTTCAAATCCTGAATTTGCGTACCCGACCCGGCCACAATGCGTTTTTTACGCGAGCCGTTGAGAATATCGGGGTTGCGGCGTTCGGCAGGCGTCATGGAATTGATAATAGCTTCCATGCGATTGAACATTTTGGTGTCGATCTGGCTCTGCGCCATTTGCGCCATATTACCCATCCCCGGCAGCTTATCGAGCATACCGGTGATACCCCCCATGTTCTGCATCTGCTGAAGCTGATCGCGCAGATCTTCAAGGTCAAATTTCTTGCCTTTCTTGATCTTCTTCGCCAGCTTTTCGGCTTTCTGCTTATCGAGCTTGGCTTCCGCTTCATCAATCAGCGACAGAATGTCGCCCATCCCCAGAATCCGCGAGGCAACGCGGTCGGGATGAAAGGGATCCAGCGCATCAGTCTTTTCACCAACACCCAGGAATTTGATCGGCTTACCGGTGATGTGGCGCACAGACAGCGCCGCACCGCCGCGACTGTCCGCATCAGCCTTGGTCAAGATCACCCCGGTCAGCGGCAGCGCCTCACCAAATGCCTTGGCGGTATTGGCGGCATCCTGACCGGTCATGGCATCGACGACAAACAGCGTTTCCGCGGGCTTGATTTCGCCGTGCAGCGCCTGAATCTCGCTCATCATATCGGCATCGACGTGCAGTCGGCCGGCGGTATCAACAATCAGCACATCGTAGAAACGGAGCTTGGCCTCGGCGACCGCCGCGCGACCGATCTCGACAGCCGACTGCTCGGTATGACTCGGGAAGAAATCCACCCCCACGTCATTGGCGAGGGTTTCCAGCTGTTTGATCGCCGCCGGACGGTAAATATCGGCGCTGACCACCAGGACCTTTTTCTTTTCTTTCTCTTTGAGATATTTCGCCAGCTTGCCCACCGACGTGGTCTTACCCGCACCCTGCAGGCCCGCCATCAGTACAACAGCCGGGGGTTGAGTCGAGAAATTCAGGGCCTCATTCTTATCACCCATGATGTGTTCCAGCTCCTGCTGGACAATCTTGATGAACATCTGCCCCGGACTCAGGCTCTTACTGACCTCCTGACCGACCGCCCGAGCACGCACGGCGTCAACGAAATCTTTGACCACGGGCAGCGCAACATCTGCCTCCAGCAGCGCCATACGCACATCGCGCATCGCGTCCTTGATATTGTCGTCGCTCAGACGCGCCTGGCCGGAGACATGGCGCAGGGTCTGCGATAAACGTTCGGTCAGATTTTCAAACATGCAATGTGCTCTCTGAGTGCTGGCTGCGCTAATGAGGCCGCTGTCGTATCGACAGGTCGACACCTAGCCGCTTACAATCAGCCCGACGCAACGCGCAGCATCGGGCCAGTGAAAAGACGCGAAAGTATACCCGAGTCCACGGTCAGACCCAAAGCGCAGAAAGGATACCGGCAAAGCCGATCTCATGAATATAGCAAGCAGTCTCTTCGCGATTTTCTTTTATACGCTGGCTACCGCCATGCTGCTGCACCGACTGCGGACGGGCAATAACCGCCGCCTGGGCACCAGCGCACTGATCCTGGGCCTGTTTGCCGTTGTCGCCCATGGAGTAGCTGCCGTTACGGCCATTGCCACCCCGGAGGGCGCAGACCTCGGTCTGTCTCAGCTATTTTCCCTGCTCAGCGGCATGATCTGCCTGATCACGCTGACAACCAGCCTGCGTCGCCCGCTGCATAATTTACTGCTTGCCCTGTTTCCACTGGCGTCGCTCTCTATCGTTTTCGAACTGCTGTTGCCCGGAAAAGAAATTGGCGAACACTACTCCGCCGGGGTGTACAGCCATATCATTCTCTCGATTCTTGCCTACAGCACACTGAGCATCGCCGCCGCACAGGCGCTGGTACTTGCGGTACAGGACCGCATGCTGCGCCAGCACAAGCTTCGCGGCCTGCCTAACTACATGCCGCCATTGCAAACCATGGAGAGCATGCTGTTCGAATTGATTGCGATGAGCTTTGTATTACTGAGCGGCGCTATCCTCACCGGCATCCTGTATGTAGACAATCTGCTTGCCCAGCATCTGGTGCACAAAACTGTGTTCTCCATCATGGCCTGGGCGTTTCTCGGCATCTTGATTGGCGGTCGGCTGGCATTGGGATGGCGGGGCCGCACGGCTATCCGCTGGACCCTGCTGGCGTTCTCGTCATTACTGCTGGGCTATGTGGGCACCAAGATTGCCCTTATAGTCTTTTCTCAAACCGCGGCCTAAGTGTCATCCGCGCTTGTACCCCGTGGCTTTTTTCTTCAAGATTGGCGCTGCATTTTCCACAGGAGTTTAGGGCTTTTTGAACGAGGCACCGCTGGGTCTGTTATTCGGCATTCTCGCCGCTTTGCTGTTGCTTTCCGGTTTTTTCTCCGGCTCCGAAACCGGGATGATGTCCCTGAACCGCTACCGCCTGCGCCACAAGGCCAAGAATGGCCATCGCGGGGCTCAGCGCGCCGCGCGCCTGCTTGAGCAGCCGGACAGCCTGATCAGCACCATTCTGATTGGCAACAATCTGGTCAACAACCTAGCCGCCGCCATCGCCACCGTACTGGCTATTCGCCTGTACGGCGACAACGCGGTGGTACCGGCGTCCATTCTGCTCACACTGGCGTTTCTGATTTTTGCAGAAATCATTCCGAAAACGATTGCCGCCTACAAGTCGGAAATGGTGTCTTACACGGTCAGTCATGTTCTGCTGCCACTGCGCCGACTGCTGTTCCCGATTATCTGGCTGGTAAGCCATATTACCCAGTTCGTACTGCGCATTACCGGCGTGGAGAAAAACGACGGCAGTGAACATATCGGCATGGAAGAACTGCGGACCATCGTCGGCGACGCCGGGCACCTGATCCCCAAGCATCACCGGGGCATGTTGCTGAACATTCTCGACCTGGAGCGCATCACCGTCGACGACATTATGATCCCGCGCAACGAGGTTTACGGCATCGACATCGAAGCCGACACCGCGACGATCATTGAAAAACTGCGAGATGCCGAATTTACCCGCATTCCGGTATTTCAGAATGACATCGACAATGTCGTCGGCATATTGCACCAACGCGACATTATCAATAGCGTGGATGAGCACGGCCGTGTTCAACGCGACCGTCTGCTCAAAGCGCTTCGCTCTCCCTACTTCATTCCGGAAGGGACACCGCTGCACACCCAGTTGTTTAACTTCCAGAAGCAAAAGCGCCGCATGGGCATTGTGGTAGACGAGTATGGCGTGATGCAGGGTATTGTGACGCTCGAAGACCTGCTGGAAGAAATTGTCGGGGAATTCACCTCGAACCTGAGCACCGACACCGAAGACATCACCCACCAGAGTGATGGTTCCTTTGTGATCGACGGCACCACCACTATTCGTGATATCAACAAAACCCTGAAATGGGAACTGCCCACCGACGGTCCGAAAACCCTTAACGGCCTGTTGCTCGAAAAACTGGAAAGCTTTCCAGAAGCCATGGTCGGTGTAACGATCGACACCTATCGCTTCGAAATTATGGAAATGAAGGGAAACCTGATTCAGTTGGTGCGCGCCTACCCGAAGAAGAACAAGGGCAAGCGCATACGCGCGTAAGCTCTACTTGGCTCAGAACCTAATCAACACAGAGCCGGTTACGCGTAGCGCGCCTTGCAGCGCTCGTTCGCCAGCACAATAACCTCTCGGCGACGGGCGTTGTCCATATCTGCCCAGTCGCTGATTTCACGCAGGCTGCGAAAGCAGCCCATGCAAATATCTTCCTCATCCAGCGCACACACCGAGATACAGGGAGATTTAACAGCCGCTTCTTCGCTCACGCCCTCACTCCTTGCCCGCCGCCAACGCGCTTTCAAGCGCTTGTGGTGAAAGCTCGGCATTGAAGCGATGACCGTTTTGCACGTAATGCTCCGCCGATAACGCCAGGGCGGCCTGCTCGTCTTCGCTCAAGGCACGCTTCACCTTGGCGGGAACCCCCATGACCAGAGAACCATCGGGAATCTCTGTGCCTTCGGTCACCAGCGCGTTCGCACCAATCAGGCAGCGCTTGCCAATTTTCGCGCCGTTGAGCACCACCGCATTCATGCCCACCAGACTGCCCTCGCCCACCGTACAGCCATGCAGCATCACCTTGTGGCCCACGGTCACGTTTTTGCCGATCACCATGGGAAAGCCGCGGTCGGTATGCAGGATGCTGCCATCCTGAATATTGCTGCCCTCACTGACGTAAATCTGTTCGGTGTCGCCGCGAATCACCACGTTAAACCAGATGCTAACATCGGCCTCCAGCACCACATCGCCGATCAGGGTCGCATTGTCGGCTACAAAATGGCCTTCACCTTTCAGAGCAACCTTGCGGTCACCTAGCTCATACAACATGGTCTCTCTCCTGCGTTACAACACGACCGTAACGGTTTCAGTGACATCAAAAGCGGGCTCTTCATAGGGATGCGCACGCTTCAACGCCCTCAGCACATCGCGAATCGCCGAGGGTTCACAGAGGGTCTCCACCCGGTATTCCGGCACAATCTCCAGTCGCCCCGCTTCGCCGATAAACGGCTTTGCCTCTGCAGAAGGCCTGAACTGCCCATAGCCCAGCGTTTGCCAGCAGCAGTGCTCATACTCACCCTGCTGCCCGGCACCGGCGGCAAATACCGCATTTTTCACCGCTTCCAGGTGTGAAGCGGGTACAAAAAACACCAGCTTATACATCGGCCCTGCCATCCTGACTTGCGTAGAACTCGTCCGCGAACGCGCCCAGGCGATTCTGTTCAATCGCCTTGCGAATGCCCGCCATGTGGTTCTGATAGTACCGCAGGTTGTGGATGGTGTTGAGTTGGGCACCGAGAATCTCTCGACACTTGTCCAGATGATGCAAATAGGCGCGGGAGAAATTCTGGCAGGTGTAGCAGTCGCAATTGGCATCCAGCGGCTGGTCGCTGTAGCGATGCACCGCGTTGCGAATCTTGATCACCCCGGTTGAGGTAAACAGGTGACCGTTGCGGGCGTTGCGCGTGGGCATAACACAGTCGAACATGTCCACACCGCGCATCACCGCTTCAAGAATATCGGATGGCTTGCCCACGCCCATCAGGTAACGGGGGCGATCCTGTGGCAACTCCGGAGCCAGCCCATCCAGCACTTTCAGCATTTCGTCTTTGGGTTCTCCCACCGACAAGCCGCCGATGGCATAGCCATCAAAACCAATCTCCCGCAGCCCCGCCAGCGACTCACTGCGTAAGCTCGGGTACATACCGCCCTGAATAATGCCGAATAACGCCGCATCATTCCCCGCGTGGGCCGCTTTGCTGCGTGCCGCCCAGCGCAGTGACAATTCCATGGACTTGCGCGCCTCGTCTTCCGTAGCCGGATACGGTGTGCACTCATCAAAGATCATCACGATATCGGAGCCCAACTCGCGCTGGACTTCCATGGAGCGCTCAGGATCCATGTAGACCTTGCTACCATCGACCGGCGACTGGAAAGAGACACCCTCCTCGCTGATTTTGCGCAGTTTGCCCAGGCTCCACACCTGAAAGCCGCCTGAATCGGTCAGAATCGGACCTTCCCAGCCAATAAAGTCGTGCAAATCGCCATGCGCCTTCACCACTTCGGTACCGGGGCGCAGCATCAGGTGGAAGGTATTGCCGAGAATAATTTCCGCGCCAATCTCGTGAATATCCCGCGGCAACATGCCCTTGACCGTGCCGTAGGTGCCCACTGGCATAAACGCCGGCGTTTGCACCTTGCCACGCGGGAAGTCGAGTTCACCCCGGCGGGCTAAACCATCTTGCCCACTGAGAGTAAAACTCATGCGGCAATCACCACCGCCTGCGCTTTGCGAACCGCTGTCAGTCGTCACTGTCACGCTCCTGCTGAGAGGGAAAAACCAGCATGGCGTCGCCATAGCTGAAGAAACGGTAGCGCTCTGCCACCGCCTCCCGGTAAGCCGCCATCACGGCATCACGCCCGGCCAGTGCACTGACCAGCATAATCAGCGTCGACTCAGGCAAATGGAAATTGGTAAACAGCGCATCCACGCTTTTAAACTGGTAACCGGGGTAAATAAAAATGCGACTGTCACCGGAGAAAGCGGCAATTTCGCCGCCCTGCGAGGCACTTTCCAGACTTCTCACACTGGTCGTCCCCACCGCAATCACGCGACCACCGCGCGCGCGGGTGGCCCGGACCTGTTCAGCGACCTGCTCAGACACTTCAATATATTCTGCATGCATCTCATGATCGCGAATATCATCGGCGCGCACTGGCTGGAAGGTGCCCGCGCCAACATGCAAGGTCACAAAGGCTTGCTCGACGCCTTTCTCCCGGCAGGCCGCCAAGAACGCTTCGGTAAAATGCAGGCCGGCCGTAGGCGCCGCTACTGCACCGTCGCGGCTGGCGTAGACCGTCTGATAGCGCTCTTGGTCCGAGGACTCATCCTCGCGATCAATATACGGCGGCAGGGGCATATGCCCGAACTCCTCCAGCCGCGACAAGAGTGAGGCATCGAACTCCAGTTCGAACAGCGCCCCCTGGCGCCCCTGCACCATCACACCGGCGTCGCTGACCTCGGCTTCGGCATCACTGGCGAGAAACAAACGGCTGCCCGCTTTGGGCGACTTGCTGGCCCGCACGTGCGCCAGCGCATGGCGCTCATCCACCATTCGCTCGATAAGTATCTCAACGCGCCCGCCACTCTCCTTCGCGCCAAAGAGGCGCGCGGGAATCACCCGAGTGTTGTTAAACACCAACAGGTCGCCTTTGCGCAGATAGCTCAGCAAATCGGGGAAGTGACGATGATGGACAGCGCCATCGCCCTCCAGCACCAACAAACGGCTACCGTCGCGCTGCTGGGCGGGATAACGGGCAATCAGCTCATCGGGCAAATCAAAGTGAAAATCGCGGCGTTGCATGGGGTCTGGAGGCATTAAGGAAAGGCCGCAAGGTTAACGGAAATCGCGCTCCGGCACCACTTTCGACCGCTAAGTCCTTGAAAGAATTGACCGCCCGATAAAGGCTGCTATAATCGCGCCCTCATCTCAGTGCCAGAGTGATGAAATTGGTAGACATGAGGGATTCAAAATCCCTTGCCTTCACGGGCGTGCCGGTTCGAGTCCGGCCTCTGGTACCATGCCTTTCCTGCGTTGCCAATGACCAGCGCTATCCTGAAAAAGCAGTCGTCGAATCACTCGTAGGTTGAAAAGATCAGTACTGACTCCGCCTCGGCCTTGCTTTCCTGACGAATCCGTTTCAGCCCTCGCGTTCTATCCGCAACTTTTGGTGCAGCAGCATTCTCACCGATGAGGTAGTAACCACTTTCGTCATCGTAGAAATGTGGCGGCAGCGAGTCGATGGGGGTTTCTTCCGCAGCAAAAACCTGCAGGCGTTCGGTGCCGAATGGTGGAGCGACTTCAAACGCCCCTAGCGACACCCAGCGATTAGCCTGTTCGGCGGAAACGTACTGCACAAACTGCTCGCGACCGCGGCCGTAGCCAATCGGCAGAAGATATTGGATATCTGCATCATCCTCCCGGCTGTAACCCACCACATAGAAGTAACCGGGGCGATTCAGCTTCACCAGTAGTTCCAGTGAATCCCCTGCTTCAAAGGCCAGGTTGCGCATACCTTTATTGGTGGCCACGGCAACCGAAAAGTCACTGGAGACCGCGAACCCTTTGCGCAACAGCTGATCGAAATCTATCGAGCTCGGCTCGGTCTCATAGGAAGAATACGCCGTCGGCAGCAGGTGAATCTGTTTTACCTGCATCGTGGTGTTGCCCTGCAGGTCAATCAGTTCGTAACTGAGGTCCATGCCCTTCTCGTTCACAACATAACTGCCAAGCAGTTGATAGCGCGGTGCCTGCTTGCCCAATCTGGCACCCAGCTGTGTTTCAAGCTCCTTGAGGAAGGCGCGCCCAAACGGCGTCAACTCTTGTGAGTCCGGGACAAACGGCGGCGCGACGCTCACATTCGCTTCTGCAACGTCGTCAACAATCAGCTCGGCGGCAGCGCGCAGCGACGAGACGTTAAAGCGCGCTGACGCCTGCCATTGCGCCACAGCCGAGGCGATATCACGGGGATTAAAGTCAGAGTCCAAGTTCAGAAAACCGGCGACGCGGCGAAGCTTTTGATAATTACTCAACGCTGTGGCCAAGGTTTTTCCAGCCGGATACTTGGCATCCGCACTTACCGACTGATAACGGGCATAATCTTCACGCAGGCCGCTTTCCGCTTGCGCCAGCGCCTTCTGGTAGCGAGGCCGCGCTGCCACAGAATCAAACTCAGCCCGACATTCGTGCTCCGCCCTCGTCACCGAGCAGCTGACCGGAACCTGCAAAAGAGGAATATCGGTTTCAGAGATCGAGCGCTGGGAAATACGACTACTCTCAAGAGTTTGATTAACTTCGGTTATCGATTCAACTCTAACGAACAGTTGCTGCGCCAGATCAACGTAAGCAAGCTGAACAGCTTTTTCTCTGGAATCGCCGTACCCAAGCCCAACCATGTTTTGCGCATAGCTGCTGTTAGCACAGAACAGCGCAATCAACGCCATCCCCAATGAAGTCTGTTTTCGCTGAGCAGCCATTACCATTCTTGTCATTACCTCAAAACTAATCATATTGCCCCGTCAGCTGGAATGCGCCCCAGTAGTAGGGATGGGCGTACTGACCTGATTTCAACGCCAGTTGCGCCTGCCGCAAAGCCGCGCTCTTCCCTTGCTCCGGCAGACCTTCATAAAAATTCTGCATTAATTGATTGGTCGCCACATCGCTCACTTTCCATAAACTGGAAACAATCGACTCGGCCCCTGCGTACAAAAACCCGCGGGTAAAGCCGATCACATCGTCACCGCCAGTGACTTCACCCAGCGCGGTCTCGCAGGCAGAGAGCGTGACCAAATCCGCATTCAGCCGCAAATCAAACAGCTCCGCGACCGATAGCAGGCCGTCGTCCTGATCACTTTCTGATAGCAGTAAGGCTGAGGCCATCGGATCATCGGCGTTAAAAATACCGTGGGACGCGATGTGTAAATATCGATAGCTTCCTGCACTGGCTTTAAGCAGGGTTTCGCTTGCGTTTTTGCGCAGTAATACATCGGTATCGGGGCGCATCTGGCCGAGATTAATCGCTTCAACTTGGGCTCCCGGCAAATCCATTGATGCATCGTCCAGGTCGGGATTACCCAACACCAACATACGTTGGTTATCGGCCTGCGAGTCATTATTCAAAAATTGGAGAACCGAGGCACTCGGCAAGACCCGTATTTCGAAGTGATCGAGTAAATATCGCTCACCGTCGTACAGGGCTGCAAAGGGCAGGTAATGTAGTGTTCCATGGGGGACAACTGTCAGGCGTTTAAAACCCTGTATCGCGTCTTCTACGGGCTGCACTAGGCTGACGTATAACTGGTGACTGCTGCGCTCAAACTGGGTGGAGTTGGGATTCTGCAAATCACTGCGCAGCACCGCCACCTGGGTGTCGAGATTGGTGACCGACAGCTTGGCCGCAGATACACCTTGACGGCTAAGGATAAACACCCAGAGATCGTCACCCTCGCCAAAGTATTCCAACAGACCTTCGTCCTCCTGCAAGGAGGATTGCAGTTCGGCAATACGCGGCGAGGTCACAGTCCGCAATGAGGTGAATTCCGGCGCCATTTCTTGAAGGCTGTTCTGGTATTTACGCAGCAATCCCCGGGTGACTGAACGCTGACTATCATCATTCAGATTAATCGCCGCGAGCGAGGTCTCCGCATCGTCAATAGAGGCGAGAAGTTCTTGCAGTTGATCGCTACCTTGTGGCTCAGGTTGTGCGTCGCGGGAGGCCAACAAATCAATCAGCGCACGTGCCTTTGCACGCTCGGCGTATTCTATTGCGCGATCAGCTTGGTCTCGCGATACATACAGGGCAATCAAGTCGCGATACACCGAGAGTTTGTCATTGACGAAACCCAGCTTGGAGGTATCCAGCGATAGACTCGAACGCTGCGCCTCAAGCAGCTCAACCGCTTCGCTCAACACGCTGATAGCCGTATCGTCGTCGCCTGCGGATAGTTGTAGCCGGCCGTATTCTTGCAGTGCGGCAAATTTCAGGCCGCCAAATACATCAATAAATTCATGCTGCAATAGTTGCTGATAGCAGGACTCGGCACTTTTTGCCTTCAGCTTGTACAGGGTGTGGCACAGCATCGCTTCGCTTTCCAGACTGAAGTACCGATCCCACTTATCGGTTGATACACCCGTCACCGCGCCCACTAAATAGTAGGCTGGATTGAGCTTCATCACTGCCTCGTAGAGCAGCTTATCGGTCTTGGCCTCCTCATTGCTTAGCGTATTGAGCGCCGAGATATAGTCTCCAATCGCAATATACCCCCTGGCCAGCCAAGCACGCTTTTCAGGCTCCATATAGCTAACGAACATGCTGCTCACGTCAACCGCTGATAGCTCTTGCAAGTACTCCCGCGCGGCACTGGTGGAGCCATACAGCCCCTCGTAGACGGCCGCAACACCGAGTACGCGTGGGGCTACTTGAGCGCGCCCGTGGTCAATATACTTCACTTCATTGAGGCTAAAAGAGCCGGGCTGACCGCGCACAGCATTGATGGCCGGCTCTAAATACACCGGCACCATCGCAGTCTGGGCTCGACTCAAGGCCGCTTCGGCTTTTAGGCCAACAATAAATGCCGTCGTAAAATCACGTGACCATTTGTCGTACCCCGTTGGATGCCTGAACAACAAGCGCCCGTCAGCAACATGATGCAGTTCCATCTGCTCAATACAATGATCAAAGCCTTTGAAGTTCTGGACCTTTACGAAATTCATGCATAAATTTCGCACGCCATTCACATGCAAATTCGCGTAATCATGCTGATAGTTTCCGGCGATCGCATTTTCGCGCCCCCACTGCCCGGACAAATCAAAGCCCGCACAGCCGCCCATGGCAAGCAGTACGACCAACGACAGGCATTTGCTTATCCTGGCGAGTTTATTCATGCAAAACCTCATTCATTATTCTTTTAAAGCAACTATATGAATCATAGATGGATTCAGTCGTACTCGCCGGTTAGCTGGAAGGCCGCCCAATAATAGGGATGGTCATGGAAACCTCCTTTCAGTGCTAATTGCGCCTGCCGCAAGGCCGCACTCTTCCCCTGCTCCGGCAGACCTTCATAGAAAGCCTGCATCAACTGGTTAGTTGCCGCATCGCTCACTTTCCACAAACTGGAGACAATCGACTCGGCCCCTGCGTACAAAAACCCGCGGGTAAAGCCGATCACATCGTCGCCGCCAGTGACTTCACCCAGCGCGGTCTCGCAGGCAGAGAGCGTGACCAGATCCGCATTCAGCCGCAAATCAAACAGCTCTGCGACCGATAGCAGGCCATCGTCCCGGTCACTTTCTGATAGCAGTAACGCCGAGGCCATGGGGTCTTCCGCATTGAAGATGCCATGAGAGGCGATGTGCAGATTGCGGTATTGCCCTGCATTCGACTTGAGCAGGGTTTCGCTGGCATTTTCTCTGAGTACAACCTCGGCGCCCGGCCGCATTTTGGCGATATTGACGGCCTCGATTTGTGCACCGGGCAAGTCCATCGCGGGGTCTTTCAGATCAGGATTACCGAGTATTAACATAGGTTTCTCCGCAGCGCTCGGCCCGGCGTTAAGAAACTCCAATACCGAGGCACTGGGTAAAACACGCAGCTCCAGCTTATCGATCAGATAACGCTCGCCATCGTACAGAGCCGCAAAAGGCACGTAGTGAAGTGGGCCGTGGGGCACAACGGTCAGCCGATCAAACGCCTGCAGGCGATCCTCAACCGGAAGAATCACGCTATTATAGAGCTGACGACTGCTGCGCTGGATCGCTGACGATGCGGGGGTCTGCAAATCGCGACGCACCGCTGCCACCATGGATGCCAGTCCATCGACGGAGAGGCTGGCGGCAGCAACGCCTTCTCGACTGAGGATAAATACCCAGAGCTCGTCACCATCGCCGAAATACTCAAGCAGGCCCTCGCCCTCTTCCAGCGCCGACTGCAGTTCCGCAATATTCGGCGATGTTACCACCCGCAGAGAGGTAAACTCTGGCGCGGTTTTGCTCAAGTTGTCCTGATATTTTCTCAACAGTCCCCGCGTTACCGAGCGCTGCGTCGTGTCACTGGGATTGACGGTCGCCAGCGATGCCTCCGTCTGCTGGATGACCGACAGGGTCGCAGTAATGTCGTCGGTTTCTGGTGGTCGGAGTTCATGGTTTCGAGACGCAAGTAAATCGACCAGCGCTCGCGCCTTGGCACGCTCAGCATACTCCAGCGCCCGCTCAGGCTGATCTTTCTCAACAAACAGCTCGACCAGATCGTAGTACACCTCCAGCTTATCGCTGACGAAACCTAACTTGGTGCTGTCCAGCGACAAACTAGACCGCTGCGTCTCCAGAATATCGACGGCTTCCGAGAGTGCTGCCAAAGCAAGGTCGTGCTGCCCATTGCGTAGCTGCAAACGGCCGTACTGCTGCAAGGCAATAAACTTCAAACCACCAAAAACGTCGATAAACTCGCCGGCAAACAGGTTTTCAAAGCAGGCGGGCGCCTCATCACGCCCCAGCTTCGCCATCGCGTGGCAATACAGGCTCTGCATTTCCACAGCAAAAAACTGATTTTCGCGATCAATGGATTTGGCCAGACCAAAGAGATGGCTCAGAGGGTTCGCATTCACGAACAATGTGCCCAGCAACTCCACCGCTTCCGAATCGCGCCCACTCATTACCAGCAACGCCGAGGGATAGTCCTCGATGGCGATATAGCCCTTGGCTATCCAACTGCGCTTTTGGGTTTCTACATAGGGTGTGATAAAGCTGTTGGTTTCCGTTGCGGAGAGTTCAACAATGAACTCGCGGGCCTTGGCTTTCGAACCGTACAAGCCTTCGTACACCGCCGCCACGCCAAGAACAGGAATCGCCAGCGGCCCGCGAATATTGTCATCCTCATCCAGCAGGTCATCCCTGTCCTCTCCGGAATAGATCGCCAGATTGCCATTGAGCGCCTGCTGTGCCTTGGGCAAATAATGCTGCACATCCCTAATATTCGACCGGTAAAGCGCGGCCTCCGCCTTCATGCTGTTGATCAGCGCGGAGGTGTAATCCCTCGACCAGTAGATATCGGCAAACGCGTGGCGATACACCGACTCGCCATTTACCACGTGATGGGCTTCATACTGCGCAATACAGTGGTCAAAACCTCGGAAGTTGCGAACGTTGATCAAGTCGCGGCATAAGTTGATCACATGGCCGGAAGGGACGCTGCTGTAATCGAGCAAGTAGTTGCCCTGCGTGGCGTTCTCATAGGCCCATTGGGCCTGCTTGACGCCTGTCGAACAGGCCGACAGCAGCATTGCAATGGCGGCGAGCGCCAGTCTCGTCATAAGTGGCTGGTGACGCATAAGACCCCACAATGGATCAAGTCCTAGTCATGCGCCAACAACATGACGCGTTAAAACAGGCCGAGGTAAGGGCTCAACATCACTGCGCCTTACTTGGCCTTTTTTACCCTGTACATCTGCTGGTCTGCAGAGTGCAGCAGTTCTTCATACGTTTTCCCATCAGCAGGAAAAACCGCGCTGCCGATAGACGCCGAAATAGCCAGCTCTCGCCCCTCGATGACCACGGGCTCGCTGAAGATCGAAGACGCACGCTTCACGACATCAGCAATCGGCGATTGCTCGCCCACGGGAACAAGTACACAGAACTCATCGCCGCCGATGCGACAACAGCTATCCGTCCCGCGAAAACACTCACGCAGACGGCGACCTATCGCCATTAACACCTCATCGCCCACATGGTGGCCATAATTGTCATTAATGGGCTTAAAGGCGTTGAGATCGAGATAGAGAATACAAAAGCCCTTCATGGCCGGATCTGCGATAAAAGACTTAACCGTGTCGACGAAGAAGCGGCGATTCATCAGCCCCGTCAACGGGTCATGCTGTCCGTGGTAAACCGCCAGCGCATGTTCCGACTGAAGCTTGCGGCGCAATGCCGCATTGCTGGGCTCGTAATACCCCGTTGCGAACATGGCAAGCAACGCCGTACAGATGCAGCTAATGAAAACCCCAATCTCGCGATTCTCGGATGCCATTACATTTTCAACGGGAATCTCCAACGTTGAAGCCAGATACACCAACGTCCAGAACACGGTTACGATTCCTAACCACAACAAGCCCGCCAGCAAATCTATGCTCACCGAAGCCAGCACAGGCACCGCGACCAGCATGATCGTACTGGGAGCAGTAATACCGCCAGTCAGCAAGGTGACGCGCGCAATCCCCAGCGCCAGAGCAATAATAAAAAGATTTAACGCCAGCACCCGCTTGCCGCTTATCCAGAGCACGACATAGGCAAGCAGCGCTCCCAGCGACAGCAGGATGCCAAAATCACGTATCAGTCGCTGCCCCACTGGCTCAAGCGGAACAAGAAAATGCGTTATCGACAGGATGACGCCGCACAGAAACAGTGAAGCGAGCATGAAGATGGAAACGTATCGACGTCGAATCAATTCAGCACTGGAGAAATTACGGGCCTGTTCGGCAGAACTACCGTTGAGCATCGTCACGAATTTCGTCATTCCCAACCCTGCACTATTGATTCTGTGGTTATTCTTGCACGGCTTACCGCTACAGGCAAAAACGCGCGACCAAGCGGGCCGCGACGACTTTCCGGCGCCACAACGGCACAGGCCTGCAGGCCGCGCATTTGGGGCGGATGCTTTGCAGGATCGCCTTCGGCGATTACACTGCTCGCCTCATTACGATTACAAACGCACAGGAATGCCGAAACATGTCGGCCGATAACGCTCAACAGGAACTGAAACACCTCACCGCAGCACTCCAGCATACGCTGGAGCTCAGCCTGAATGTGAATGCCAGCAGCGATGAGCTCGCTGCAATGACGTCTCAGCTCAATAAACTGAACCAGGACTTGCAAGCGCACCAGGGGCAGAAGTTGATGCCCTATTACAACGCGAATGCGGGAGAACGGCTGCAAGACATCCTGCCATACGGCCCGGCTACCGGGGCGTATAATGCCTACTCCCCCGATATCGATGTCGAGCTGGAGGGCAACAAAGTGGTTTCCACCGTCACTTTTGGCTGGCGCCATGAAGGGCCGCCGAACAGCGTACACGGGGGAATCATCAGCCTGCTTTTCGATCAGCTTTTGGCGTTTGCCTGCCTGAATAACAATACACCGGGGTATACCGCCTCCTTGCAGGTGAGCTATCGAAAACCGCTGCCATTGTTCCGCGAACTGCGCTTTACCACCTGGCTGGAAAACATTGGCGAGAAAAAGGTGGTAGCCCTGGGCGAGTGTTACGACGGCGATACGCTGCTGGCCTCTTCAGAAGGCCTGTTTATCCGAATCATCTAATCACAAGAAGGCCTTAGGGCACGGGGTAAAAACATGAAAACAACGGCTATGCGCGCCAGCGCATCCGCATTACTGGGCTTGGTGATAAGCCAGACACTGTGGGCAGAGGACGCCGCCAATCAGGTTTCCATGGAAGAAGTCGCCGTTACCGCCAGCCGCACCGAGCGCGACTTGAGTGATTTGAGTCAGGCGCTCAGTATTGTTGATCAATCCAGTATCGACCGCTTGGGCCACAGCCATATCAGTGAATTGCTCAATCGTATTCCCGGCGTGGTGATCAGTCGCGGCAACGGTCAGGAACACCTTACCGCCATTCGCTCAGCGGTACTTACCGGCGCGGGTAGCTGCGGCACCTTCTATTTTGCTGAAGACGGTATCCCGCTGAGAGCCCCGGGCTTCTGCAATGTAAACATGCTGTTTGACGTCAACAGCGAACAGGCCGGACGCATCGAGGTACTGCGCGGGCCGGGCACCGCCGTCCACGGCAGTAACGCCCTCAACGGCGTCATTAACGTGATCAGTCGCGCGCCCAGCGATGAGCGCGAAACCCGCATTGCGGCAGAAGGTGGCCCCCATGACTACAGCCGCCTGAAATTTACCCACAGCGACACCGTCGGCAAACACGCCTACCGGATTAGCGCCCACGGCGAACACGATGGCGGCTATAAAGACGACTCCGGCTACGATCAGCAAAAGCTTTCCCTGCGCCACGATTATCAGGGCGAGGTGTGGAGCGTGCAGTCGCTGCTGTCGGCGGCCAATCTCCAGCAGGAAACTGCAGGCTATGTCCTCGGCAAAGATGCCTATAAAGACGACAGTAGAAAGCGTGAAAATCCCAACCCGGAGGCCTACCGCAACAGCCAGAGCTTTCGCTACTACAGCCGCTTTGAGCGGGAAGGCAGTCAAGACAGCCACTTTATTGTCACCCCCTACATCCGCTACACCGACATGGAGTTTCTTCAGCACTTCCTGCCCGGTACGCCACTGGAAGAAAACGGCGAGCGCAGCGTAGGTGTGCAAACGGCCTTTTATCAACGCAGCAGCGACCGGCTTACTCTGCACAACGGCTTTGATATGGAAATGACCCGCGCCTTCCTGAAGGAAACACAGGACAACGCCGGTTTCGGGGTATTTCCTCAAGGGAAACATTACGACTACGAAGTGGATGCCAGCTACTTTGCCTGGTTTATCGGCGGTGATTACCTGGCCGGTGACGCGACGCATATCAGCTTTGGCGCTCGCTACGACATCCAGTTTTACGACTACGACAATCGCATGATCAGCGGCAATACGGCGGCCGATGGCAGCCTCTGTGGTGGCGGCGCCTGTCGCTATGCCCGCCCCGACGACGACAAGGAGCGCTTCCGCAACTGGTCGTTCCATGTCGGCATGGTGCACCCGCTCAGCGACAACACCTCGTTGATTGCCAATGCGGCTCACGGCTTCCGTGCACCTCAGGCCAGTGAACTGTACCGCCTGCAGGCACAGCAACTGAATGCGCAATTGGACGAGGAATCGCTGGATACCGCAGAACTGGGCTTGCGCGGCGAGTTTTCGCGCTTCAGCTATCAGGCTTCGGTGTACTGGCTACAGAAAGACGATCTGATTATTCAGGACAGTCTGCGTCAGAATATCAATGGCGGCCGCACTGAAAGCCGAGGACTGGAGCTCGAACTACGCTGGGCAATCAGCGACTCGCTGCAGTGGCTGTTCCAAGGCAGCTACGCCAAGCACCAATATGACAATAGTGTGCTGACCAAGGAAGGCAATGAGCTGGACACCGCACCGCGACAGATCGCCAGCACGCAGCTGGTCTGGCAGGCGGCCAATGCCACCCAGCTCACCCTTGAGGCCAGTCACCAGGGGCAGTATTACCTGGAAGCCGACAATCAGTTCCGCTACCCCGGCCACACCCTGGTCAACGCGCAGTGGCGACAGCAGTACGGCGATCATGTGTACAGCATCGTGCGCGTCAATAATCTCGCCGATGTGGATTACGCCGAGCGCGCTGATTACGCCTTTGGCAATTACCGCTACTTTATCGGTGAACCGCGCAGTGTCTTCGTCGAACTGGGCGTGGATTTCTGACCTTGCTCCCCCTTCCGAGGGCGGCCTCCTGCCGCCCTCGTAGAACTACCTAAGCCCACTGCGACTTTCCCGCAGAAGCCGTGATCCAGCGCACTTTCGCGCCCAGCCCGTATAGGCCGATGCGCCGTATTCAGAAATAGTAAGCCCATGTCGCGAGCCGCTGATGTGCTCACACGGGGGATTACCACATGAAATGTCTGATGTTGATGGTTGCGTTTACGCTGGCAAGTGGTATCGCCCATGCTCAGACACAAACCGACTTCAGCGGCATGCGCTTGCAGGCTGTCAGCAAGCCGCTACTGCGCTACCCACAAGTGATCATCAAAGAAAGAGAACTGCTGCCCAAGCTCAATATTCGCCACGACCGCACTAACGGCACGCTGTCGCTGCGTCACCGCAGCGGCGTGCATCTGGAAATGGGATTGAAAGGACTGGGGCTCTCTGCCGAGTTCTGAACCGCGTTTCAGCCAAAACGTGACAGGCCGACGGCCTTGCGCACCTTATCTAACTGGGATGCAGCCTCAGCACGGGCCTTTTCCGCGCCCTTCGCCAATTCGGCATCGAGAAACGCCCCGTCTTCCAGAATCTCGTTATAGCGCTGACGCGCTTCACTGATCTGGTCGTTAATCAATTCAAAGAGCTGCTTCTTGGCTTCACCCCAGGCGATACCGGCTTCAAACTGCTTGCGCATCTCCGCCGTTTGCTCCGGTGTGGCAAAAGCCTGCCAGATCTGGAACACCGTGGAGGTATCCGGATCTTTGGGTTCGCCCGGCTCCAACAGATTGGTTTTGATTTTATTGATGTGCTTCTTCAACTGCTTCTCTGGCAAAAACAGCGGAATAGTATTGCCATAGCTCTTGCTCATTTTGCGACCATCGAGCCCACTGAGCACCGCCACGTCGTCATCGACTACCGCTTCAGGCAGCACGAAAGTCTCACCGTAGATATGGTTGAAGCGTTGAGCGATATCCCGAGCCATTTCCAGATGTTGAATCTGGTCGCGCCCCACCGGCACCCGCTGGGCATTGAACATCAGAATATCCGCCGCCATCAGCACCGGGTAGCAAAACAGGCCCATGGTCACGCCGAAGTCAGCGTCTTCGCCCTTCTCTTCATTGTCCTGCACGGCCGCTTTGTAAGCGTGGGCGCGATTCATCAGGCCTTTGCCTGAAACACAGGTCAGCACCCACATCAGCTCGGTAATTTCCGGCACATCAGACTGGCGGTAAAAGGTCGAACGGTCGGTATCCAGCCCCAATGCCAGCCAGGTGGCCGCGATCTCACGGGCCGATTGGTGAACCGCAGCCGGGTCCTGACACTTGATCAGCGCATGGTAATCCGCCAGAAAAAAGAAGCTGTCCTGCTCAGTAGACTGACTCTCGGCAATGGCCGGGCGAATAGCACCGACGAAATTCCCCAGGTGTGGTGTGCCTGTGGTGGTAATGCCGGTAAGAACCCGGTTTTTTGCCATGAGAGTGTCCTGTCTGCCTGTGAAATAAAGGCGCTTATGATACTGGCTCACCCGGCGACTGTCACCGCCGCAAGCCCGCCAGCCCGGCCAATAGCTGCCGGTATTGCGGGGCCAGCGAAGACCAGTACAACGGCGACAGCGACGGTGCGCTCAGGCCCGCCTGTCGCTTCTGTTGCTGCCACTGTTTGAGGATGGCAGCGACCGCCTGCCCTTCCCGCTGCGGTGACGCCGGTGAACTCGGGTAAAGGCAGTCCTCGGCAAACCACTGGGGATAACAGAGCCTCGCGGGCAACAGCGGTCGACAGCCCGCTGCCACCGCCTCCATCACCGACAGCCCCTGAAAATCGTGCAGTGCTGTCGACAGCACCACATCCGCCGATGCCAGCAACTGACGATACGCCGCAGCGTCCTCCACATAGCCCCACTGCCCCTTGCGCAGACTTCTGCTTGCGGCCAGCACTTGTTCAATCTGGGCGAAGGCCTCGGGTTGCTGGCGAAACTGCTGACCCACCAGATGAACATCCAACGGCAACGCCGTGGCGTCGCAGGCCTGCAAGATCGCCAACAGTTGCTCAGGACCTTTGTCGTATTCCCAGCGGTGATTCCACAGCAGCGACAATCGCTCGCCAGCTTCTCGCGGCGCCAGCGGCTCGGGGGCAGACAGCCCTACCGGCAGCACCTCGCTCTGAGCCAGCTTCGCCATCACTTCCTGCCGGGGACTGAAATCCGGCAGCTTGCGCAGCAACTCGTCAGCCCCCTCGAGGAAGCTGTCACGGTTATAGGCACTGTTAAACAACACTCGGTCAGCGGCCAGTGCGGTATAGAGATTGAGCATCTGCGGCTCCACACTCTGGCGCTGACGATCGCTGCCGGGATAGGCAAACTGGTTTTCATGGAAATACACCGCTGTCGGCAGGCGACACAGGGCCGGGCACAGCCCTCGCAGCGCCGACAGATCGGTCATTGAAGTGGCCAACAGCACATCGTAGTCGGCTTCCAGCGCGTCCCTTGCCAACATCGCCCAGCTCAAACTGTTGCCCCGCAGACGCCAACTGAAATAGCGCGGCGGCAGGGTCAGCAGCGTCCAGTCCACCTCCGGCAAGGCGGCCATCAAACCCTCTGCCCAAGCCGCATGGCTTTGGGCGTGATAGGCAGATAGCAGCAGGCAACGCATCGGCAACTCCGGGCAAAAGCGGCAGTATACGCGCTCGTTGACCCGACAGCAGCGCTGTTCTACTCTCCCGTCTCTCCCAGAAAATCGGAACCGGATAGCAATGAGTCAGTTTGAAACCCTTCGTTTTGAAAAAGCCAATGGCGTTGCCACCATCACCCTGGATCGTCCCGATGCCGCGCACAGCATTAACCTCAAAATGGGGCAAGAACTGATGCAGGCCGCCATCCTCTGCGACAGCGACAGTGAGATTCGCGCCGTCGTGCTGACCGCCGAGGGCAAGATGTTCTGTGCCGGCGGCGATGTTGCCAGCTTTCACGCCGCGCAAGATAAGGCCCCACAACTGATCAAGGACATTACCGCCCATCTGCATGCCGCCAGCAGCCGTTTTGCCCGCATGCGCGCACCGCTGATTGTCGCCGTAAATGGCACCGCAGCGGGTGCCGGTTTCAGTCTGGCAATGGCCGGTGATCTGGTCGTTGCATCGGAGAAAGCCAAATTCACCATGGCCTATACCGGCATTGCGGTCAGCCCCGATGGCGGCGCCACGGCCCTGCTGCCAAAACTGGTCGGCCTGCGCCGCGCCCAGGAACTGATTTTTACCAACCGCGTGCTGAGCGCCGAGGAAGCGCTGGAATGGGGGCTGCTCACTAAAGTCGTTGCCGATGATGCCCTGACGGAAGAGGCTGGGAAGCTGGCTGCACAGATTGCCAATGGCCCCACCGAAGCCTACGGCGAAGTCCGCCGCCTGCTGCTGGGCAGCTATGAAACCAGTCTGGAAACCCAGCTTGAACTGGAAAGCCGGGGTATTTCGCGCTGTATTGGCACGGCCGATGGCCGCGAGGGACTCGCGTCATTTATCGAGTGCCGCAAACCGGCTTTCAAAGGCGAGTAATCCGGATCGCATGCCGTCGAGGGTCCACCATGACAGCCAGCAAAGATGAGGTTGCGGCATTCATTGCCGCAGAGTTCCCGCAGAGTCACTGTCTTGTTGATGAGATTGGCGAGCTGAGTGCGACGGTATCTCTGCCGGTGGATGATGCGCACCTTCGCCCCGGCGGCACCGTCTCAGGCCCGACCCTGATGAGTGTTGCCGACTTGGCGCTCTACGTGGCCATCCTCGGGCACATCGGCATTGTGCCGCTGGCCGTCACCACCAACCTCAATATAAATTTCCTGCGTAAGCCTGCGGCGGGAAAAACCATTATCGGCCGCTGCAAACTACTGAAAGCCGGGCGCTTGCTCGCTACTGGCGAGGTCTACCTCTATTCCGAAGGTAGCGATGAACCTGTCGCGCACGCGGTGGGAACCTATGCGATTCCCCCGTCGACCAGCGCCTGACGCGCTTTAGCGCTCAGCGCACTTATAAGGCAAGCTCAGCGCACTTCTCAAGCAAGCGTAGCGCCCTTCTCAGCGCGAGTAGAACGCCGCCAACACCTGACTCAAGCCCACCGCATCGTCACTGCCCGCCAGTTCGCGGATGGAGTGCATGGCAAAGGTCGGCACGCCGATATCCAGCGTCGCCACGCCGATGGCCGACGCGGCAATGGGCCCGATGGTGCTGCCACAAGCCATATCGCTGCGCACCACAAAACTCTGAACCGGTTGACCCTGCTGTTCACAGAGATGACGGAACATGGCACTGGTTTCGCTGTTGGTGGCATAGCGCTGGTTAACGTTGATTTTGATCACCGCGCCCTGATTAAGAAGCGGACCGTGATTGGCGTCGTGGCGATCACTGAAATTGGGGTGGATGCCGTGGGCATTGTCCGCCGAGATCATGGTGGAGTGCGCAATCGCTCGCTGCCAACGGCTTTCATCCCCGGCAATGCGGCGCAGCGTCGACTCCAGCATCGGTCCCTGAGCACCGCTGCTGGACATACTTCCCACTTCTTCGTGGTCATTGCAGACCAACACACTGTGCTTGTCGGCAGGGGCCAGCAACAGCGCCTGCAAACCGATAAAACAAGACAGCAGATTATCGAGCCGCGCACTGGCGATAAACTCGCGATTCAAACCGACCCGTGCCGCGCCCTGTACATCATAGAAACTCAGTTCGTAATCCAGCACCGCCTCGACATCGTCACAGCCCTGCTCTGCCAGCAGATTTTTCAGCAGGGCTTTGAAGTCAGGCGCAGACTCCGCCTGACTGATCAACACCGGCAGGTCGGTCTGCGGATTCACTGTGCGGTTGTTATTCGCCTCGCGATCCAGGTGAATCGCCAGACTCGGCACGATACCGATGGCGCGATCGGTATTGAGCAGCGCACTGCGCAAACTGCCGTTGCTGCTGCGGTAGCTGACCCGGCCAGCCAGACCAAGGTCGCGGTCAAACCAGGGATTGAGCAGCGCCCCACCGTATACTTCCACACCCAACTGAAAATAGCCTTTGCGATGCAGAACCGGGTTGGGTTTCACCTTCAGACAGGGACTGTCGGTATGGGCGCCCACCATATGCCAGCCGGATTCAGCCACATCACTTTTGCCGACCCGAAACGCCACCACCGAAGAACCATTGCGCAGACAGAAATAGCCCTTACCCGCTTCCAGCGCCCAATCATGACGTTCATCCAACTCGATAAATCCCGCTTCCCGCAGCGCCTCCGCCATGTTGGCCGACGCGTGGAACGGCGTCGGACTGACATCGAGGAAAGCAATGAGTTTGTCGTTAAACGCGTGTTTATCCATGATTAATCCTGTGCTTTCGCCTGACTGGCCTGCAAGGCCAGCAGCAGGCTGGAAGTATCTTTGCGACCGCCGCCAAGGTTCTGCACCTGCGCGTAGAACTGATCCACCAGGGCGGTCACCGGCAGGCTGACGGACTGACGGCGCGCTTCATCCAGCACGTAACGCAAATCCTTACGCATCCAGTCCACCGCAAAACCGAAATCAAATTCGCCCTGCAACATGGTGGCAGCGCGGTTATCCATTTGCCAGGACTGCGCGGCACCCGCGCCGATCACATCGACCACAGCCGCCATATCCAGTCCCGCCTGCTGACCGAAATGCATGGCTTCTGACAACCCCTGCAATAGCCCGGCGATACAAATCTGATTGACCATTTTGGCAAGCTGACCACTGCCGGTCTCACCCAGACGACGATAGCGAGCCGCATAGCACTGTAAAACAGGCTCAATGCGGCTGAAGGCGTCGGCATCACCACCGGCCATCACGGTGAGCTTGCCAGCCTCCGCGCCCGCCTGCCCACCGGACACCGGCGCATCGATAAACTGATGCCCGGACTCCGCCGCGGCCGCCGCCATATCGCGCGCCAGCTCTGCCGAGGTAGTGGAATGGTCAACGACGACCCCGCCCGCAGGCAAATGGGCGAAAACCCCGTCAGCACCGCAGAGCACTTCGCGCACATCTTCGTCGGCCCCCAGGCAAACCGCGACCACATCGCGGTCACTGACGGCATCGGCAACACTGGCCGCTGCCAGCGGGGCATATTCATCGTTCCAGCGCTGGGCCTTCTCCGGGCTGCGGTTGTACACCCGCAGGTCTACACCGGCACGATGCAAGTGCCCCGCCATCGGGAACCCCATTACCCCCAGGCCCAAGAAGGCGACGTTCATATGCTTTCCCCCATTACCCGCCGAGTGAAGATCAACCCCTCAGGACAGTACCACGGCGTAAATCACAGCGGCCAGCAACACCCGGTAAATGGCAAAGGGCATCATGCCAATACGCTCCACCCAACGCATGAAGACGCTGATGCAGGCATAGGCGGTGACCGCTGATACCACAAAACCAATACCCAGCAGATCCCAGGGCACCGGGTGGCTGCTCTCGAGCAGCTCCAACAATTTGTAGCTGCCCGCGGCGGCAATGATCGGCATCGACAGCAGAAAAGAGAAACGTGCGGCATCACTGCGGCTCAGGCCCACCAGCAGTGCCGCGGTCATGGTGATCCCCGAGCGCGACGTGCCGGGGATCAGCGCCAGCGCCTGAGCAAAACCGACGATCAGAGCAATGCGCAGGCCCACATCCACCAGATGGCGGCGGTGACTGGAGTACCGGTCCACGACACCCAGCACCACGCCAAACACCAGCGTGGTCGTTGCCAGCACCAGACCGCCGCGCAGATGCTGTTCGATCACATCGTTGAGCAACAGCCCTGCCACCACCGCCGGCAGGGTCGCCACAATCACCATCCACGCCAGACGGCTGTCATCGTTCTGCTGCCGGGTGAGCAGACTGTTGCCCCAGGCACCCAGCAGATTGATCACATCGCGGTAGAAATAAGCCAGCACCGCCAGCAGCGAGCCGACATGCACAGCCACATCGAAAGCCAGTCCCTGATCCTCCCAACCCAGCAGGGTCTGCGGCAACACCAGATGGCCCGAACTGGAAATGGGCAGAAATTCAGTGAGCCCCTGTATAGCGGCCAGAATCACGGCCTGCAATGCATCCATTAATAAGCGTCCTTGTTAGTGATTAGAGGGTCGTGATTACGCTTTTTGCCAGGCAACACTGTCGCGCAGGTAGACCGGCTGAGCCTGTTCGGCAGGCAGCAATTTGCCTGCCAGATAATCGCGTTCGGCCAGCGTCAGTGCTGATGCAGCATGGGGTAGCACCGAGGTATCAAGCCTTGCAGGTGCTGCGCCATCAAACCGCTCAGCGTATTCCCAGCCCTCACCCAAACCCACGTCAACCGCAGCCAAGTCGCCAACCGCAGCGGGCGCGAGCAGCGCATCATCACAAACGGCCTCGACAAAGCCATTCCGGCAGACATAGCGACCCACATAGAGTTCATCCATACGAGCATCAAGTATCGGCATCAGCAAACTACCCTCATCGGGCTGCTCGGTATTCATATAGTGCTGCGCCATGGACGCCAACGTCGACACCGGCAGCACTGGCAAATCCGCGGCAAAAGCCAGCCCCTGCACCGTGGCGATGGCAACGCGCAAACCGGTAAACGACCCCGGCCCGGCGGTAAACGCCAGACCGTCGAGCTGGGCGAGCGTCACTCCCGCAGAGGACAGCATCTCGTCCACCATCGGCAATAAATACCGGGTGTGCGCCCGGGGCAACATGCGGAAGTCTTCACGAATTTCGCCGTCGCGCAGCAGTGCCACCGAGCAGGCTTCGGTGGCAGCGTCGATGGCTAGCAGGCTGGTCATGGCGTGTAGTGTCTCGGCAACATCTGGCAAAAAACGCTGGCATCATAGCACAGCCACCGCCTACCATCGCGACACTGGGTAGAGGATTTCAAGATGCGCTCAAACGGGCATTTCATCGCGCAAGACGGTCTCTCGCTGCTGATTCTGGCTGGGGGACGCGGCGAGCGCGTCGGCGGCCAAGACAAGGGACTCTTGAACTGGCAGGGGCGCCCCCTTATCAGCGCCGTGCACGAATGCTATGCGCCGCTGGCCGATGAAGTGCTGATCAGCTGCAACCGCAATGCCGAGCGCTACGCGGATTTTGGTACGCCGCTGGCCGACGTGCTAGCTGATTATCCGGGCCCCTTAGCAGGTATTCTCCGCGGCCTGCAGGCCGCGCGATACCGGCAGCTACTCATTGTCCCCTGCGACAATCCCCAGCCACCCGACGGGCTTTACCAACGATTGGCTTCAAGCCATCCGCAAACGCCTGTGCGCTACGCCCACGACGGCGAGCGCGGCCAGTATTTATATGCCCTGCTCGAACGCCGCCCGGAACTGCTGACCAACCTTCAGGCATATCTGGAAGTGGGGAAGCGCAGCGTGTATGGCTGGTATGAACAGACTCAGGCCGATGCGGTAGACTGCCGCGATATGGCCTCACAGTTTCGCAACCTCAATCAGGCCGACGCCTTTGAAGCGCGCTGACCCCAAAGATCAGCGGGCCGCACCGAGCCGGGAGTTGAGACGCGCAGCCAGTAACAGAATCGCGGCGATCACCACTTCCACCGCGATCATGTCCACTGTCAGCGCCGCGCCCTGAGCCGCCCAGGCAATCAATCTAAACAACGCAGCGCTACCCAGTGTGGTCGCCGCGACATAGAGAAACACCGGCGCCTTGCGCCAGACGCCAAGCAAGACCCACAGCCCACCCGTGAAAAAGAAGGCCCCGAAACCCCCAATCTGCGAGCTGCGCCCCACCCCGTCTGACAAGACCATACCCAATGTATCGGCAGCCGCCTGTGGATCAATCAGCCAGCGCAGTCCCAGCAGCATAAATAACAGCCCAATCCCCCACAGCAGACCACTTAGCAATTTTTTCATTTTCTTATCCTTATCTGGCGGTGTTTTTTTCTATTGGGTGGGCCGAGCAAGCTGTCTGCGCAGACCTTGTTCAATCGCTGCAGCTCGACGGTCATCCGGCGCCAGCGTTCGCCAGCGCAAAACGTGGGGCAACGCCTCAGCCGGTAACTGATAATTCACCGCATACAGACTGAGTAATTCCACTAGCTGGCGACGCTCGCCCTGTCGTTTCAGAGCTTGTTCAAGCGCCGTTATGGCCGCCAGGGGCTGTCCGGATTGCTCCAGCGCCACCGCTTGGGCATACACGTAATCACTGTTCATTGGCGCCAATGTCACCGCGTGACTAATCGCGTCAAGGCCGTCATCAAGCTTACGCTGACGGAAGTAGCTCATACTCAGTGCATAGGAAATCGCAGCGTCATCCGCTTGTTGCCGTGCGGAAAGCAGTATCTGTTGGGCCTTTGCTTCGTCGCCACGCTGCCGGTACAGGTCCGCAAGATTGATCGAGGCCGGCGAATACGACACATCAATCCGCAGAGCCTGCCGGTAGGCATTTCCTGCTGCCTCCTCATCGCCGAGTGCCAACGACAAATTCCCCAACGCAATTTGCGATGCCGGATGATCGGCATTGCGCCGCAAGGACTGCCGGTATTCTTCCGCTCGCCGGGACAGGCGCTGACGATCCGCATCACTCAGATCTCCCCGGACCAATCCTTCAGCCAGCACCCGGGCAACCGCCAGCCTCACCGATTTGACCGGCTCATCCAGATGGGGCAACAGCATCAGCAGGCGGTCATCCAGAGGCAGACGTTCAAGAATCTCCACCGCCGCCCGCTGTAGGGCGGGGTCATGACTCCGTAGCTTGCGACGCGCAAGCTCGGTCAGCGCGGGATCATCCATCTGCGCCCCCAACGCCGCCATCACCCTGGCCTGACGAAAGCGGTGTCCATTGGCAGTGGAAACATAATCCAGCAAACGGGGCAGCGCCGTGATCTCGCCGCGATCGAGCTGGTGCAGCCACAGTGACACAGCGTCTGCCTGCGTTGTGCTTCCCGGCATTCCGGCAATCAGCCAGTCGGGGCTTTTATCGACATGACACTGGCTGCAGGCATTGGGCACGCCAATCGCTTTACTAAGGGCCGGACTGGGAATACCGAAACGGTGATCGCGCCTTGCGTCCACGCCCATATACACCGTTGCGGGCATGTGGCAATTGACACATTGCGCACCGCGGCTGTGTTCCGGGTGACCGTGATGCGCGGGCCGATCGTAATGATCGGGCAGATGGCACTGACTGCACAGTGCATTGCCCTCCGCCCGCAGTGTCAGTGAGTGTGGATTATGGCAGTCGCTGCAGACCACCCCCGCGTCGTGCATCTTGCTTTGCCGAAAAGACCCCGTGACAAAGACCTCCGCATCAATCTGACCATCGAGGTGATAAAGCGGTGTATTCGGCAACATCAGGCTGAGGTGATCTTCAAGCTTCGAACCCGGTTGCCAGCTGTCGATACGAGCACCCAGACTGTGGCATTGGCCGCAGGCGGAAAGCTGGCCGCCATCGGGCCGATCCCGACGCCGGGCAATACTGGCCTCCTCGGGCAGATACCAGCTGCCCCGCTCCGCCAGCGTCGCCGCAAACCCCGAATGCGCCACCGACGACGGCTGCTGATTGCGCAGCCACTGCTGGTGACCTTCTGCATTCCCGTGACAGGCCTGACAGCTCACATTGACGAATTGCCAGTGGGTGTAAAAACGATTCTGCGCAGCGTCATACCCCTTCTCTATCCCGGTGGAATGGCATTCCGCACAACTGGTATTCCAGGTAAACGCGTAGTGGTCCCAGCCCAGATCGGAATCCAGTCCGTACCAACGCTGACCACCTTCTGCCGCACGGCGACTGTCCCAGGCAACAGGCAGGGCCTGCAAACGCCCGCCCGGCAGGTCGACCAGATACTGTTGCAAGGGATACACCCCAAAGGTGTAGCGAACATCGAGTGGGCGTTCCGGCTGATCCGGCGCTGTCAGGGCAATCTGGTAACGCCCTTCGGCTCCCAGAAAGCGATAGCGCACACCGGCATGCGTCAGCGATTGGCCATCGAAATTGCCCAGTACTGTATTTGAACTGGCGGGCTGCATGGCCTCGGCATGCTGGGACGCCTGCCACTGGCTGAACTGTACCTGATGGCAGCCAGCACAGCTTTCTGGCTGATTGACCGCCAATGAGAATTCGGCACGGGCAGTGCCACAAAACAAAGCAATAAACAGCCAACAGGCTGCGATAACATGCCGCACCATTATCCCCGCAGCCGCTTACGCCGCCAGAGAAGCCCGCCGTACACCAGTACGAACAGCAGCAACCCTGCCGATAGCCACTCTGTTTTTCTCGCCATAATCGAATTCCAACTCACTTGCTGAAGCTGATCATAACCATCCGGCACGGCCAATACACCGTTGCGCCGAGCATAATCCTCATAATCGGCCAACATGGTGGCCAGACGCTCCGGCATGCTCTCACTCAGGTCTCGGCTCTCTCCCGGATCACTGACAATGTTATATAAATGCCAGCGGCCGTCTCCCGCAGGAGGAAGGTTTTTCACCAGTTTATAGTCACCCTTGAACAGCGCGGCATTGCCACCCAGTTCGTAGCCAAGCGCATCGTCTTCCCCCCGCACGCGCTCACGTTGGTCGGCGAGCACCGGCAACAAGCTCTTGCCAGTGGGCTGATAGTAATCGTCTCCCGGCGGCGCAGCGCCACTGAGGTCTAACAACGTCGGCACAATATCAGTCACATGGGTAAGCGCCGGTGACTGCCGCCCCGGTGCTGCAACGCCGGCCCCGGCAATAATCATCGGCACTCTCAGCCCACCTTCCCCAGCATAGTATTTGTAGTAGGACAACGGCGAGGCCGCCGCACTGGCAAAGCCGGGACCAATCACCACATAGCTATCGCGTTCACCCAAGGTGCCATAGTCAGTATTGAAGCCCATGGCCTTCATCCACAGCACAAAAGGCAGGCCAAAGCGGGCGACCGGGTCGGCGGGCTCAGGGCCGTTATCCGACATGAACACAAACACGGTGTTGTCGTATTCCCCCAGCGCTTTCAGATGCTCGACCAAACGGCCTATGTGGTGGTCCATCGCCTGCACCATCCCCGCATACACCGCCATGCGTCGCGCCCAATCGCGCTGCTGCGCATTACTGAGCGCCGTCCAATCCGCCGTGCTATTCATTGCAGTCAACGCGGTGGAAGGCGGCACTAACCCAGCCGCCACCGCTGCCCGGTAGCGCTGCTCGCGCAGTGCCGACCAACCCTGCTGATAATGGCTTTCATACATGGCCCGGTACGCGGCGGGCACCTGTACGGGAATATGCACGGCCTGAAACGCTACGTAGGAAAAAAACGGCTGACCATCGCCATGTTGACTATCAATCTGCGCTATTGCCTGGTCGACGATGTATTCCGAAGAATAAAACTCATTCGGCAACTGATGGGGTTGCCCGTCCTTGTACCACTGCGCCGTACGGTACATGGGCAGATAGGGGCGCTGGGACCAGTTATCTGCACCGCTGTCTGCCAGAATCACACTGCGCTCAAAGCCGCGCTGATCTGGCAAACGACTCGCATCCTTGCCCAAATGCCACTTGCCCGAAACATAGGTGTGATAACCGTGTTCGCGCAGCAGTGTTGCCACCGTCTGCACCTGATGAGACAGCACGCCATCATAGCCATTGCGGCCCCGCTGACTGGGTGGCATGGCCTCGGGAATATTCGGCACGCCGTTCAGGTGACTGTCCACGCCGGTCAGCAGCATTGCCCGGGTCGGTGCGCAGCTTGCCGCCACATGGTGGTTGGTGAAACGAATGCCGTTATCTGCCAGTGCCGCCAGACTGGGGGTGGCAATTTCGCTGGCAAAGGGCTGAATGTCGGTAAAGCCGAGATCATCGGCCAGAATCAGCACAATGTTCGGTGGCGCCGCCTGTGCGAGCACAGGCGCCATCAACAGCAGGCCGCAGTATAGGGTTCGCCTCAGCACAGGCATGTCCTCGTATCGTTATTGTTATGCATTACTGCTTGCGTCGAGCGCCGCCGGCCTGACGTATCGGCGGCGCCCACACAATTATTTACACAATGTAAACTTTAATGCAGAATGTCGCAAACTGTCCAGTCATGGCCATTAATAACAACGAGAATAATCCAATGACAACACGTTCCAAATTCGGCCTGAGCCTCCTGCTATTATTCGTCGTCAGCGCAGTATTCATCTGGCAAGCCGGCAACCAGCTCGTTTTACGCGCTATGCAGCGCCAGGTTGAAGGCACTCTCAGTAACCACTTTATGAGTGAATTACCCGACGGTCTGCATGTGTACATCTGCGGGGCAGGCTCGCCGATTCCCGACCCGCACCGCGCTGGTCCCTGCACTGCGGTTATCGCAGGCAAGCAGCTTTACATCGTCGACGCTGGCAGTGGCAGTATTCGCAATCTCGGCCCAGCAGGGCTATCTGCGGGTCGTGCCAGTGCCGTGCTACTCACTCACTTTCACTCCGACCATATTGATGCGCTGGGCGAGCTTTCCGTTCAGCGATGGGCAGGTGGCCATCAGGCCAAGCCGTTGGATGTCTACGGCCCACCAGGGGTAGAACAAATTGTCGACGGTTTTAATCAGGCTTACGCCCAGGATACCCAATACCGCATCGACCACCACGGCACCAAAACAGTATTGCCCTCCGGCGCCGGACTTCTCGCCCGCCCCTTTGCGGCAATTAACAACGGGGAGCGCTCGCTGCTTCTTGAGCGGGACGGCTTGCGCATTACCGCCTTTGGGGTCGACCATTATCCCGTACCCAATGCCGTGGGTTATCGCTTTGACTACAAAGGCCGCAGCGTGGTGATTTCCGGCGACACCCGCAAAAGCGCCAATGTTCAAGCCCTAGCAGAAGACGCAGACCTGCTACTTCACGAAGCGCTATCACCACAATTAGTGAATGTGATGCAGCGCGCCGCCAGTGCCGTGGGAGTCGAGCACATGGCCCAGATTTCCGAAGACATACTCGACTACCACACCACCCCGCAGCAGGCCGCGGACATTGCCCAGGCCGCCGGGGCGCACTACCTGGCACTGAACCACATCGTTCCTGGCCTGCCGCTGCGCTACCTGGAAAAACTGTTTATTCAGGGAAGCGCTGAGCACTACAACGGCCCCATCAGCATTACCCGCGACGGCGACTTCTTCAGCCTGCCCGCCAACAGCACGGCTATTCGCACAGACTCCCTGCGGTAAATCCATTACTGAATTCGGACGCCACTATGCCTCAGCAAGACTATATTCTGATCGCCACCCAATATTCCTACTACTCCGCCAAGGTCCGCGCCTGCCTGCAGTACAAACGCCTGCCCTACACTGAGCGGGCGAGCAATTTTCAGGCTCTTTTTCAGGAAGTGATGCCACGCACCGGCGAAGCCAAATTTCCGGTGGTGTTCTGCCCTGACGGAGAGCTGCTGAACGACAGTTGCGATATCGTCGAAACCCTTGAACGACGTCACCCTGAGCGCCCACTGACGCCCGACGACCCGGTACTCAACGTGGCTTGCCTGCTGCTCGAAACGCTCTGCGATGAGTTTTTTGTCGCCCCGTTCATCTACTACCGCTGGATTCCAGAAGACACTCGCCAGTGGGCACTCGGTATGTTTCAAAAGGTCTTGCACACCGATCTCGACGACGCCGAACTGCGCGCGCAGTCCGAAGGGGTCTCTGAACTGGTCGCCGAAGGTATTCAGGCCAAAGTGCGCAAACTGGGACAGGACCGGGACGAGGTACAGGCCCTCAGCAGAAAGCTCACCCACCGCATATTGGACACACTGGAACAGCGCCTGAGTCAGCAGCGTTTCCTGCTTGGCAACCGCCCCTGCCTTGCCGATGTAGCAATGATGAACGGCCTGTTCGGCCATCTGTATATGGACCCCTGCGAGGCCGGGGAACACCTGCGGCGCCACTGCACGAAGCTGTCGATGTGGATGATGCGTATGCACGCTGCGGCGGGAGAAGCCAGCGATGGCGAATTGTGCAACGATCCGCAACTGCCTGCATTTCTCGCCAAACTCGCAGCGCCATTTGCCACCATGGCCGAGACCACATGGCGGGCCGTCGCCGAGGGTATTGCCAGCAATGACAGCGACATCCTCCCCGCGTCCTTCGGGCCGGCACCAGCGAGCATTGAGGGCGTTGAGGTAACTGCGGCCAGTTCGACCTATGTGGCCTGGAAATTACAGCGGGTAGCGATTGCCTACCGGACGCTGTCAGAGGAACAGCAGCACCGTGCCGACATCCTGCTTGCCGACACCGGCTTTTTGCCCCTGCTGAAAAGCACGATACCTTGGCGGCTGGAAAAAGCGGGCACGGCCATCCGTCGGGTCGCCGCGTGATAGCCCTGGATTATTTGCCGGATTTGCGAAATGCTGGCGGCAGGCCCGCCGACTCACCGGACTTGAAGCGCCGCAGCATCCACAACAGCAGCTCAAGCGCGCTGTCTTCATCCATCTCGCCATCGCTGACCAAGCTATAACTGCCCCAGAACAGCATGTCGATCATGAAACCAATTTGCCGCCGCTGATCATCGGCCAATTCTACGCCCACCAGGCCCGGTATTGCGGCGGCAGGCACATCGGCGCTGAGACGGCGAATCATACGCGCCGCTTTGGCAATGGGTTCATTGGCGTTATAGGGGGTGAACAGAATCGTCCACAGGGCACGCACCCGCCCGGCAGACAAGTCCTCGTGATAGTGACGGTGCTGCGCCTGTACCGCCTGCTCAATATCGCTAGGCTGCTGATTAAAATCGGCCTGCGAGTCCTGATACAGACTGCCAAACAAGTACTTGATGGTTTCCAGCAACAACTCATCAATGGCCGTAAAATGCTGGTAGATCAGTTGGCGACTCACCTCGGCCCGCTCGGCCAGCGAAATCATGGTCAGCCCCGACCAACCCTGCTCGTCAACAATCGACGCCGCCGTGTCCAGTAGCTGCTGTCGGCGCTGCTGCCGATTCAGGTAATTCCGCTTTGCCGTTTTTTTCTCCGCCATATCAGCGTGGTGTCCTGTCAGTTTGGCCAGTAAATATATTCATCGTCTGCCGAGGCCGGGTCAGCCATGGTTTTATCAATCAGCACGGGCAGGCTGACGATTGAGGGCCAGCGCGAAGGCTGCTGCTGGCGGTTGTGTTCGTCCAGTTGCGCGGCCATGTCAGCTACCTGCTGCGGGTATTCTGCGGCAAGGTTCTGTGCTTCCAGCGGATCGTCCTTGAGATTGTACAGCCAGATTTTACGCGGCTTGGGCGATCGCATCAGCTTCCAGTCACCGGCACGCATGCCCTGATAAGCTCCCTCCCGCCAGAAAATCGCGTCGTGGGGAAGCCCCTGAATATCGGCGTTCACATAGGGCAGCAAATTCACGCTGTCCATCACCCGGTCCTGGGGCAGCGCGATACCGGCAGCCGCAGCCACTGTGGCAAACACGTCCAGATGGGAAACCGGCGCATCATACTGCAAGCCCGATGATAGCTGCTTCGGCCAGCGCAGATAAAACGGCACGCGCACACCTCCCTCAAAAAAGCTCAGTTTCCAGCCACGGAACGGTGCGTTCAAGTCCGGCAAACCCAGATAGCCCGGCGCACCGTTGTCGCTGGTAAAAATCACCAGGGTATTGTCGTCGATACCGTTGTCTACCAAGGACTGCATCACCCTCGACACACTGCGGTCGAGTGCGCGCAGCATGGCACTGTACACGCGCAGGCGATGATCCTGAATATGCGACAGCGCATCGTAGTCAGCTTTCAACGCCTGCAATGGTGAGTGCACGCCCCAGTGGGCGAGGTATAGGAAAAATGGTCGATCCTTATTTGCCGCGATCGCACTCACCGCTTGATCGGTATAGTAATCGGTCAGGTAGCCGCTGGGGGCAAAGGGCTGGCTACCGTTATAGGACGCGGCATAACGCATTCTCAGCCAGATCGCCCGGTCCAGCGGATCGAAATCCTGCCGGGCATTGACCACCTGCGGATCATCCACTGGCAGGTACAGACCGCTCTCCATAAGCAGGCTTTCATCGAAGCCTTGATGCTCGGGACGCATGCCCTGGTCCCGCCCCAAATGCCACTTGCCAATATGCAAGGTGTGGTAACCCGCTGCCTGAAGCTGCTCTGCCAGCGTAATTTCCTCACCCGGCATGCCCATGGACTGAAACGGCGGCAAGCGATCTACCGCCGCCATATCCACCTCGGGCGAATGCAGAGCGCCGGGGGGTTGCGGCAATATCCTGAACATTTTGGCGAAGCTACGCGGCGCCGGGGTGAACTCAAAGCCAAAGCGCGTGGAATAACGCCCGGTCATCAGCATCGCCCGGGACGGCGCACAAACGGCATTGCCTGCGTAGGCGCTGCTGAACGACACACCCTGTCTGGCCAGAGCATCAATCGCCGGGGTGGGCAGGGTCGCCTGCTCACCCCGGTGAAAGCTGATGTCGTTAAAACCCAGATCATCCGCCACAATCAGAATGACATTGGGGCGCTGATCGCCGGGCGCGGCCTCCCCCTGCCGCCAGTGAACCGGCTGATTCTCTGCCACCGGGTGCCGGAGATTATCTAGTCCGATCACCGCCCGCAGCAGCCATTCGCCGCGATGAGGCCAGACCGCGGCCACCAGCAGTAACAGTATCAACAGCATTGAGAGCAGGATTTTTTTCATTATTATTTCCTAGCGTTGTGATTCAATCAGACGGCATTGCGCGGCGCTGCAACTCATCCAGCATCCACATGCGATCATTCCCCCAACTGGTGAACTGCCCGAGGCGAAAACTCGGCACGCCCCAAAATCCCATATCCAGCAGCGCATCGAGGTTATTCTGGGCATAGGCAGGCAGCGGCTCGGTCAGACAGCGCTGCGCGGCGGCCCAATCGATACCCACCCGCTGGCAGACTGTTCGCAACCCCCGGTCTGTAGCCAGGTCAATGGCCTCTGCCCAAGCGCACCGCCCCGCTTCCACCAGGAAATCGAGTTGCTGCGGCGGGCTCTCTGCCAGACTGAACACTTTCAAACAACGCAAAGCGCCTTCACCGATAGGGTCACTGATCAGCCCGAAAGGAATCCCCAAACGCTTTGCCTCCCGGCCCGCGTCGTGAACAATGTACATACGCTTGGCCAGGGGAATATTAAAGCCACGCATGGCCATCGGCAGGACCGGTCGCACTGACAGGGGCAACGTCATGGAGGACAAGCGACGCTGCAACTGCACGGCAGCCAGATAGGAATATGGGCTGCGAAAACTGAAAAAGAACTCCAGTGGCGTCCCGGCCGATGGCGTCTCCCCAAGGTCTGCTTTATTCGCATGGCAGAGCAAGGTCAGCGGGCCCTCATACAGCCCTGCCCGATTCAGAGCTGCCAGCAGCGCATCGACGCGATCGACACCCCAGAACCAATCGCCGCGAAACTGCCACATTGCAGGCAGGTAGTGCCCCAGCCGTTCGCGTCGCAGGTTATTGGCCTGCAATGTTTCTTCGACGTCAGTTGCCGATTTGGTGTCGCCAACGGGCAAGTCGCCTTGTCCGGAAAACAACACACTGGCCGCTTGCCACTCACGCCGTATGAAATCCTCAAGGGAGTCGGCCGCCATCAGATAAGCGTTAGCCTGAGTCGTTAAAGCGTCATCAGGCGGGCCGTTCATCGGCACGGTTTGCAGCCCATACGCCGAGGCCAAACGCGGCACATCGTTCAGAGCAAAGCGCCGCTGCTTGTCAATTTCAGGGTAGATGGGGCTTTGCTGCTGGGAGACCAGTCGCAGGCGAATCGTTAACTTACTCTGCGCCTGCAGTCGCGGCAGCAACTGCGCAGCCAGGTGTGAATGCGGATCGCCCACCGCATAGTAAAACTCCAGCTCATCCTGCGCATTCTCACGAGCCGCACGGCGCGACTGCAGCAGCGCATATCCGCCCGCCACCCCCTGAATGATACGGGCCTTACATCTCGCCTTAGTCGGCATTGTCATGGCACACCATGTTTTTTTTATTCAACAGAACGATACTAGCAATTTTATTTACACAGTGTAAACCCTGTGATAGCGTGGCCCAAAATAACAACAAATCGGGCCGCAGTCGGCGCCCGGATAAGAGGGACTCCGCCATGACATCTTTTCGCAAAAAATCCTTCTATAGCAGGCCAAAACTGCTTGGCACGGCACTGACACTGGCCGTTAATCACGCCGCGCTGGCTGCGCCCCAGCTCGAAGAAGTGATCGTTACTGCGCAGAAGCGTTCCGAGAATCTCCAGGACGTGCCGGTCGCGGTGTCGGCGATCACCGCCGATCAGCTCGACGACATCGGTTTCAATGATATTGCCGACATCGCTGCCCAGGTGCCCTCGCTGATTGTATTGACCAATATCAGTCCGCTGTCGGCCACCTTCCGCATCCGCAATATCGGCAATGCCGGGAACATCCCGACCTTCGAACCGGCTACCGGCCTGTTTATCGATGGCGCATTTCGATCGCGCTCCGGGATGGGTATTGGCGACCTGGCCGATGTGCAATCGGTGGAAGTCCTCAAGGGGCCGCAGAGTACCCTGCACGGTAAAAACGTCACCGCCGGGGTGATCAGCGTGACTACCAAAGCGCCCAGCGAAAGCCTTGAGGGCATGGTGGAAGCCACTCTCGGCAGTGACAATCTGCAACAGCTGAAAACCTCGATCAGCGGTCCTTTTAATCATTGGTTGCGCGGGCGGCTAAGCCTGGTGGAAACCCATCGCGATGCGTGGATTGACAACACCGCAGGTGCCGACAGTGACACCCTGGACAGCCGCGCCATTCGCGCCCAGTTGCAGGCCGACTTCAGCGACCGGCTCAGTGCCCGGCTGATTGTCGGCTATAGCGAGAAAGACATGAACCCGATGAGCGGCGATGTCTATCTGAGCGAAGCGGCCCGGGAAATTATCGCCAATGCTGGCGGCCGCCTGAGCATTGCCAATGATCCCACCGACCGCAAAGTGGAATATCGCGATAACACCACCTTCGACAGTGAAAGCAACGATGTCATCCTTAAACTGGAATACGCCTTCGACAAGGTGACGCTGACAGCCATCAGCAGCTACGACGACTACGAAAGTGCCAATGGCGTGAACGATGTGGAACAGCAAAGCCTGCAGCTTGCCGACTTCCTCGATGTACAGAACGGGCACTCGTTTTCACAGGAACTGCGTTTTGCGTCCAACGACAATGCTCGCCTGAACTGGCTGGCCGGCTTGTTCTACTACGAAAATACTTTTATCCGCGGTGATCGCGAACTGCCGGAATTTATTGCACAGCAGGATATCGCCGCCTATGGCGACGCGGTATTTGACTATCAGGTTTCTCAAGGACTGCTGCCGATTAACCTCCTACCGTTGACCATCCCCGCGCTGGGCGTTGCCGGTGATCGCGGCGACTACTACGTTAAACAGCAAACTGAAAGTCTTGGCGTCTTTAACAAATACGACCTGATGCTTTCAGAGCAGTGGCAACTGTCACTGGGTCTGCGCTATTCCTACGAGAAGAAACACGGTCGCATCGACCAATCCAATCAGCTATCGGCGCTGGGCTGCGTTCCGCCGCTGAATACCAACCTGCTATGTAGCGTTACCCCCGACGGCAATAACTACGATGACACCCTCGATTTTGAAGCGGTCACAGGCTCGCTCTCAAGCAGCTATTTTCTCAGCACTGACACTATGCTTTATGGCGCAATTTCCACTGGCTTCAAGGCCGGAGGCTTCAGCCTGCAGAACGGCACGGCCACCGACGAATCTCGTCCCTACGGCGAGGAGAACGTCACCAATTACGAGATCGGTCTGAAGAGTGAGTTTCTCGACAAACGGGCGCGAGTAAACGCGGCAGCTTTTTACACCGAGTATGAAGACTTTCAGAATGCCAGCTATGCCGGTCTGATTTTCGTGGTGAACAATGCCGAGCTGGTAACGGTTAGCGGCGTAGAAATCGACTCCACTTTTATCCTCACGCCCTCGCTGGTCGCCAATATCAACCTCGCCTACATTGATACCATTTACGACGAATACACTGGCGGACAGTGCTACTACGGTAGAAATCCAGACAACGCATTGGGGCAGTGCGACCTCAGCGGCGAGAGCCTGCCCTCAGCGACCCGATTCAAAGGAAATATCGCCCTGAACTACTACCGCCCGCTGTTTTCCGGTGAGTTCTATGCGCGACTAGACTACCTCTACAACGGTAGCGCCAATAACAGTGCCTCTCTGGACCCCCGCGCCGAAACCGAGGCCTACGGCATCACCAATCTTCGTCTGGGATGGCAGAATGCTCAATGGGATATTGCCATATGGGGGAAAAACCTGAGTGATGAAGACGCTATCGCCCAAACCGCACCGGCCAATGTCCACACACAAGTCGATCGCAATATCGGCGCAAGCGAGGGCTCCTATCAGGCCTTCACTATTGCGCCGTTCAGTGCTGGACTGACCGCGCGCCGTTACTTCTGACCCGCCACCGCCGTAAACAGGAGAAAAACGTGTCTCACACTCTGATCATCACCGGTGCCAGCGCAGGCATCGGCAAAGCGCTTGCATGGGAATTCGCCAAACGGGGTTGCCGACTTGGACTCACAGGACGGCGTCTGGAAGCGCTGGAAACATTGCAAGTCGAACTGCAGCAGCAGACTGGTGTCGAGGTCCACATCGCCAGACTGGATGTGGACGACACCGACAGCGTAGAACTCAGCCTGCTCGATTTATTCGCGGCACTGGGCGAGGTAGACAGTGTGATCATCAATGCCGGCATCAACAATTTCACCCGTGTCGGTCACGGTCAGTTAGCTGACGAAACAGCCATTATCCGCACGAATCTACTCGGTGCCATGGCCACCGCCAACGCTGCAGTGGCTTATTTCCTGAAGCGCGGGCATGGTCAGATTGTTGGCATTTCTTCATTGGCCTCCCTGCAAGCCATCCCCAGCCAAGCAGCCTACTGCGCCTCCAAAGCTGGAATTTCCATGTATCTTGATGCGCTGCGCATTGAGCACAAAGATAAGCATATCGACGTCACCCAGATACGACCCGGCTTTATCAAAACCGAGATCATGGAGAACATCGACCGCTACCCCTTCGCCATTTCAGCTGAAAAAGCCGCAAGTGAAATGGCGAAGGCGATTCTCGCGCGTCGGAAAGATGTGTTTGTGCCCCGTTTTCCCTGGACACTGTTCCGGCCACTGTTGGGCCATCTGCCCGACCGAATCTGGCAGCGCTTCAAATCCTAGACGCACCGCCGTGTCACACTGCGCCGAAATAGCGCACCGCTTTTTTGCTTCGCGCACGAAAACTGCGCGAGCACCCCACAAGCCCACCCGACAGACCATCTTCAAAAAACATCAAATCAGCACAGATGTCGGCATTTTTATAGAAATTAGCCACAAAATACTAAGCCAACAGAATATTGGCACAAGCCTTGAATAGTTGTGAGCGGGTTTCAACGTAGAAACCGCCGTTATCCAACAGATATTCAGCAAAGGCGCTGCCGACGAGATTTCGTCGGCGCGCCTTTTTTTTGCCCGCATTTTTGTGGGCCCTAAAGGGGGACACTATGCCTGGCTTCAAGGCCCTACACCGCCGGCTCCGCTGCTGCGCAGCACTGGTGATTGCACTGACTTCAACCGTGGCAGTTGCCGAAGATTACCCGGAGAAAGAAGAATTAACCTTCGGGTTTATCAAGCTCACTGACATGGCGCCACTGGCGGTGGCCTATGAAAAAGGCTTCTTCGAGGACGAAGGCCTGTACGTGCGGCTAGAGGCCCAGGCCAACTGGAAAGTGCTGCTCGACCGCGTCATCGACGGTCAGCTGGACGGCGCACATATGCTGGCTGGTCAGCCTCTGGGGGCTACCATCGGCTACGGTACACAGGCGCATATCATTACTGCATTCAGCATGGATCTGAACGGCAACGCCATTACTGTTGCCAACCGTGTTTGGGAGCAGATGAAGCCCCATGTGCCCACGCGTGAAGACGGCAAGCCTCAGCATCCGATCAGCGCGGCCGCACTGAAACCCGTGGTGTCGGACTACGCCAAGGCCGGTGAGCGCTTCCGCATGGGGATGGTCTTCCCGGTCTCTACCCACAACTATGAACTGCGTTACTGGCTGGCGGCCGGCGGGATTCACCCCGGTTATTACGCGCCGCAAAAAGGCGATAACTCCGGCCAGCTCAATGCTGATGTACTGTTGTCAGTGACGCCGCCACCGCAGATGCCCGCCACCCTCGAAGCCGGCACGATTCAAGGCTATTGCGTGGGTGAACCCTGGAATCAGCAGGCGCTGTTCAAGGGGATCGGTGTGCCGGTCGTCACCGACTACCAGATCTGGAAGAACAACCCTGAAAAGGTGTTTGGTGTCAGCCAGACCTGGGCGGAAAAATACCCCATTACTCACCGCAAAGTGGTCAAAGCGCTGATCCGCGCTGCCGCCTGGCTCGATGAGAACGACAATGCCAACCGCGACGAAGCCGTGAAGATGCTCGCCATGCCGCGCTATGTCGGTGCCGACCGCGAAATCATTGCCAACTCCATGACCGGCAGCTTTGAATTCGAGAAGGGCGACCGCCGCGACGCCGCCGACTTCAACGTTTTCTTCCGCCACTTCGCTACCTACCCCTACTACTCTGATGCCATCTGGTATCTCACCCAGATGCGCCGCTGGGGACAGATTGCCGAGGCCAAACCCGATAGCTGGTACATGGACATCGCCCGCAAGGTATACCGTCCCGATATCTACGCCGCTGCCGCCAAAGAGCTGATCGCAGAAGGTGTGCTGAGCGCCAGCGACTTTCCTGACTTCGATACCGAAAGCGGCTTCAAGCCACCGCAAGCCGACTTTATCGACAACATCACCTACGACGGCAGCAAGCCCAACGCCTATCTGGAGAAATTCCCGATTGGCCTGAAAGGCAAAGAAGCCCTCTGAGGGCTGGGGAGAAACTATCCATGATTAACGTCTCGACACTGCCCGCCTGGCTGGAGCCCTTGGCCAAAATGGCCAAGGGAGAAAACCTTGTCCAGAACAGCCAGATGCTGTTCAGTCGGCTGCTCATTCCGCTGGCGGGTATTCTGGTCTTTCTCATGCTCTGGCATACCGCGGCCAGCAATATCGACACATCACTGGGTAAATTCCCCGGTCCCGCCGAGGTTTACCATCAGGCTCAGGGGCTGATCAGTGAACACGAGCGGGAACGGGAGCGCGCTGCCGCGTTTTATGAGCGCCAGGAAAAACGCAATGCCGAACGTGTGGCGAAAGACCCCAGCTACGAGCCCAAAATTCGCGACTACACCGGCAAGCCGACCTTTTTCGATCAGATCGGCACCAGTCTGATAACGGTGATGAGTGGCTTTGTGCTGGCGTCACTGCTCGCGATTCCGCTCGGCATTGTTATCGGCCTCAGCAGCAGCCTGCACAGCGCCTTCAACCCGCTGATTCAGGTCTTCAAACCCATCTCACCGCTGGCCTGGCTGCCGCTGGTCACGATGCTGGTCTCGGCGCTGTATGTCAGTGACGATCCGATGCTGCCCAAGTCGTTTATCACCTCGATGATCACCGTCATGCTCTGCTGTCTGTGGCCCACGTTGATCAACACCGCTGTAGGTGTGGTATCGATTCCCGATGACCTCGCCAACGTCAGCCGCGTGCTGCGTCTGAGCTACCTCGAGCACGTGCGCAAGATTGTATTGCCATCGGCCATTCCAATGATTTTCACCGGTCTGCGACTGTCGCTGAGCATCGCCTGGATGGTACTGATCGCCGCCGAAATGCTGGCGCAAAACCCGGGACTGGGGAAATTCGTCTGGGACGAATTTCAGAACGGCAGCTCATCATCACTCGGCCGCATCATGGTCGCGGTGCTCACTATTGGTCTGATCGGCTTTCTGCTGGACCGCGCCATGCTGATGTTGCAGCGACTCGTGTCCTGGGACAAAGCCGCCACCCTGCGATAAGCCAACAGCGAGAGGACAACATCATGGCATTACTCGAACTCAGCGATGTCGGCATCGAATTCCCGACACCCAAAGGACCTTTTTGCGCCCTGCAAAAGGTCAATCTGAAAATTGAAAAAGGCGAGTTTATCTCGCTGATCGGCCACTCCGGCTGTGGCAAGTCCACCGTGCTGAACATTGTCGCCGGCCTGCACCAGGCGACCGAAGGTGGCGTGGTGCTGAACGGAAAGGAAGTCAACGAACCCGGACCGGAGCGCGCGGTGGTCTTTCAAAACCATTCGCTGCTGCCCTGGCTAACCGCCTATGAAAACGTTGAGCTGGCCGTCAAGCGGGTCTTCAAAGGCAAAAAGACCCGGGCCGAAATGCGTGAATGGATCGAGCACAACCTCGAGCTGGTGCAAATGGATCACGCGCTGCATAAACGCCCGGACGAAATCTCAGGTGGTATGAAGCAGCGGGTCGGCATTGCCCGGGCACTGGCCATGCAGCCGGAAGTATTACTGATGGACGAGCCCTTCGGTGCACTGGACGCCCTGACCCGCGCCCACCTGCAGGATTCGCTGATGCGCATTCAGCGCCAGCTCAACAACACCGTCATCATGATTACTCACGATGTGGATGAAGCCGTACTGCTGTCCGACCGCATTGTGATGATGAGTAACGGCCCCGCCGCGAGCATCGGCGAAATCCTGGACATCGGCCTTCACCGCCCCCGCGACCGGGTCGGTCTGGCCAATGATCCGCTGTACAACCAGTACCGCCAACGCGTGCTGAGTTTCCTCTATGAAAAACAGCGCTCACCAGAAGCGCAGACCCCGGCACCACAAACCACCCAGCCAAAAAAGTGTGAAGCCGCGGCCTAGGCCGCCAATGGAGACAACACCATGAAATACACGCTCTCTCTCTGCGCAGCAGCCCTGCTGTGCAGCCAGCCGAGTCTGGCCGAAATATCGGATTTGGGCAGCTTTTACAGCGATATAAAACTGCGTTACGAACATGCCGACATCGACGATCCGGCCGACAATGACAAAGCCGACACCGCGCTTGCCGATATCGCCGTAGGTTTCAAAAGTGCGGAATACGCCGGTTTCAGCGTACTGGCCGAGTACGAGGCCGGCGTCCTGGCCCTCGATGATTTTGCACCGGAGAATCCCGGCTACGACGTGATTGCCGACCCTCAATTCAGTGAGTGGAATCGCGCGCAACTGCAATACAAACAAGGCGGTTTTCAGGCTGTTGTCGGCCGTCAGCGGCTGATCTTCGACAATGCTCGCTTTATCGGCAACGTCGGCTGGAGAGCCAATGAACAGACCTACGACGCGGCGAGCCTGCGCTACCAGCAGGGCAAGTTCACCGTTCAGTATGCCTACATTGATGAAGTCCACAGCATTCTGAAAAAATTTGACGCCGATACCGACAGCCATTTGCTGAATGCCAGTTATCAATTTGAGACGCTGTCTATCGGCGGCTACAGCTACCTGCTGGAGGACGACGACAGCGGTGCAAGAAACGACACGACCGGTCTGCGCATCGACGGCAGTGTCGTCCTCGGCGACCAGAAACTGACGTATCGTGCGGAATATGCCCAGCAACGCGCCGACACCGGGGGCGCCGACTTTGATGCCGATTACCTCGTTGCCGACATTGGCACGTCCGTGTCCGGCGTCAGCCTGACCCTCGGCAACGAGCGTCTGGGCAGCGACGACGGCCAATACGGCTTTCAAACCCCGCTGGCCACCAAACACGCTTTCAACGGCTGGGCGGATGTGTTTTTGGCGACACCCGCCAACGGTCTGGATGACCGCTACCTGAAAGTCGGGGGCAAACTGGGCAAGGTCAAGCTGGCCGCCCACTACCACGACTTCGCCGCGATGGAAGGCAGCGACCGCTACGGCGATGAAATCGACCTGCTGGCCACCATGAAGCTGGCCGAGCGCTACACCGTGGGCGCCAAATTCGCCGACTACAGCGCCAAAGACCTGGGCAACAACACTCGCCGCTTCTGGCTGTGGCTGCAATTCAGCCTGTGAGCAATGACTGAGCAACTGTCCTCCCCCGCCAGCAACCGCCTGCTGATTATCGGCAGCGGCCTGGCGGCCAACCGCCTGCTGGAAGAGCTCGACTTTCAACATCCCTTCAGTGAAATTCTGCTGCTGGATGACGAAGGCGTTGCGCACTACAACCGCATTATGCTGTCACCGCTGCTGGCGGGCGAGGTCTCACTCGACACCATCACTCCACACGACGAGCACTGGTATCGGGCCCGGCGCGTTCGGCGCCTGTCACCCTGGCCGGTCAGTCGCATCGATACGCAACAGCAACGCGTTTATGCCGAAAATGGCGACACACTGTGCTACGACCAACTGGTGATTGCCACCGGCAGTCGCAGTGCCTTGCCCGCCCTGCCCGGCATTGATCACCCGGCCGTTTACGGCTTTCGCTCACTACGCGATGTCGACGCCCTGCTTCGTGAGGGAGAACAGGCCAAGCGCGCGATCGTCGTCGGCGGCGGATTACTGGGCATAGAGGCGGCGGTGGGCCTGCGTCAACGTGGCCTGTTCGTCACCCTGCTGCACCGCAATCCAGTGTTGATGAACCGGCAATTGGATAGTGAGGCCGCCGCACTGCTGTGCGATGCGCTGGCGCAACGCGGCATTGAGGTGATGACCGGCGTTAGCCCCACTGCCGTTCTGCATAGCGCGAGCGGCGAACTGCGCGGTCTGGCGCTGAACCGGCAGGGCGTCATGCGGGAATTGGATGCCGACTTACTGGTCTTCGCCACAGGCATTCACGCCAATACCGAGCTCGCGCAGCAGGCCGGATTGACGGTGAATCGTGGCATTGTCGTCGATACGGCCTTGCAAAGCAGCGCCGAGCGGGTCTTCGCCATTGGCGAATGCTGCGAGTTTGATGGCAATAGCTACGGCCTGGTCGCCCCCATCTGGGATCAGGTCCGGGTCCTCGCCGCGCAGCTTCGCGGTGACCACGCCGCACGCTACAGCGAACGGCAACACCTGACGAAACTGAAAGTCTCGGGGCTGGATGTACACAGCATGGGACAGTTTATTGCCGAACCCGGCGACGATTGTCTGTGTTTGAGCGATCCGGCGCGGGGCGTGTATAAAAAACTGCTGTTGCGAAACTCCAAACTGATCGGCCTTCTCTGCCTAGGCGATATACGAGACAGCCTCTGGTATGCCGAGTTACTGGAGTCCGGGCAGTCAGTCGCACCACTGCGTCAGCAGTTGCTGTTTGGCCGCGCCTATTGCGACGACATCGCCTGACCCCTCTTCCACCGGCAATCACTCCCCTTCTATCTGATCCACCGGCTATCGCTATCCTGCGCCCATAAAAAAGGCCCCCGAAGGGGCCGTCAAGCACGCATTGGAACTCAGTTTGCAGCGACTTCGATACGCTCGCCTGTCAGTCGCACCGGGTAAGCGCGGACCGATTTCTCGGGCGCTTCCAGACACTCGCCGCTACGTAAATCAAAATGCTGTTTGTACAATGGCGACGCCACCACCTTGCGCTCGCCAATAGAGCCGACGATGCCGCGGGACAGCACATTGGCCTCACCACAGGGGTCAAAATTGCTGATGGCATAAACCTCGCTGTCTCCAAAGCGAAATACCGCCACCTGCTCATCGCCCAACAGGGCACACACACCGGTGTCGGGCACAATATCCGAAACGGCACAAACATCTATCCAGGCAGTCATTAGCGCAACTCCACAGCAAGTGATTCGGGGTTTTCAGAATGAGTATCGGCCGCACGGCGTTCCGCACCGGTGGCTGGGCGGCGCTGGCCGCGCTCGCGCACGTACTGCAAGCGAGAATCGGCAGCATCGGCATTCACGAAGTGTCGGAAACGCTTGCGCTTCTCGGGGTCTTCCACCGTGGTTTTCCACTCGCATTGGTAATTGGCAATCACACGGGTCATCGAGGCTTCCAATTCCTCGGCAAGTCCAAGGCTATCGTCGATGACCACCTCGCGCAGATAATCGAGCCCGCCTTCAAGATTCTCCAGCCACACCGAGGTGCGCTGCAGGCGGTCAGCGGTGCGAACATAGAACATCAATACCCGGTCGATATAGCGAATCAGCGTGTCGTCATCCAGCTCGGTGGCGAACAGATCGGCGTGGCGAGGGCGCATACCACCGTTGCCGCAAACATATAGATTCCAGCCTTTTTCGGTAGCGATCACGCCGATGTCCTTGGACTGTGCCTCGGCACACTCCCGAGTACAGCCCGACACCGCAAACTTGAGTTTATGCGGCGAGCGCAGGCCCTTGTAACGCTCTTCAATGGCAATCGCCATCGACACCGAATCCAGCACACCGTAGCGGCACCAGGTGCTGCCCACGCAGGATTTCACCGTGCGCACCGACTTGCCGTAGGCGTGGCCGGTTTCAAACCCGGCGGCAATCAGCCGCTCCCAGATGTCCGGCAGCTCGTGGAGCTGGGCGCCAAATAAATCCACTCGTTGACCGCCGGTAATCTTGGTGTACAGATCGTAGTCCCGCGCCACTTCGCCGAGCACAATCAAACGCTCCGGGGTGATTTCGCCCGCCGGCACGCGCGGCACAATGGAATAGGTACCGTCCTTCTGCATATTACCCAGGTAGATGTCGTTGGTGTCCTGCAGCGGCATCAGCTCGTCTTCCAGCACATAGGCATTGTGCAGGGAGGCCAGAATAGAACCGATGGTCGGCTTACAGATTTCACAGCCATGACCGCTACCGTGAGCCGCCAGTACCTCGTTGAAACGGGTATAGCCTTTAACGCGAATCAGGTCGGCCAGCTCGCGGCGCGTATAGGGGAAGTGCTCACAGAGATCGGTGTTCACCTCCACACCCAATGCAGACAGCTCACTGTCCAGCAGTTGTTTGACCGACGCGGCGCAGCCCCCGCAGCCGGTGGAGGCCTTGGTCAGGGCTTTCAATTCGCCCAGCTCGTGGCAGCCCCCCTCAATGGCGGCGCAGAGGTCGCCTTTGCTGACATCGAAGCAGGAGCAAATCTGCGCGGTGTCCGGCAAGGCGGCCAGCCCGATCGACGGTGCAGCCCCTACATCATTGGGCAACAACAGGGCGGCAGGATCACCGCCGATGGGCATCTTGTTCAACATCATTTGCAGCAGTGTGGTATAGCTGTCGACGTCGCCAACCAGTACCGCACCGAGCAGTTGCTTGCCATCGGCAGAGACGGTGAGACGCTTGTAAACATCGGCGCGCTCATCACTGAACACGTAGCTGACCGCACCCTCGGTGCGCCCTTGCGCATCGCCAATCGACGCCACGTCCACGCCCAGCAGTTTCAACTTGGTGCTCATATCAGCGCCCTGAAACTGGCTTGACGCCTCGCCGCCACTAATTGCCGCTTCGATATGCGCCGCTGCCACCCTCGCCATCTGATAGCCGGGAGCAACCAGACCGAAGATGCGTTGGTTCCACAGGGCGCATTCGCCAATGGCATAGATATCGGCGGCGGAAGTCTGGCAGTAGTCGTCGATCACAATGCCGCCCCGCTCACCGATCGCCAGCCCGGTTTCGCGGGCCAGATCATCCCGTGGGCGGATGCCCGCCGAAAACAGGATCATGTCGGTTTCCAGTTGGCTGCCATCGGCAAACTGCATGCAGTAGCGGCTGTTCTCTCCGCCGGTGATTTCCTGGGTATTTTTGCCGGTGTGCACCTGCACCCCCAGCGCTTCGATCTTGCTGCGCAGCCTGGCACCACCGCCCTCGTCGAGCTGCACTGCCATTAGCTGCGGCGCAAATTCCACCACATGCGTTTCCAGTCCCGCCTGTTTCAGGGCATTGGCGGCCTCCAGACCGAGCAGACCACCGCCGACCACCACACCGGTTTTCGACACGGCGGCGGATGCAGAAATCGCCTCAAGATCTTCGATAGTGCGATAGACGAGGCAGTGCGGCTGGTCTTTACCGGGAATCGGCGGCACAAAGGGATAGGAGCCCGTCGCCAAGACCAGCTTGTCGTAGTCTTCCTGGCGGCCCGAGGCCGTGGTAATGCGTTTCTGGGTGGTGTCGATCTGCGCGACACGGTCGTCAGTAACAAAGCGGATACCGAGCGCCGCATATTCCTCTGCATCTCCCATGGCAAGATCATCTGCCGTGGCACCAGAAAAATAGCTGCTTAGCTGTACTCGGTCGTAGGCGAGGCGGGGTTCTTCGGAAAAAACGAGCAGGTCGATGTGCTGCGCGTGCTCAGAACGAGCGAGGGTAGTAAGGAAGTTGTGGCCAACCATTCCGTTGCCGACAACGACAATGCGCATCTTACTCATGGCGTCTCTCTCTATTTAGCAGGTCATGGGTTCATATCTCCTATGTGTTGCGTCGCTGCTCTACCAGAGTGAGGCGCCATTGCCACAAATGGTATCGACAGGGTTTAAGCAATAGCAGTGCCAGTTGGCCAGATTTGTCCTAACTCCCCTGTTTTGCAATGTAAATGGCGTCAGAGGCGCTTTCACTGCAGCGCCAGATACGCACTCGTATCAGGCACAACATGCAAAACATGCCCAAAAAACAGGCACACACCCCCCTCAAATGACCGCTTCCGGCGCAATTTGGATGGCTTTTCGGGATGAATAAAGCTGGCACTGTTCTTGAATATTCACCAGCAGGAATATCAGCGATGGTGTTCTGGTACCAATGTAGGTACCCCGGATTTTCTTCTGTTTGATAGAGCATTGGCGCTCGCAGCTTTAGCTGCGAGCGCCTTTTTTTTGCCTGTTTTCAGCAGCGCACAACGAGAGCACAAGCCATGACGACCGACACCACCACAAGCCATACCACCTGTCCCTACTGTGGCGTGGGCTGCGGCGTTGAGGTGTCGGTTTGCGATGGTCGTGTTCAGCCGGTGAAAGGCATCGACAACCACCCCGCGAACTATGGTCGGCTGTGTGTGAAAGGTTCGGCATTGCATGAAACGCTGGACCACGACGAGCGCCTGCTTACCCCGCTGATTCACGGCGAGCCCGCGAGCTGGGACGCCGCCCTGCAAGCCGTTGCCGACAAGATGAAGCAGGTGATCGCCGATCACGGCCCGGATGCCGTGGCCTTTTATGGCTCTGGGCAGCTACTCACCGAAGACTACTACGTTGCCAACAAGCTGATGAAGGGCTTTATCGGCAGCGCCAATACGGACACCAACTCTCGGCTTTGCATGGCCTCTGCGGTAGTCGCCCACAAACGCGCCTTCGGCAGCGATACCGTCCCCGGCTGCTACGAAGATGTGGAAGCCGCCGACTTGCTGGTACTGGTCGGCAGCAATACCGCCTGGGCCCACCCGATTGTTTACCAGCGCATCGCGGCAGCCAAGGCCGCCCGCCCCGAGATGAAGATTGTGGTGATTGATCCTCGGCGCACCGCGACCTGTGATATCGCCGACCTTCACCTGCCGATCAGGCCCGGCAGTGATACCCTGCTGTTTAACGGTTTGCTGCGCTACCTGCACAACGAGCGGGCCACCGACGAAGCCTTTCTTCAGCAACACTGTGAAGGCTGGGAAACGACACTAGACGCCACACAGTATGATGAGCCGCTTGCACAAACCATCGGCGTCACACCCTCCGCGCTCGCCCAGTTCTTTTACTGGTTCAAAGAAACGCCGCGCACCGTCACCGTATTCTCCCAAGGCGTGAATCAGAGCCGCGATGGCAGCGACAAAGCCAACGCCATTATTAATGTCCACCTGGCGACCGGCCGCATCGGCAAACCCGGAGCCTGCCCTTTTTCGATTACCGGCCAGCCCAATGCGATGGGTGGCCGGGAGGTAGGGGGGCTCGCCAATCAATTGGCTGCCCATATGGACTTCGGCGACGATGACGCAGACCGAGTGCAGCGCTTCTGGCAGTCACCGAATATCGCCAAATACCCGGGACTGAAAGCGGTTGAGCTGTTTCAGGCCGTCGCCGAAGGGCGCATCAAATTTCTGTGGATCATGTCCACCAATCCACTGGTAAGCATGCCCGATGCCGACACCGTGCGCACTGCCCTGCAGCACTGCGAGATGGTGGTGGTATCGGATTGCATGCGATACACCGATACCACCGCGGCCGCCGACATCCTGCTACCAGCCGCAAGCTGGGGGGAGAAAAACGGCACGGTGACGAATTCAGAGCGCCGCATTTCCCGGCAACGTCCTTTCCTGAGCGCGCCGGGTGATGCCCGCCCGGACTGGTGGATCGTTTCTCAGGTCGGTCAGCGTCTGGGCTTTAGCGATGCCTTCAACTACCAACATCCCGCCGATATCTTTGACGAGCACGCCCGTCTGTCGGGCTTCGAAAATCACGGGCAGCGCGACTTTGACCTGTCGGGCCTCATCGGGCTTTCCCAAACCGACTACGACGCGATGCTGCCGGTACAGTGGCCGGTCAATGCCAAATACCCTCAAGGCCGTGCGCGCTTTTTCGATGACGGCCGTTTCTATACGCCGAATGGAAAAGCCCGGCTGATTCCCGTTCGAGCACAGGCACCGCTTTCAAGCAGTGGTGACACACTGTTGCTAAACACTGGCCGCATCCGCGATCACTGGCACACCATGACCCGCACCGGAAAATCTGCGCGGCTCACCCAGCACAGCCCTGAGCCCTATGTGGATATGCATCCCATCGATGCTGCACAGCGGGGCATTATCGATGGCCAGATCGTCGCGTTGTCGAATACACAGGCCCGCAGCTTGCTGCGTGTTCGTATTACCAAGGACGAGCGTCAGCGCCCCGGTGAGCTGTTTGCACCCATGCACTGGACCAGCCGCTATGCCAGTCGCGCACGCGTCTGCACGCTGATCGCCAGTGATCGCGACCCGCACTCCGGCCAGCCAGCGCTGAAAGCCGGTCGCGTGAACGTCTCGCCCTACCCGGCACGCTACTACGGCTTTCTGCTCAGCCGCAGGGATATCGGCCCATTGCCCTGCGATTACTGGGCCTATAACCGAAGCGCGGATTACCACGCCTACGAACTGGCAGATGCGGGCAGTGCCGACGGGCTTCTCCAGACCCTGCAGCGTCAATTTCCGGGGATCGAATGGCTACGTGTCCACGACAACGCTGAACAACACTATCGGCTGGTTGGCGTTGAACAGGGCCAGCTGCAATGTCTGCTCTTCACCCACCGAGACCACCGCGTAGAGCTGGGGAACCGGCGTTGGCTGTTGGAGTGTTTCACGTCGACGTCTATCAGCGACCCGGAGCGACTGGCGCTGCTGGCCGGGCGACCACGGGAAGGCAGTCAGGACAGTGGGGCCATTATTTGCTCTTGCTTTCAGGTGGGAGAAACCGCCATTCGGCAAGCAATTGCCAACGGCTGCGACACAACGGCCGCACTCGGCAAGGCGCTGAAATGCGGCACGAATTGCGGCTCCTGCCTGCCTGAGCTAACCGGCTTGATTGATACGCAGTGCGCGATTACCGCCGAATCTGCATGAGGAACAACACCATGATGACTGGACCGAATCCACCCACACACTCCGGCAATCGCGTCTGGCTGGTAGGCGCAGGCCCCGGTGACCCGGAGTTGCTGACGCTGAAGGCCGTTCGCTTAATCGAGTCTGCGGATGTTGTGCTGTATGACAGTTTGATCAGCCCGGAGATTTTGGCCTATATCCCCAGCTCCAGTCGCCGTGTCCACGTTGGTAAACGCTGCAGCGCCCACAAACTGTCGCAAGAGGAAATCAATCGTCTGCTGTACCGCTGCGCAAAGAAATATCCTCGCGTGGTGCGATTGAAAGGCGGCGATCCCTTTGTATTTGGTCGCGGCGGTGAAGAGATGGACTACCTGCAGCAACGCGGCATTACCGTCTCCATCGTGCCCGGCATCAGTGCCGCCATTGCCTGCGCTGCGGCGGTGAATATCCCCCTCACCCATCGGGACTGGGGCAACTCTCTGATTCTGGAGAGCGGCCACCGTCAGCAAGCGCCTGCACCTGACAATGCCCAGCTTCCAACACGGGTGTTTTACATGGGGCTACGGCAGGCGGCATCTATTCAGGCACGTCTGCTTCAAGAAGGCTTGCTACCACAAACACCGGTGGCCCTCATCCTCAATGGCAGTCGACCCAACCAGCAATTACTGTGCGGTCGACTCGACGAACTGCCGACATTAGCGGCACAGGCGCAAAATGACGATGCCGGACTGATCATCGTGGGTGACGTCACGCGCTTCGCCAAACCCGCTGCACAACTTGATGAAGCCGTCGCCTGAGGGCCTTTCTGCACTCGGCAAAGCCAACTAGAATGGAGGTGCCACTATGACCAATACGCAACCCCGGCCAGAATCCATGTCAGCCAGCCAGTTAAGCAGCCAGGACTTTTTGCTTGCCGCCAAGCAGGCAGAAATCCACTCTCTCAAACAGCTGGAACTCAGCTGCGGCCTTGTCACGCACGTGACCGCACTCATACACGAACTTCAGCGCGAGCGCGGACTCAGCAATATCTACCTGGTCTCTCGGGGATCGTGGGGCGGCGATACACGGGCGCACCAGCTCGGCTTAAGTACCTTTGCCGTAGATGCCTTTCGCGAAGCATTGGGCAGCCTTGAACTGAATTCCATGACGAGCGCGGCCACGCTGCTCAACCGTATCGCCGTGGTTTTGCACCGGCTCGACAGCTTGGACGCCCTTCGCCAGCAGGTTAACGCAAGGGAAATCGCCGCCGCCAACAATACCGATGAATATAACCAGCTGATTGCCGACCTGCTGGCGCTGATCTTCGAGGCAGCAGATATTTCCGGCGACCCACAAATTACACAGGCTCTGGTCGCCATGTTTAATTTTTTGCAGGGTAAAGAATATGCCGGGCAGGAACGCGCATGGGGAGTGATTGGTTTCAGCGCAGGCGAATTCAGCAAAAACATCATCGACCGACTGAACGGCCTGCAGTATGCGCAACAGCGCTGCCTGGATATTTTTAGTGATGTCGCCAGCACTGACGCCCTGCATTGCTGGGAATCCCAGACCAATGACAGTAGCTACTCAGAGCTGGCGCGCATGCGCCAGATGATTCGACGCTACGAACCCGGCGAGCAGTTGCCCACCACAATGGCCGAGATCTGGTATGAACTGACCACCCACCGTATTGACGCCATGCAGCGCTGCGAACAACGTCTGGCTCAGGAGCTGCTGACACTCTGTGAGGCGAAGATCGACGCCGCAGAAATGGACCTGCAGCAGCATCACCGTCAACTGGCAACGCTCAGCGATACCGTACCGCTATCCTCGCTCGGCGATGAAGACGATAACGCCGACACGACGCTCAATATTGGCCCCGGCGTCAACGTGCGGGTCGCCCGCAGTATTTTCGACCTGGTGCAGCATCAGGCCGAACGTCTTCGCGAGCTGAACGATGCGTTGGGGCAGGCCCGGCAGACGCTGGAAGAACGCAAACTGATTGATAAAGCGAAGGGGATTTTGATCAAGTCACGCAACATCACTGAGGAACAGGCCTACCGACAGCTACGCGAGGCGGCGATGAGCAACAATAAGCGTATGGTCGATGTTGCTGCCAACGTGATCAGTGTGGCGGAAATGCTGGATGGCTGACGCGGTGATAAACCGCCTGAAATAACAAAGCCCGCTGTATGCGGGCTTTTTTATAAATATTGGTACGACCGAGTGGACTCGAACCACCGACCCCCACCATGTCAAGGTGGTGCTCTAACCAACTGAGCTACGGTCGTACGAAAGAGCGGCGCATTATAAGCAGGCTGCCGGGCGATGACAAGCCTGCCCGACACATCAATTAATAAACATCCGTTCCTTGATTTCATGCAGTCGGTCACGCAGTTTGGCGGCCTCTTCAAACTCGAGATTTTTCGCGTGTTGCTGCATCTGCTGCTCCATGCTCTTCAGCAGTTTCGCCTGCTCGGCCGGCGACATGGCTTCGGCATCCAGCAGGTAATCGCCCGCGGGCTCTGCCACCTTGCGTTGCTCCCTGCCCCGCCTTCCTGACTTCGAGCCGGGCGCTGCAGCGGCCTCGAGAATATCTTCCACAGATTTGGTGACCCCCTTGGGCACAATCCCGTGCTCCTCGTTGAAGGCCATCTGTTTTTCCCGGCGGCGGTTGGTTTCGTCCAGGGCTCTCCGCATAGAGCCGGTAATATTGTCAGCGTAGAGAATCGCCTTGCCGTTCAGGTTTCTTGCGGCACGACCGATGGTCTGAATCAGCGAACGCTCGGAGCGCAGAAAACCCTCTTTGTCCGCATCGAGAATCGCCACCAGAGAAACCTCCGGCATATCCAGACCTTCCCGAAGGAGGTTAATCCCCACCAGCACATCGAATTTACCCAACCGGAGATCGCGGATAATCTCCACCCGTTCAACCGTATCGATGTCGGAGTGCAGGTAGCGACAGCGCACATGGTGCTCGTCCAGATACTCGGACAAATCCTCAGCCATGCGCTTGGTCAGCGTGGTGACCAACACCCGTTCGCCTTTCTCTACCCGCAGATTGACTTCCGACAACAAGTCATCAACCTGCGTCGTTGCCGGTCGTACTTCCACCACCGGATCAACCAGTCCGGTAGGACGCACCACCTGCTCAACGACCCGAGCAGAATGTTCTTCTTCGTAGGGACCAGGGGTCGCGGAAACCAAAATAAGTTGCGGAACCAGTCGCTCCCATTCCTCAAAGCGCATCGGCCGGTTATCCAGCGCCGACGGCAAGCGAAAACCGTACTGCACCAGCGTTTCCTTTCGGGAGCGATCACCTTTGTACATCGCGCCAATCTGCGGGATGGTCACGTGGGACTCGTCGATCACCACCAGTGCATCCGGTGGCAGGTAGTCAAACAAGGTCGGCGGCGGCTCGCCGGGGTCGCGGCCCGACAGGTAGCGCGAGTAGTTTTCGATGCCGTTGCAGTAACCCAGCTCGCGGATCATTTCCACATCGTAGCGGGTGCGCTGCTCCAGCCGTTGCGCCTCCACCAGCAAATCATTACCGCGCAACTGCTCAAGACGTTCCTTGAGCTCGTCCTCAATGTGGTCGACCGCCGCCAACAGCGTTTCGCGAGGCGTTACATAATGGCTTTTAGGATAGATCGTCACGCGGGGCAGCTTGCCGTAAGACTCGCCCGTCAGCGGGTCAAAACCGCTGATGGAATCGATCTCATCATCGAACAACTCGACGCGGATGGCATCTTTCTCGCTCTCTGCCGGGAAAATATCAATAACATCCCCTCGCACGCGATAGGTGCCGCGCTGAAACGCGATATCGTTGCGGGTGTATTGCAGCTCAGCCAGACGGCGCAGCAGCTTGCGCTGATCGATACGATCTCCGCGCACCAGATGCAGCACCATTTTGAAATACTGCTCGGGATCACCCAGACCGTAGATCGATGACACCGACGCCACGATGATCGCATCCGAGCGCTCCATCAGCGCCTTGGTCGCCGACAGTCGCATCTGCTCAATGTGATCGTTGATCGACGCATCTTTCTCGATGAAGGTATCCGACGCGGGAACGTAGGCCTCGGGCTGATAGTAGTCGTAGTAGGAAACGAAATACTCTACCGCGTTATTGGGGAAAAACTCTTTGAACTCCCCATAGAGCTGCGCGGCCAAGGTCTTGTTCGGTGCCATCACAATGGTGGGACGCTGCAGGGCCTCAACCACATTGGCAATGGTGAAGGTTTTCCCCGATCCAGTGACCCCCAGCAGCGTCTGCGCATGCAGCCCCGCATTCACCCCTTCGACCAGCGCCTGAATGGCGCGAGGTTGGTCACCAGCAGCTTCGAATTTAGATACCACCTGAAACGGCTTGCCCATGACTCTCCCCGGCCCGAATTCCGAATGAAAACGCCCAGTTTACACCAGTCTCTGGGCTACGCGGAAAAGCCCCGCCTCGATGCGCTAAGCTCAGGAAAAACCTGAAAAAAAGCCCTTTCAAAATTTTCTGGCCGAAAGGCTTGACGCCCCCGGCAATGCCCTTTAATATGCGCGGCCTCAGCTGTTGAGACAGCTATTCCGCCTTAGCTCAGTTGGTAGAGCAAATGACTGTTAATCATTGGGTCGCTGGTTCGAGCCCAGCAGGCGGAGCCAAATTCGAAAGGGCTACACCGAAAGGTGTGGCCCTTTTTTGTTGCCCCATGTAAATCCTTGATCCCCTCTCCCAAGCAAACCCGCTACACTGTGGCTGTTACAACTCTGCTGCGAGAAACCCTCTGATGATTCGCTGGTTCGCCGCTGGGCTGTTGGTGATAAGCAGCGCCACAATGGCTGCGCCCTCCTTCAGTCCGGCCCACGAAAAAATGCTGAAGTATTTTGAAGCTCACCCACAAGACGGCATCCAAAAGGCGCTGTGGCTTCGCCACAATGTCTTGGTGCTCAGCGTTGATGCTCAGCAGCACGATGCTGAAGCCCTAGCCAAGGCGGCCTGCAAGCGCTTACTGGAGAGTGGTTTCGCTGGCATGCAGGTGTCTGTCGACGTGATTGAGCACCGCGTGTTATTGCAGGCGAATCGCTTTGAGGAAGCCGAGCATCTCGACTGCGAGTAAGCTTCCTCCAGTGCCGCCAAATGCGATTAAAACGACCAGACTTGCGGTACGATCAGCACCGTAGCGACCCCTACCAATAGCGTCAGAGGCACACCCATTTTGAAGAAATCCGAGAAGCGGTAGTTACCCGGGCCGTAGACCATGAGATTGGTCTGGTAGCCAATCGGCGTGGCAAAACTGGCGGATGCTGCCATCATCAGGGTTACCGCAAAGGGCAGCATGTTGACGCCGAGCTGCTGACTGGCGGCCAATGCGATCGGGAAGACGATGACTGCCGCGGCAAGATTGGAAATAACCGCGGAGAACAAGGCGGTAACCACGAAAATCGCTGCCAGCGTTGCCATCGGTGAGCCCGCTGCAATACTGACGACACCATCGGCAATGACCGACGCTGCACCGGTTTTTTCCAGTGCCGAGCCCAAGGCGATCGACGCCGCAATAACCAGAAGCACTTGCCAGTCGACACAGCGCCGCGCATCGCTGATGCGAATGCAGCGGGTAATCACCATCAACCCAGCGGCCAGAAAAGCGGCTTTCAGCATGGACAGCCAGCCAAACGCAACGCTCAACACCATACCCAGCATAATCAGTGACGCACGCAGCCTATGCTCGTGACGAACAGGGCGCGAGTTCTCAATCGCACTAACCAGCAGGAAGTCTTTTGAGTAGCGCTGATTGCGCACAAAGTCTTCATGGGTTTCCAGAAGCAGGGTATCACCGGCCTCCAGCTCGATATCACCGAGTTTGCCTTTAATCTGCTTACCGTTCCGCGACACTGCAATAACAACCGCGCCATAGTGGTTCCTGAAGCGCATCTCCCGAACACGACGGCCGATTTGGGGGAAGTTATGGGAGATCACCACTTCCACCAAACAACGGTTTAGGCTGCCTGCCGCCAACTTGAACACCTGTTTTTCGGCAAGTTTGAGGCCGTGTATATTTTTCAGATCCACCACCGAACGTACATCACCGGCAAATACCAGTTGGTCGTTATCACGCAATCGCTCGTTGGGTGACACCACGGTCATAACCTGTTGGTCGCGCACAATCTCGACCAGGAACATGCCTGGCAACTGACGAAGCCCCGCTTCTTCAATCGTCTGCCCTGCGACCGCGCTGCCCGGTTCAACTTTCATTTCCACAATATACTGGCGGGTGTCTTCAAAACGCTCTTCTGTACCGCTGTGACTGGGCAACAGCCAACGCGAGAACAACACCACAAAGACAATCACCATCAATGCGCAGGGAATACCGACCCAGGCAAGATCGAACATCCCCAGACCCTGGTCAGGCAGGTATTGCAGCAACATCCCGTTAACCACAAGGTTGGTACTGGTACCCACCAGTGTACAGGTACCACCCACAATGGCCGCATAGCTCAGCGGTATCATCAACTGCGAGGCGGACAGCTTGTTGCGCTTAGCCCAATCCCGCACGGCGGGAATCAGCATCGCCACTACAGGTGTGTTGTTGAGAATGCTGCTGAACAGGGCTACCGGCGCCATCAAGCGCAGCTGAGCAGAGTGAGGCGACTTTGGCCTACCGAGCAGGTTATTGGAGATCCAACTGACAACGCCCGTTTCCGACAACGCCTGAGCAACGACGAACAGTACACCCACCGTTATCATGCCCTCATTAGACATTCCCGCCAGCGCTTCTTTCGGCGTCAGGATGTCCAGCAATAGCAGGATAACCACGCCGCCGCACAAAACCATATCCGCGGGTCGCCGACTGAATACCAGAGCTAACAGGCAGCCGACGATCACGGCCAGCGTGATCCATGCATCGATGGTTAACATGTTCAGCGATTGAGCTCCCGATAGAAGGCTTCAAACTGCGCACTGAACTGCTCCAGACTGCCACCGGCCAGGTCGTTGATCCCTGCCGCCGCCGCACGACCACCGCCCGTCGGGAACTGGCGACAGAATTCATCAGCACCGCGTTTGTTATTAAGGGGAGCCCGAATGCTGACCAGGTAGTTGCCGTTAGCCTTTTCCGTCAACACGGCGTGAGCACGATCGGGGTAGGCGTTGGCCAGATCGTTTCCGTACACACCGCTGACACGTCGAGCCCAGCGCTCATTGGGCAGAACATAGACCGCCACGGTATCCGAAGCGTGAACCGGCGGCAGTTTAGCCGCCGAACGCATATCGTTCTGATAACCGGCTTGAAGGGCCTCGAAGGTTTCAGCAGCCTCTTCCATGAACGTGAAGGGACTATCGAAATGCCGCATTTTTTCGAACAATTCTGTCGGCGTGAAATGCAGATCGTCCAGGCTGGCCCCATAGCCATTGTAGTTCAGGTAGATACCCAGATTTTCCAGCCGGGATATTTCGGACGCGTCCAGGTCGCATTGCTTTGCGACGGTCTCCGCACTGGCACGCAAATTGTCACCAAATGCACCCACGATGGCCCACTCGGCATAAGCCCCTTGCAAATGGCCATTCACCAACAGGCTGGTGCACACATCAGCAGCGGTATTGATACGACTGGTGAGCAAGGGATGGTCAGGGATATCACCGGCAAAATGGTGATCGACATAAAAGACTTCTGCGCCCGCCGCCAGAATACGGTTCAACGGCTCCGTATTTTTATCCATGGAGACATCCAGTACCGTAACAACATCTCCCGATGCCGCCTGCACACGCTCAAGCAACGCGATATCGCGTTTTACACCACTGACCAGTTCGCTGTCCTGAGGGCTAGCCAGGCGCAGTTGTATCAGCGCGCAAAGGCCATCCGCATCGCCATTGAAGACATCAATAAATGCCATGCATAAATCCTTATCTGTTATTCCTGATAGGCAGTGAGGGCTAACAACCCAATGCCCGGTTAATACGATTCAGTGCCTCAAGCGGCTGCTCGGCACGACTAATGGGTCGCCCGATGACCAGATAGCTGCTACCCAATGCCATCGCCTGCTCGGGCGTTGCAATACGCTGCTGGTCGTCCTGCGCACTGTCTGCGGGGCGAATACCCGGAGTAACTAATAGAAAATTCTTACCGCGCTCAGCCCGGAGCACGGGGGCTTCCTGTGCAGAGCAAACCACACCATCCATGCCACTTTCTTCAGCCAGATGGGCGAGGTGGGATACCTGCTCGGCGGCGCTGCGCTGAATGCCCTGCTCGACAAGATCACTGTCCTGCATAGATGTCAGTACAGTCACCGCAATCAAGAGTGGCGCCTTGTCACCGAAAGGCCGCAGCGCCTCTCTGGCTGCACGCATCATTTTTGAGCCGCCGCTGGCGTGAACATTCACCATCCACACGCCCTTTTCAGCCGCTACGCGAACCGCCGCTGCCACCGTGTTGGGAATGTCATGAAATTTGAGATCCAGAAAGACCTCGAAACCGCGCGCGTGCAACTGATCCAGCACTTGCGGGCCGAACAAGGTAAATAATTCCTTGCCGACTTTGACTCGACATGCCGCCGGGTCGAGCTGGTCCAGGAGTTGTGTCAATTCTTGCTGGGTGGCTACATCCAGGGCAACCACGACGGGAGAAGTCACAGACATCGGGTAATCAATCACCTTGTGTACTACGGATGGGCGCAATAGTACCCCACTGCTCACAGCTCGGACACAGCCAATGCAGTTTGCGGCCGGAAAAACCGCAGTGTCGGCAGTGATAGGTGGGGCGCTCGTCCCGCAATGTCGCCAGCGCGTCAACCAATGGCTGCAGTGAAGGCTGTGTCGACTCCAGCTTCAAGGCCGCTACCAGCAATCGCAATGTAGACCGACGCGATATGGCCTCTCTGAGAACAACTTTGGCCGCCTCTGCATCGCGAACGGCGAGGTTTTCCGCCAAGGCAATTTCCGCAGTAGAACTTTGGGTATGCTCCGCCAAGTCCTTGAGGATTGCTATGTGGTCAACAGATTCGGGCAGCGCATCAAACACCTCGCCGAGCAAGGGCAGGATTTCCATTGTAAAAGCGGGCTGAGCTTTAGACAGACTTACCAGCATATTCAGGCTGTAATCGGGTTGCTCAGCAAGATATCGTCGCGCCACTAACATCACTGCACGAAGATTTTCCGCGTCCAACTCAACAGCCTTGTGAAGCCAATCGTCAACAGCCGTCGCCGCGCCTTGCCGAATAGCGTCTTCAGCCATGGCGCAGTAATAGTGGCTCAGCGCACGACTGATTTGCCCAACCTCTTCTGCTGAGTCACGACCACTAAGGGCCTTCAAGCGCTTACGGGCCACAGCCGCCGCTTTTTCCCAGTCCTTCTCTGCCTGATAAATTTGCTGCAACAGCGCCAGCGCCTCCGCATTGCTGTTGTCACTGATCATATCGCGGAGCATTGCTTCTGCACGGTCATGCAGGCCCGCCGCTATATAATCTTTTACCAGCTCCAGGTGCGCCTTCTGCCGACTTTTTTCTGGCAACCCAGACCACGCCAACAAGTGTTGATGAATACGCGTGGCCGCCTCAAAATCGCCTTTGCCGCGCATCAGCCTGGCAAGACTGAGGTAGGTATCCAGCGTATCTTCGCCGACCGGTATCGACTCGATAACATGATCGAGCTCTGTGCCGGGCTGGTCTCCGAGCAGAACACTCAGCCCCTGATAATAGACCGGCGATTCCGAGCTGGATAAAACCTCCTCACCACGGCTTCTCCTCCCCAGCCACCAACCGAGCGCGATGGCAAGAATGAAGGTGCTGTAAGGTAGAAGATGCTCCATGGAAATCAGGCTTGCCGCTCCGGCGAAGCGCGCTTCACGTTGCGCAACAGTCTGAGCCGGGAAGCCTGGAGACGAATAAGAACGAAAGACGCGGAAAGCATGCCACAGAGGCCACCCACAAAAAATGACAGGATGACCCAAGTGGACAAACGCTGCTCAGGAAGCTCCGCAACAAGGACATTGAGGGACACCAAAGTGGTGTTTTCCATACTGAACAACAGCCCTAGCATGACAACTGCCACAACCAATAGCAGCAACAGCAGAGACTTCAACACGCGCATCCAGAAATCCTATCCATAAAAAAACGGCATGATCGAAGACCATACCGTTCTTGTTCGATAAAGACCAGCTACTGAGCAGGGTCTTTAATCGGTATTGAGACTCAGGTTCACTCGCTCGCGCAGCTCTTTACCAGGCTTAAAATGAGGAACGTACTTTCCGGGCAACTGAACTGTATCGCCAGTTTTGGGATTACGCCCCATACGCGGCTCGCGATAGTGCAGGGAAAAACTGCCAAATCCACGGATTTCGATGCGGCTACCCGTCGCCAAGACTTGAGACATATGCTCAATCATGGTTTTGACAGCTAACTCGATATCCTTGTGCGACAACTGCGGCTGACGTTCAGCCATCAGCTCAATCAACTCAGACTTGGTCATTGCTTAACCCCATCGACTCCAGCAACAAGCCTAGCTTAGCACTTTTTTGCTTGCAAGCCAGTTAGTTACGAACGCCCGCTTGAGCGCTCGTAACCGGCGAGTCTCAGTCTTTGTTTTCCATCTGAGCTTTGATCAGGTCACCGATGGTCGCCGGAGCGGCCGCTTCAGATTCCTTCTCGCGAAGGGCTTTCACCGCTTCTTTCTCGTCTTCCATGTCCTTGGCTTTGATAGACAGGCTCAGGCTGCGGTTTTTGCGATCAACGCTGATCACTTTGACCTCAACTTCTTCGCCTTCTTTCAGCACATTGCGCGCGTCTTCAACGCGGTCACGGCTGATTTCAGAAGCCTTCAGAACACCTTCAACTTCGTCAGCAAGCGTAATGATCGCTGCTTTGGCATCCACTTCCTTCACAACACCCGTTACGATGCTGCCGCGATCATTGACGGCCACGTAGTCAGAGAACGGGTCTTCTTCCAGTTGCTTGATACCCAGAGAGATGCGCTCACGCTCGGGATCAATAGACAGGATGACGGTTTCGATTTCGTCGCCTTTCTTGAATTTGCGAACAGCATCTTCGCCGCTTTCATTCCAAGAAATGTCTGACAGGTGAACCAGACCGTCGATGTTGCCGTCCAGGCCGATGAAGATACCGAAGTCAGTGATCGACTTGATCGCACCGCTGATCTTGTCGCCCTTGGTGAACTGAGAACCGAAGGCATCCCAAGGATTCTGCTGGCACTGTTTGATACCCAGAGAAATACGACGACGCTCTTCGTCGATATCCAGAATCATCACTTCCACTTCGTCGCCAACTTGTACGACTTTAGAGGGGTGGATGTTCTTGTTGGTCCAATCCATTTCGGATACGTGTACCAGACCTTCAACACCTTCTTCGATCTCAGCGAAGCAGCCGTAGTCAGTCAGGTTAGTCACTTTGGCTTTTACGCGGCTGTTCTCGGGGTAACGGGTTTTGATTGCCACCCAAGGATCTTCGCCCAGTTGCTTCAGGCCCAGTGAAACACGGTTGCGCTCACGGTCGAACTTCAGAATGCGAACGTCGATTTCGTCGCCAACATTCACAATTTCGCTCGGGTGCTTGATGCGCTTCCACGCCATGTCAGTGATGTGCAGCAGGCCATCAATGCCGCCGAGGTCTACGAATGCACCGTAGTCGGTCAGGTTCTTAACGATACCTTTAACAACCATGCCTTCTTGCAGAGATTCCAGCAGTGCTTCGCGCTCTTCGCTGTTAACACTTTCCAGAACCGCACGACGAGAAACAACAACGTTGTTGCGCTTCTGGTCCAGCTTGATCACTTTAAATTCGAGTTCTTTGCCTTCCAGGTGAGCAGTGTCACGTACCGGACGTACATCAACCAGCGAGCCGGGCAGGAACGCGCGGATGCTGTTGATATCGACGGTGAAACCACCCTTGACTTTGCCATTGATAATACCGGTAACGGTCTCTTCTGCCTCGTAGGCAGCTTCCAGAGCCGTCCAGGCTTCGGCGCGCTTTGCTTTCTCGCGAGACAGACGTGTTTCACCGAAACCGTCTTCAACAGACTCCAGGGCAACCTGAACTTCGTCGCCAACTTGCAGGGAGAATTCGCCACCTTCGGTGACAAACTGATCGCGGGGAATTACGCCTTCCGACTTCAGACCGGCGTGAACCGTCACCCAGTCGCTGTCGATGTCGATAACCACACCGGTCACAATTGAACCGGGCTTCATATCGATGGTTTTTAAACTTTCTTCAAACAGTTCAGCAAAGCTTTCGCTCATTAGTCATTACCTGAGAGTAGTAGTGGCGTTGCCACTATATCGCCGCATTACCAGCTAACGCGGGTCAGTTTTTTAAAGCCTCCCCCATGGCTAGCTGGTGTTGACACCATTCGGGGAAACCCTTTGAAAATCAATAACGTCGCTTCAGGACGCAACAAAGCGGGCCTTGGCTTGCGCCATTACCCGTTCAAACACATCTTGTATCCCGAGGTCGCTGCTGTCGATCAGCAGGGCATCGTCCGCTGCCTTTAACGGCGCGTGCTGCCGCTCCGAATCACGCTTGTCGCGGGCCCGGATCTCCTCTAAAAGGGCCGCGAGGTTAACACTATCGCCCTTTTCTTTCAACTGCATGAAACGACGACGGGCCCGCTCTTCGGCGCTGGCGGTCAAAAACACCTTTAGGGGCGCGTCAGGGAAAACCACCGTACCCATGTCGCGACCGTCGGCCACCAGGCCCGGTAACTGGGCAAAATCGCGCTGGCGCTGCAACAGCGCTTCGCGTACCGCTGGCAGAACTGCAACCCGCGATGCCAACATGCCGGTTGTTTCAGTGCGCAGTTCACCACTCACATCAACGCCATCCAGCATGACTCGACTGGGTTCGCCCTGCTGACCGGGCAGAAAGGCCACATCAAGGTCAGCAGCCAACGCCGCCACTGCCGCCTCGTCACCAAAATCCAGCCGGCGCTTATCGGCGGCCATGCCTACTAATCGGTACAGTGCACCGCTGTCCAGAAGGTGCCAGCCCAGCTCAAGGGCCAGCATCTGACAGAGGGTGCCCTTACCTGAACCACTGGGGCCATCAATACAGATGACAGGAGCCACAGCCATCAGCGAACCTCCAGGCGCATGCCTGCGCGCTGGGCCAGCTCCACAAAATTGGGAAATGAGGTAGCAACATTGTCGCAATCTTCAATATGGATACTCTCTGTCGCGCGTAGCGCCGCCACAGCAAATGACATCGCAATGCGGTGATCGTGGTGGCTGTTAACGCGACCGCCCGTTATCTGGCCACCATCAATGATGATGCCGTCTTCCGTCGCCTCGGCCTGAATACCCATGCTAGCCAAGCCACCGGCCATTACCTGAATACGATCGCTTTCTTTAACACGCAGCTCTTCAGCGCCACGCAGCACGGTACGCCCTTCGGCGCAGGCCGCCGCCACAAATAACACCGGAAATTCATCAATCGCCAGAGGCACCTGATCTTCGGGGATATCAATGCCCTTCAGCGGCGCATAGCGTATGCGAATGTCCGCCACGGGCTCACCACCTACATCGCGCTCGTTCAGCAGCTCAATGCTGCCGCCCATCGCGCGCAGAATATTGACCACACCAATGCGTGTGGGGTTGATACCCACATGTTCCAGAGTCAGGTCGGCACCCGGCGTGATGCTGGCCGCCACCATGAAAAAAGCCGCCGAAGAAATATCTGCCGGCACATCGATGTGAACTGCCGTCATGCGGTGGCCACCCTCAAGGCTGGCGGTCGCGCCATCCACCTTAACGGGGTAGCCAAAGCCTCTTAACATACGCTCACTGTGGTCGCGGGTAGGTGCAGGTTCGGTAGTACGCGTTTGCCCCTCAGCATAGAGCCCCGCCAGCAGTACACAGGACTTGACCTGTGCACTGGCCATCGGCAGCACATAGTCAATGCCGTGCAAGGCTTGGCCGCCGCGAATAATCATCGGCGGGCGACCGCCCTCTTGAGTTTCAACCTTCGCACCCATTGCCCGCAGGGGCACGGCTACGCGCTCCATCGGCCGCTTGCTGAGAGACACGTCACCTGTAAGTACCGTATCAAAGGCCTGTCCGGCCAACAGTCCCGCCAGCAGGCGCATAGACGTGCCGGAGTTGCCGACGTACAACTCCCCGACCGGGGCTTTCAAGCCGTCGCGACCGACGCCATGGATACTGACCTTGCCATTATCTGGACCATCGATTTGCACCCCCATGGCACGAAATGCTTTGATGGTCGACAGTGCATCTTCCCCTTCGAGAAAGCCTTCAACGGTGGTAACACCATCGGCAATCGCACCAAACATAATACAGCGATGAGAAATCGACTTATCGCCAGGAACACGCAAAGTGCCACAAACGCTGCCACCAGGCTGAGCTATAAATTCCACGTTTTACTCTCTATATCCGTAATTCAGTCAGATGACGGTTTACGTCCCGCTTTATATTGTCCGAGAAAATGCTCGTCCCTCGCCTGCTTCGCGCGGGCAAACACTTGCTTGATGGCCGGCCCATCACCATCGGCAATTAGCTGCCGTACGGTCTGAAGGTGTCCGGCGAAATTATCCAGCCCATCCAGAATAGCTTGCTGGTTGGCCAGTACGATGTCATGCCACATGGTCGGATCACTGGAGGCAATCCGGGTAAAATCCCGAAAGCCACCCGCCGCAAAGCGGAAAATATCCGCCGCCCGGCCATTAGCAGCCAGCGCATCGACCAACGTATAGGCCAATACATGAGGGAGGTGACTGGTGGCCGCCAACACGGCGTCGTGCTCATCGACCGCCATATCCACGACCTCGGCACCAGCCGCTTCCCACATTTGGCGCACAGTATTTACCGCTTCGACATCATTCCCTGGCAGGGGAGTAAGGATCACACGGTGATCCACAAACAGATCAGTCTTGGCGGCCTCGACGCCACTCTGCTCAGAGCCCGCAATAGGATGCCCTAACACCAGTCTCGGGGGCAGTACGTCAAAAACCGATTCGGCTGCGCGCAGCATATTCCCTTTTACACTGGCCACATCCGTAACAATCATCCGCTCATCAATCAACGGAGCAAGATCCGCCAAAACCTGCTCGGCCACCAGCGTTGGGGTGGCAACCAGCACAATATCTGCGCCAGCGACCGCCTCGGCAAGATCCAGCGTCCAGTGGTCGATAACTCCCAGCGCCAAGCCCTTTTCCAAGGAGGCACTGCGGCGACCGGTGGCCCACACTTCGCCCACCGCCGACTTGGCTTTGAGCGCCTTGGCCAGCGACCCGCCCATCAAGCCGAGACCGATAATCGTCAATTTGCCAATCATGACAGTTCGTCCAATACCTCTCTCAGGGCACGAAGAAAGCGCTGATTTTCCGCTTCCAGACCAATCGTCACCCGCAGATGACGCGGCATCCCATATACCCCGATAGGCCTCACGATAATGCCCTTGCGCAGCAGGCTACCGTAGTACGGCATAGCCTCACCGGGCATTTCCACCGTCAGGAAGTTACCTACCGATTCAATATACGGCAGCCCGAGCTCGTCAAAACCCCGACGCAATTGCAGCATGCCCGAGGTATTTACCTCGCGACTGCGACGCAGATAGACCTCGTCGCCCAACGCAGCGATGGCCGCTGTCATCGCAGGCATACTCACGTTGAATGGTGCACGCACGCGGTTGAGCAGATCGGCTATATCCGGATGACTGACCGAGTAGCCGATGCGCAGACCGGCCAGCCCGTAAGCCTTCGAGAAGGTGCGCGTCACCACCAGATTCGGGTAATCCGCCAGCATGGCAATGCTGTCCGGGTAGCCGGGCTCGGCGGCGTATTCGGCATAGGCTTCATCCAGCACCACGACAACGCTTTCGGGCACTCTGGCCATAAAGCTGCGCAGCGCCGACTCGCTCAACCAGGTTCCGGTAGGATTGTTGGGGTTAGCAATAAAGACCAGACGCGTACTGTCCTCGATCGCCGCCGCCATGGCATCCAGATCATTACCCCAGTCTTTGGCAGGCGTCACGATGGCTCGTGCACCGGCGGCCTGCACCGCAATGGGATACACCACAAAGGCGTACTGGGAAAACACGGCACTGCTGTCGGAATCAAGAAATACCCGGCCCAGCAGGTCCAGCACGTCATTGGAGCCATTACCCAGCGTCAACTGCCCCGCCTCAACACCCAGCACATTACTCAGTGCGTCTTTCAGAGCAAAGCCACCCGCGTCTGGATAGAGGTGCAATTGCTTGGCGGCTGCCTGATATGCCGCCAGCGCGGAAGCCGGCGGCCCCAGCGGGTTTTCATTACTCGCCAGCTTGACCACATCGCTCAAGCCCAGCTCACGCTCCAGCTCTTCAATGGGTTTACCCGCCTGATATGGCTGTAAGCCCTGAATGCCCTCATTGGCCAGAGCTATAAAATCGCACGTCATGTTTGCCTCTCAAAATAACAGCAGAAACGGCTTCGGCGTCCGCCTTGTCACGCCTTATAGCGCGGCCTTGGGATAGGAGCCGAGAATCTTGCACATCACGGTCTGCTGAGAAATGGTGTCGAGAATCGACGCTATCTTGACATCCTGCTGGTGGCCTTCAAATTCAATGAAGAACACATACGTCCAGGTTTCTGTTCGGGAAGGCCGGGTATCAATGCGGGTCAGCATGACGTTGTTCTGCTCGAAGGGCTCCAGCAGTTTGAACAACGCACCGGGACGGTTGTGAGCCGAAACCACAATAGAGGTCTTATCGCGACCACTGGGCGCCACGTCCTCACGACCGATAACCAGGAAGCGGGTGGTGTTATCTGGCTGATCTTCAATATCCACCGCCAGTTTATTCAGTCCGTACTGCTGCGCCGCCAAATCCCCCGCGATGGCCGCGACGCCGGGATCGGTGCTCGCCATGCGTGCGGCTTCACCATTGCTGCTTACGGCGACCCGCTCCACATTGGGGAAATTGGCATCCAGCCAGCGGCGGCTCTGAGCCAATGCCTGCTGGTGCGCACAGATACGCTTGATATCTCCAGCCTCGCCATTGGCGACCAAAAGATTCAAGCGCACCCGAAGTTCCACTTCGCCGCAGATTTTCAGCGACGAGTTCATAAAGGCATCAAGGGTGTGGGACACCATACCCTCAGTGGAATTTTCCACCGGCACCACCCCGTAATGGCACTGACCGGACTCCACCTGAGCAAAGACGCTATCGATGGTAGTCTGCGGCACACTGATCACCGCGTGGCCAAAATGCTTAAGCGCCGCTGCTTGGGTGAACGTCCCCTCCGGCCCCAGGTAGGCGACCTCCATGGGCTTCTCAAGCGCCAGGCAGGCAGACATGATCTCGCGAAAGATATAGGCGACGGTGTCGTCGGCCAGCGGCCCTTGATTCGCCGCCTTAACCCGCGCCAACACTTGTGCTTCGCGCTCCGGACGGTAGAACAGCAGCTGCTGAGCACTGCTGTTCCCTTCACCCGACTCAAACTTCTGCGCCTCTTCAAACTCCCGGAGCTTGACCTCGGCAACCTGCTGGGCGCAGCGGGCACGACGATTCAACAGCTCGTGAATCTGGCTGTCGATACTGTCGATCGCCTGCCGTAAATCGCTCAGATTTACCGGCTTATCGCTTGAATCGCTCATCGCTTAGCCATTGCCCTTCGCGAAATCTTTCATGTAATCGATCAGCGCATCCACCGCGGCCTCAGGCACGGCGTTGTAGATGCTGGCACGCATACCACCCACGGAGCGGTGACCTTTGAGGTTCAGCAGGCCCGCCTCATCGGCGCCCGCCAGAAAAGCTTTATCCAAACTGCTATCGGCCAGCACGAAAGGAATATTCATCAGCGAGCGGCTGGCCACTTCAACGGGGTTGCTGTAGAAACCGCTGGCATCAATATAGCCGTACAGTTTTTCCGCTTTGCGGCGGTTGATCTGCTCCACCGCATCCAGACCACCCTGCGCTTTCAGCCACTTAAACACCAAACCTGACAAGTACCAGGCCAGCGTTGGCGGCGTGTTGTACATGGAGTCATTATCCGCGGCGGTCTTGTAGTCGAGCATCGTCGGCGTGGCCGCTCGCGCTTTGCCCAACAGATCTTTGCGAACGATGACGATGGTCAGCCCCGCAGGCCCAATGTTTTTCTGGGCGCCGGCATAGATCACGCCGAACTTATTAACATCAATCGGGCGCGACAGGATGGTAGAGGACATGTCGGCCACCAGCGGCGCATTCACCTCAGGCGTCCAGAAAAACTCAACGCCGCCAATGGTTTCATTGGGGGTGTAGTGCAGATAGGCCGCATTGTCACTGAGCTGCCAGCTGTCAAAAGCCGGAATGCTGGAAAAGTTGCTGTCTTCGGAACTGGCCACCACATTTACATTGGCGTAGCGCCCGGCTTCTTTGATCGCTTTTTTCGACCATTGCCCGGTATTGACGTAGTCCACAACATCGTCGTCTTCGGCCAGGTTCAGCGGCACCGACGCAAACTGCGTACTGGCGCCACCCTGCAGAAACAGAACGGCATAGTCATCGCTGATACCCAGCAGCTCACGCAGATCCGCTTCAGCTTCATTGGCAATGCCCACCATCTCGTCGGAACGATGGCTCATCTCCATCACTGACAGGCCACGGCCCCGCCAATCCAGCAGTTCTTCCTGAGCCTGACGAAGTACGGCTTCGGGAATCGCTGCCGGTCCTGCGCAAAAATTGTAGACACGCGCCATGATCTGTTCTGCTCCAATCCTGTTGTTTCAATTACGGTGTATAAAATAATGACCGGTCACATTTACTCTGCGACCGGGCTGTCTCCGGCTTCGCCAGCACTATCAGCGTCTGTCGGCGCAACGGTCTCTGCCGCTAGAGCGTCGTCTCCGTCCTCGCCAACCACACTGTCGGCATCCTGCTCAGCGACCCGCTGAACACCTACCAGGCGCTCATCTTCGCGCAGGCGAATGACTTTAACGCCCTGAGTGTTGCGGCTCAGCAGCGAAATCTCATCGGTGCGCGTGCGCACCAGGGTGCCCTGATCCGTAATCAGCATCAGGTCGTCGCCATCGAATACCTGCACCGCACCGATCAGTGCGCCGTTGCGTTCACTCATGGTCATGGCGATAACGCCGCGGTTGCCGCGCCCTTTACAGGGATACTCTTCAACATCTGTGCGCTTGCCGTAGCCATTTTCCGACACGGTCAGCACCCGGCCATTTTCCTGAGGGATGATCATCGAGATGACCTGCTGATCGTCGTCCATGCGTACACCGCGCACACCGCGAGCAGTACGACCCATGGCACGTACATCACCCTCCGCAAAGCGCGCCGCTTTACCACCGCTGGTCAGCAGCATAACGTCGTTGCCACCGTCGGTAATCGCGGTACCGATCAGCACATCACCTTCATCCAGGTCCAGTGCTATCAGCCCTACGCTGCGCGGCCGCGAGAAGGCCTCCAGCGGCGTCTTCTTCACCGTGCCATTGGCCGTCGCCATGAAGATGAAGTAGCCCTCGGTGTACTCATGTACCGTCAAAATTGAGGTAATGCGTTCGTCTTCACCCAGTGGCAACAGGTTGACCATGGGGCGTCCGCGGGAGTTACGCCCCGCTACCGGAATCTGATACACCTTCAACCAATACACTTTGCCGATGTTGCTGAAGCACAGAATCGTGTCGTGGGTATTGGCAACCAGCAGGTGCTCAACAAAGTCCTCTTCTTTTACTGCGGTCGCGGATTTACCCATGCCACCGCGGCGCTGGGCCGCGTAGGCATCTAGCGGCTGCGACTTGGCATACCCGCTGTGAGAAATGGTGACGACACGCTCTTCTTCGGGAATCAGGTCTTCGTGGGTCAGGTCCAGCTGCGACGCCACAATTTCAGTGCGACGGTCATCACCGAAGTCAGCAACCACCTGATTCAGCTCACCGCGAATTACGTCCAGCAGCACATCCGGGTTAGCCAGAATGTTCAAGTACTCGGCGATTTCAGCCAGTTTTTCCTGATACTCGGCCAGCAGTTTCTCATGCTCGAGTCCGGTCAGCTTTTGCAGACGCAGATCCAGAATTGCCTGAACCTGGGCCGGTGACAGCCAGTACTTGCCATCGCGCACGCCGAACTGGGCTTCCAGATCGTCCGGGCGGCAGGCATCCTCGCCCGCTCGCTCCAGCATGCCGCTGACTTCGCCAAGACCCCAGCCTCGTGAAATCAGATTATCTTTGGCTTCCTGAGTCGTCGCCGACGCCTTGATGGTGGCAATCACCTCATCAATGTTGGAAATGGCAACTGCCAGACCTTCCAGCACGTGGCCGCGCTCGCGGGCCTTGCGCAGCAGGTAAACGGTACGGCGAGTCACTACCTCACGGCGGTGACGGATAAAGTATTCCAGCAGTTCTTTGAGATTGAGGATACGCGGCTGATTATCAACCAGCGCGACAATATTGATACCGAAGACGTTTTGAAGTTGCGTCTGGGCGTAGAGGTTATTGAGCACCACTTCGCCTGATTCACCGCGCTTCATCTCGATCACCACACGCAAGCCATCTTTGTCAGACTCGTCGCGCAGCTCAGCAATACCCTCTATCTTCTTGTCTTTCACCAGCTCGGCGATCTTTTCGATCAGCCGGGCCTTGTTCACCTGATACGGCAGTTCGGTAACAACAATGGTGTCTTTGTTGGTCTTTTCATTGCTGATGACCTCGGCGCGGGCGCGAACATAAATGCGGCCACGGCCTGTCTTATAGGCCTCAACAATACCGGCGCGACCATTGATAATCGCTGCCGTAGGGAAGTCCGGCCCTGGAATATGCTCCATCAATTCTTCGACGGTGATATCCGAATTATCCAGCAGCGCCAGACAGCCGTTCACCACTTCCGTCAGGTTGTGGGGTGGCACATTGGTGGCCATGCCTACGGCGATACCGGAAGAACCATTTACCAACAAGCTGGGAATTTTAGTCGGCAGCACGGCCGGAATTTTCTCGGTGCCATCGTAGTTGGGCACCCAGTCGACCGTTTCCTTGTCGAGGTCCGCCAGCATCTCGTGGGAGATTTTCTGCATGCGAATCTCGGTGTAACGCATGGCCGCCGCGTTGTCACCATCGATGGAGCCAAAGTTACCCTGACCATCAACCAACATGTAGCGCATGGAGAAAGGCTGAGCCATACGAACAATGGTGTCGTAAACCGCTGAATCACCATGCGGGTGATATTTACCGATAACATCACCGACAACACGCGCCGATTTCTTGTACGCCTTGTTCCAGTCATTACTCAGTTCGCTCATGGCAAACAGAACCCGGCGGTGAACCGGCTTGAGGCCGTCGCGCACATCGGGCAGCGCCCGACCGACGATAACGCTCATGGCGTAATCCAGATAGGACTGCTTCAGTTCGTCCTCAATATTGACCGGCAGTATTTCTTTTGCGTTGTCAGCCATGAATAGCAAGCATCCTTATTTTATGCGCCTGCGGCCAACACCTGTGCTGACCTGTCCCAGCGCTTTTTTCCACCACAATCACACCACCCGAGAGGGGCGACAGGGAGCGGGAACAAAGCGGCAATATTAGCATATTTCAATGACGCATAGACAGCTCGATATCGCCGAAAATCCTTGCACCATCCCGACAATAGCCTTGCAGAACAGGTATACTTGCGCCGCTGTCCGGCCGATATCCAGGCCCCGCGCAACAACTGACCGACAACCACGACGGGATACGCATGAACCGCGCTGATCATACCGATATCGACACACTGCTCTTTCCCCGCTGGATACTGCCGATGACCGAAGGCTGCCCGGTACTGGACGGCCACGCCCTTGCTATTCGCGACGGCATGATCGACGCCATCCTGCCAGCTGATGAGGCCCGAAGGCTCAACACAAAGGAGCACGTCGAGCTCCCCGAACACGCGCTTATGCCCGGCCTGATCAATGCCCACGGCCACTCTGCCATGAGCCTGTTTCGCGGAATGGCCGATGACCAACCGCTGCACACCTGGCTGAATGACCACATCTGGCCCGCAGAAGGCCGCTGGGTGAGCGAAGAATTTGTGCGCGATGGCAGCGCACTGGCCATTGCTGAAATGCTGCGTGGCGGCACCACGACCTTCAGCGATATGTACTTCTTCCCGGAAGTCACCGCCGACATCGCCCGTCGCGCCGGCATTCGCGCCCAGCTCAGCTTTCCTATTTTTGATTTCCCCAGCGCCTGGGGCAGCGGTCCGGAGGAGTATTTCCGCAAGGGCCTCGCTCTGCGCGACACCTACAAGCACAGCGATACAATTTTCGTTGCCTTCGGCCCCCACGCCCCCTACACGGTCGGCGACGACGCCTTGGGTAAAGTGGCGATGTTTGCCGAGGAGCTGGATGCGCCGATTCAGATTCACCTGCAGGAAACCGCCCAGGAAGTCGACGACGCGGTAAAACAGACCGGCCTCCGCCCCATTGAGCGCCTTGCCAAACTGGGCATTCTCGGGCCGCGTACCCAGTGCGTCCACCTGACCTGCTTGAGTGAGGACGATATCGCTCTATTGGCGCAGCACCGCAGCCACGCCATCCATTGTCCGGAGTCCAATCTGAAACTTGCGAGCGGGTTTTCGCCTGTCGAAGCCATGCGTGCCGCGGGGGTCAATGTGGCACTGGGCACTGATGGCGCCGCGAGCAATAACGATCTGGACCTATTCGGCGAGTTACGTACTGCTGCTCTGTTGGGCAAGGCCGTTGCCAGTAATGCCGCCGCCGTGCCCGACCACTACGCCTTGAGCATGGCGACAATCAATGGTGCCCGGGCGCTGGGCATCGACCACCTGGTCGGCAGTCTCGAAGCCGGCAAACAGGCCGATGTCATTGCCATCGACTTATCCGATCTCGCCCAGCAGCCCGTATACACACCGGTATCGCAACTGGTGTACACCCAAATCAGCCACCGCGTGCAGCACAGCTGGATCAAGGGCCGACGAATACTGGATAATGGCGCGCTGACCACGCTGGACAGCCGCGAACTTATTGAAAAAGCGCAGTACTGGCGCCGCAAAATCAGTGGAGAGTAAGATGCAGACATCCCCGCAACACGGCAATGTCGACCCCGCAGAAATCGCCAAGTTTGAAGAGCTGGCCCATCGCTGGTGGGACCGCAACAGCGAATTCAAACCCCTGCACGACATCAACCCCCTGCGCGTGAACTACATCGACGAGCGCTCGCCACTCGCAGAAAAACGTGTCGTCGATATCGGCTGCGGCGGCGGCATTCTGTCTGAAGCCATGGCCCTGCGCGGCGCCAAGGTCACCGGCATCGACATGGGCGAGGAGCCGCTCAATGTGGCTCGCCTGCATCAATTGGAGTCAGGCGCCAAGGTCGACTACTTCCAGACCACCGCCGAGGAGCTGGCCGACGATCAGCCGGGCTACTACGACGTGGTCACCTGCCTGGAAATGCTGGAACACGTCCCAAACCCGGCGTCCGTCATTCGCGCCTGCGCTAAACTCTGCAAACCCGGCGGCCACCTGTATTTTTCCACCATCAACCGCAATCCCAAGGCTTTTGCCCTGAGCATCGTTGGCGCCGAATATATCCTGGGCCTGCTGCCAAAAGGCACCCACGAATACGGCAAATTTATCCGCCCGGCAGAATTGGCAGAGTGGCTGCGCGAAAACGAGCTGCAGCTGCAGCATATGACCGGTCTGACTTACAACCCGCTGTTCAAACGTTACCGCCTGAACGAGCGCGATGTGGATGTGAACTACATGGTTCATGTCACCAAGCCGCTGTGATGCTGAAAGCGGTTCTTTTCGATCTGGACGGCACGCTGCTGGACACAGCCGCTGACTTCACGCGAGTACTGAACAGCCTGCTGAGCGAGCACGGCCTGCCGCTGCAACACTATGACGCCGTTCGCCACCGGGTATCGGACGGCGCCCGCGCGGTGGTCAACCTCGGTTTTTCACTGACGCCGGAACATCCTGACTTTGACGGCCTGTTGAACGCCTTCCTTGATCGCTACGAACAGGCACTGTCAGAACAGACCTCGCTGTTCCCCGGCATGGATGAGCAGTTACAGGCGCTGGAAGCCCGCGATATTGCCTGGGGCATTGTTACCAACAAACCCGAGCGCTTTACCACTCCCCTGCTGGAGCAACTCGGCCTGACCGAACGCTGTGCCACCGCGATCTGCCCCGACCACGTGCGGGAACGCAAACCCGCCGCCGAGCCAATACTGCTGGCCTGCGCCCAGCTTGGCATCCGCGCCGACGAAGCCGTTTACGTGGGCGACCACCGTCGCGATATCGAGGCAGGACAAAATGCACAGATGCCCACCATTGCCTGTCGCTACGGCTATGTGTCGGAGGGCGAAACCCCCGAAGACTGGAACCCCGATCGTATTATCGACACCCCGCAGGGGCTGCTTGCCGCCCTTCGCGATCTCCAACTGCTAGAGGACTGACCGTGCCACAACGCCTGCCCGCTGACTTTCATGCCAACCCGGATTGTCTGAAAAACAAGGTCATTCTGGTTACCGGCGCCGGCGACGGTATCGGCCGCGCTGCCGCCATCAGCTTTGCCCGGCACGGCGCGACAGTGATCTTGCTCGGTCGCACGACCGAAAAGCTGGAAGCGGTGTACGATGAAATCGTCGCCGCAGGCGATCCCGAGCCCGCCATTTTCCCGATGAATATGCAGGGCGCCAGTCAGACCGACTACGAGCAGTTGGCCGAGGCACTGGAAAATGCATTTGGCAAACTCGACGGCTTGCTGCACAACGCCAGCCTTCTGGGGCAGCGCCGCACACTGGCACAAACCACGCTGGATAGCTGGCAGGACGTGCTGCAGGTCAACGTGACCGGCGCGTTTTTGATGACACAGGCGTTACTGCCACTGTTGGCGGCCGCGGACGGTGCATCGCTGGTTTTCACCTCATCCAGCGTTGGTCGCAAAGGCCGCGCATTTTGGGGAGCCTACTCAGTATCGAAGTTTGCCACCGAGGCAATGATGGATATTTTTGCCGATGAAGAATTTGAGCTGAACAAGGTACGAGTCAACAGCATCAATCCCGGTGCCACCAACACCGTTATGCGCCGCACGGCCTATCCCGGCGAAGACCCCGGCAGCAACCCCGATCCCGAGGCCATTATGCCGCTTTATCTATACCTGATGAGCGATGTCAGCAAGACGGTAAACGGTCAACAATTCGACGCTCAGCCCAAAGACTGAGCCTCTCAGGCCCGCAGCAGCTCTTGCATCTGCTCGATCTGCTGATGATAGCTTTCGTCCATACCGTCCGGGCTTAGCAGCAAACCCAGGCGTGCAAAGGCGGTCACATTGGACCAGTCGACAGACGCCAGAGGGTGGTCAGTACCCACGTAACTGTGGAGATTGGCAACGGTCACCAGATCAGCGTAATCCGAGCGCTCGCACTGACGGGTAAAATCCAGGTGAGCCTGGGGCACCTTCACCAGCTCCTCGGGAAAGCCCCAAGACTCAAGGATCGTACGCCCCAATTCCGGCGTTAGCGAAATCAGCGCTTGATCCAGCATTTCAGGATGATCCCGAAGAAAGCCGCGCCCCACTGCATAGGACAGGACCGGCAGCGCCCCGATTTGATGAACGACTCCTGCCAGTGTTGCCAACTCCGGCTTTAGGTGTCGCTGCCCGCGCGCCAAGGTGTGGCAGATTGCGCCTACGTCCGCGCTGTGCATCCACAGTGCCCGCATTCGTTTATTGAGCACTTCTTTGCTCGAGAGAAAAATTTGCTGCATGGCCAAGGTGGTGACCATAGTTGAGGTGTATCCCAAGCCAATTCGGGAGATGGCACCTTTAACATCATAGGTCGGTTCCAGTCCACGCATCAGCGAACTGTTCGCCACCCTTATCAGTCTGGCGGCAATAGAACTGTCGTGCTCAATGATCGCTGCCAGCGCCGCAATCTCGATATCGGGATCATTGGCAGCCTCACGGATTTCCAGAGCGACTTCAGGCAAGGTCGGTAGACTGATGGCGTCGTCCTCAATGCTTTTCAGCAAGTCCGAACGAATCTGCTCAATAAACTGAACCGAAATACTCACGCTTTGTATCCTTCTTATATCGCGGCGCTAAACAGAAAGACCGCCATCGCAGCTTAGCAGAGTCTCGGCGCTGAAC